>ERZ779840.1248-NODE-1248-length-25284-cov-6.606168_pt1 | contig 25284 bp, 19 predicted proteins | sample MGYA00511561_ERZ779840 | MGnify/ENA primary metagenome ERZ779840 (study PRJEB29588, sample SAMEA2162036) | human gut metagenome | biome: human gut; feature: human-associated habitat; material: faeces | place: Denmark | collected 2008/2010 ...
GATGAGAAAATAGATACAGTACGGAAGTTCATTCGCTCCAAAATTATTGAAGGCCTTCATGGAAAAGAGGTGCTTTCAATTTACAAAGATTTTTATAAAAAATATTCCGCTGTTTTTTATTGAAATATTAAGTGCGTATATTGCAACAAAAGTATTGGTTTTGGGAAATACAAAAATATCGCAGGCGATAGACGCATTGTTTAATAATACAATTTCGGAGTATATCAATAAACAATTCTGGATATATGTTGCCGTCCTTGTTGTGGCGGGATTTATTTTTACATATATTCAGACATATGCGACAAAAGTATTTGCGGTAAATATGCAGACTGATTTCAGAAGAGAGGCGGGAAGGAAGCTGCCGGAGCTTCAGTTTAAATATTTCGACTCGCATTTGTCGGCGAGGGTGCTTAATAATTTTATTGATGATGTGGCTAAAATTTCGGAATATTATTCGGAGCTTCTTCCCGATATAGTAAAAACAATAATAACAAGTGTGACGATTTTTATTACACTTATAAAAGTTGACCGAGTGACGGCACTTCTGCTTCTTGTTATTATACCTGTAATGGCGGTTATCACAAGTTTTACGGGAAATATGGTGTCAAAGCTTACAAGAAAACACACGGAATATAACGATGAAGTAAATGAACTCGCATATGATGCCATAAATGGTATCAGTGTTGTAAAAAGTTTTAACCTTGAAAATTATTTTAAAAATAAGATAAAAAATACGTTAAAAACAATATTAAAATTTGAATACAGAAGAAATGCAATTTCGTCAATAGGATGGGCTACGGGAAGCCTTGTATCTACGGCACCTTATATTATTTTGAGCATATTTGCGTTACACAGAGTTTTGTCGGGAAATCTGACTGTGGGCGGGATGACATATTTCATACTTTTTATGGACAGGCTTTTGCAGCCTCTTGGAAATCTTCCGTATATGATTATTGACGCAAAAATTGATTTGGTTTCAAAAAACAGGCTCAAAGAGCTGATGAATTATCCTGTTGAAACAAATACGGAAAATTCAGAGGATAACACAGGAGATTTTTCTAAAAAATCCGATAACACCGGGAAGAACAGTAATATTGTAAACGCTGACAAAATCGGGAAAAACAATAACGCGGCAGTAGTATTTAAAGACGTTACATTTTCGTATGTTAAGGGAAATAATGTTTTGAAAAATTTCAATGTTAATATAGAAGCGGGAAAAAATGTTGCGTTTGTCGGTTCATCGGGTGGCGGAAAGAGCACGATTTTTAAGCTGATTTGCGGTTTGTATGAAGTAAACGGCGGTACAGTGGAGATTTTCGGAAAGAGAATCGGAGAAGAAAGTATTGATTTAATAAGAAAAGATATAGCACTTGTTTCGCAGGATACTTATCTGTTTCCAGAGACGATTGCGTGGAATGTTGCCTGCGGAGACGAATCGGTAAGTATGGAACGCATTATCGAATGTTGCAAAAAAGCAAGAATTCACGATGATATTATGAAAATGCCTCAGGGCTACAATACCGATGCAGGGGAACGCGGAAATATGCTTTCGGGCGGACAGAAGCAGAGAATAGCGATTGCAAGGGCTTTGCTTAAAGATGCCAGGCTTATATTATTCGATGAGCCGACAGCGTCCGTGGATATTGAAAATGAAGAAAAAATAAAACAGGCAATAGAAGAAATTAAAGAAAATCATACAATAATTACGATAGCACACAGACTTAATACAATAGAAAATGCAGACTGCATATATGTTGTGGATAACGGTGTTATAGCCGAAAGCGGTACGCATGATGAATTGATAGCCGGAAACGGAATATATAAAAGGCTGTACGATACGAAAGATGAGGTGTCCTATGAATAATTTTAAAATATTAAAAGAGCTGATAAAAAGATTTCAGGGAGTCCGTGCAGTTCTTTATTTTGCGGAAATAATAGGAATGGGAGTAGCAGATGGAATTTCGGTGGTTCTTGTTTCAAGAATTATAGGCATAATTACGGACACTGCCGTGTCAAAAGGAAATTTGCGTGACACTCCGCTGGTAAAATATATAATTCTTACAATAATATTTAAAATTATTATACAGACATTGCTGGCTGTTTTGTATAACGACGAAGCAAAGCGGACAGGTGCGAATATGCGTAATACTGTATACGGAAAGGCCCTGTCGCTTCCTATGGAATTCTATGACAATCATCATACGGGAGAATTTATGTCGAAACTTACATATGATACAAACATGGCATCTGGAGTGTTCGGTTCAAGAATAAGGCGTGTCATGATGCCTGTTATTATGGTTATTGTCTGCATAATACCTATGTTTGTTCTTTGCCCTCCTGTTACGGCGGGTCTGCTTGTTTTATGTATAATTTCGCTTACATTAAATTTTGTGATGATACCTGTGCTTGAAAAATACAGCCGCAAAATTTCAGATGCAAATAAAGAAATAAGCAAATCCGTAACAAATATGCTTCAGGGAATGGAAACAATAAGAATGTTTCCGCTTAAAAAAGTTATAAGCGATTCTTATAATAATGCCAATGAAAATTGCGGTAAAAACATGAAAATCCAGGGACGGACAGAGGCTTTGATTTCGGCGTTGAGAGCGGCATTTGACCTTATAGGGGCATTGGTTTTTCTTGCACTTGGAATATTATATACAACCAAAACAGGAGGAAAACTGGGAAATCTTATAAGCCTGTACTCAATATACGGAGCGTTTCAATATAATTTTCTGCTCATGGGCGTATATATACCGAGTCTGTCAAGCTGGCTTGTAAATGCACAGCGTGTTCTCGAGTTTCTTGATACTCCGAACGAGAATTTTTACGTCGAGAATAAAGAAAATGCAAAAGATAATATTTGTCAAAAAAACAGCAAAGCTTACCATACGGTAGAATTTAAAAATGTAACATTTGGTTACGTGGGTAAAAATACAAATATATTTGAAGATTACAGTGCGTTTTTTGACAGCGGAAAAAGTTATGCACTGGTGGGGGAATCAGGACGCGGAAAGAGTACGCTTACAAAACTTCTGCTCGGATTTTATCGGCCGAAGAAAGGTTGCATATTTATTGACGGAACTGACATAGCGGAGCTCGGGCTTGTAAATGTGCGTGATAAAATCGCATATATACCGCAGGAACCGTATTTATTTAACTGTTCAATTAAGGAAAATATAAGAATGGGAAAATTAAATGCTTCAGATGAAGAAATTTACAACGCGGCAAAACAAGCGGGAGCACATGATTTCATATCGGGGCTTGAAAACGGCTATGAAACGCCTGCGGGCGAACGAGGAAATACACTTTCTGGAGGTCAGAAGCAACGAATAGCAATAGCCAGAGCAATTCTCAAAGATGCACCTGTAATCATATTTGATGAGGCGACATCGGCACTTGACAATGAGACGGAAAAATATATAAACAAAACTGTTATGTCGGTGAAAAAGGATAAGCTTATCCTTATGATAGCACACCGCCCGTCTACGATAGAGACGGCAGATTGCAGATTTGAGGTGTAAAAGAGCTTACTGATATGTAATGTGACTAAAAAGGTTGAATATATATAAAAAAATACCGATGTTTGTGAAAAAACTTACTGTTTATTACAAGATGCTACAAAAAACTTGAATGTTTTGACTACAGGTGATATGTTTAATACAAATATAGTGTGTCTATCGGAAAACAAAAGGTGTTTTAGAGTATGTAATCAGAAACAAGCGGAGGGGTATTTATGAGCAAAAAAATAAAATACATAGTGGCAGTAGTATTGGTAGCAGTGGTATGTGTGGCGGGGATTTTTACAATTAACAGGAAGAAGTCAGGCATAAATATGAATGTAGGTGAATTGTCGGGTGATGAGCAGAATTATTGGAATCCTGATATTCACAGCATTTCAAAGGCGGAAAACGGATATTATTACCTGCATTATGACGGAAAGGACCTTTTAGTGAAATATTTTGACGAGTCATCAAAAAGGTCTGTTCCGGTATGTGCGAAAGCAGAGTGCAGTCATAATTCAAAAACGTGTAATGCGTGGCTGGATACCGATGAATATCTGAGTTCTCCGATTTATTATTACAAAAATAATATATATGTTGTACGTGTGGAAGGCGGAATGGCTAAGCTTGTAAGTATTAAGGCTGACGGAAGCGACAGAAAAGATGTTGCCAATTTGTTTGCAAATGACAGGATAACATCAATTTCTATGGTGTTTCATAACGGATATGTATATGCGTACGACCATATAGGTCATATAGGAAGCTCTGAAAGCGGTAAAGAGATAATTAAAAAAATAAATATTTCAGATGGAAACTCACAGGATATAGTCGAATATGAGGGTGAAAACAGTGCTGTGATGGGAGCGAGAAGTTACGGAGATAAACTTTTTTACAAAATTTTTCAGTATTCCGTAAATAAGCAGACATTAAAAGCTAATATGAATTTTCAGCTTTATTATTATGATTATACCGACGGTGAGAATAAAAAGGTTTCGGATATGAATATATGTGATTTCTGTGTCGATGCTGACAACGGAATGTTATATTATTTTGTTGTTGGAAAAGGATTGTATTCTCAGTCGCTTGACGGACAGAATAATAAACTCATATACAAGGCGTCCGAAAATATGGTATCTGCGGTAATGTCATATGATGGCAGATATATTTATATGAGTAACGGCGGAATGGGAAGTACGACAGATTTATCTAAGACCGTTGAACGTGAAATTCAGGTTGTTGATACGACGGGAAAACAGATAGATACAATTAAGCTTGGAAATGAAATAGAGAATTTATATTTCGGCGATGAAAAATATTTATTCGGGACAAAGAGTGATAAGCTTGTTTATATAGATAAGAGCAGTCTCGGAAACGGTGCGTGTGTTTGGAAAAATGCGGAGTAGAAACTTATTATGGAAGAGTTTAAGAGGGTTTTTGGCATAAAATTTATAATGGTATTTACAGTGACAATGCTGTTAAATATCGGTTTGTTTGTATACAGCAGTTCCGAGGGTAAAAGTATGTCCGATATAAGGCAGGAGACACATTACCGTCAATGGATAATCGGAGAACTGTCGGATATGCAGCCCGAGGAAGCTCTGGAAATTGCCAATATACAAAGTGATTCCGTAATAAAACGTAAATATGACGAATTGGAATCGGAAGAGCAGACTGTATATTCAAGGCAGTTAAACAAAATAAAAGAACAATTAGAATACATAGTAAAATATCCTGAAGATATAAAAAATATACAAAATAACGCAGATACCCTGAAGAGTTTTTCGATATTTGCAGATAAAAAGTCATTTACATATAACAATATTCAAAAGACGGCAAAGGATTTCAAACGGGTAGAGGGCGTACAGGTTTATCTTACCGATAATAAAGCAGTAGACAGTTTTGTTACATATTATTATATCTATTATCTGTCATTGATACTTAATGTGTTTGTCCTGTATGAACTTTTCGGCGAACGGGAAAACGGAATGTGGTGCATTGTTCATACATCAAAAAGCGGCAGGGCAAAACTTGCGTTTAACAGGACAATGATTATTACAGCTTCTGCATTTATAATTACGGGAGTTTTGTTTTTTACAACATTTTTGACATCGTTTATATTATACAAAACGGCGTCAATTAATGCACCGATTCAGAATATTGAAAGCTTTTCGAGATTTTCATTGCCGATGAGTCAGCTTGAATATATAATATATGATTTTTTATATAGTTTTTGTGCAGTGCTTACGCTGACAGCGATTGTATGGATGGCATTTGTTTTTATAAGGCACCGCAATATAGCGGTTACGGTAATTGCGGTATTTATGGGTGTGGAAATGTTTTTGTATCAAAAAATACAGCCACAGAGCGTATATGGCATTTTTAAGCAGATTAATCTTATAAGACTGTTAAAGGTTAATGATATAATAAGCACGTATGCCAATCGCGGCAAAGGAACATTTGTGGTTTCCGAATCAAATATAATGCTGACAGTTACGACGGTGCTTTTTATTGCCGCATGTGCGGGAGGAATTCTTGGAACCGTATATATGAGACCGGAACAGAAAAAATCAGTGCTTGCAAGAATTGCGGATAAAATATGGGAAATGTATCAGCATTTATTGTCGGGATTTTCGATTACGGCAAAGGAATTCCATAAACTGCTTATAACAGGCAGAGGATTGATTGTTATAGGCGTGCTGGCGATTTTGGCGGTTTATTTTGTGAGATACGGACAAATGACATTTTCTGACAGTGCAAAAGAACTTGATAATATCTATATTACCAATGGCGGAAAAGAATATCATTATATAACCGATATGGTTAATGAAAGATTAAATGATTATCAGTGTGCGGTTAAAGATGCACAAGATTGTATGGTCCGTTACAATGCAGGAGAAGCAACGCTTGGGGATGTTACAGAGAGCTCATCAACGGTTTCGTTATATGCGGTTAAACTTGGCAGGGTATCCGAATTTATGAAAAAACAGGAGTATTTGCGGGAAATTAACGAAAAATACGGAGTAGACGGCTACATGATTTCGGACAGGGGCTATGAGGAGATTTTTGGAAAATATTCGATTATAAGGGAGGCTGTACTGTTTTTGGCACTTGCTGCCGCAATAATTCTTATAGTAGCTGAAAATATTGTGCTTGAATACAGAACGGGAATGAATTATATAATAAATGCCTCAAGGCACGGAAGATGCTGGATACAGATACACAGAGCTTTAACGGGTGTTATGCTTACAATAATTCTGTTTTGCTTTATATACGGCATGGATATGTATACTATGTATACAATGTATGGTATGCCGTACCTTGAAGCTCCGCTTATGAGTCTTACTTTCATGGAGGGGTGTAATCCGTCCTTTACAATAGGGCAATGGATTATAATTCGTCTTGTAAAAAGATTTGTTGTGATTCTTCAAATATATATTGCCACATATGTCATAACAAATGTTGTAATGGTTGTCCGCAAAGAGAAAACGTATTAAAAACACAAAAGTTTGAAGCAAAAAAGTTTAGAACAAAAAGTTAAGGCACAGCCGACAGAAGTTTTTCTGTAAGCTGTGCCTTTGTTTTCAATGAATTAATATATTTAATTTCAATGATTAATAATACGTAGATATGCCACCTGATGTATTAATGAAAGCAAAAACATAAAATACGATTGTTAAGATTCCGAGGATAAGACCTACCAGAAGAGCAATCTTACATCTTTTGAGCTGTTTTTCATAATCATCGAAGTTTCCGATTTTGAAAGCGTTGTTACCCATGATAATAAATATTATTCCGATTACACCACATATTTTATTTAAAAATACGGCACACAATATACTCAGAGTAAGCCATGTGCCAAAAGATGGTGCATTCTGGCTTGATGGATATGGCGGACGGTTATATCCGTTATTATATTGATTATATCCGTTGTTATACTGGTTTCCGTACTGATTATTGTAGTTATTATAGCCATTGTTTCCATAACCACTATTGTAACCATTGTTGTAGCTGTTGCCGTTATTGTAACCATTATTGTAACTGTTGCCGTTATTATAGCCATTGTTGTTGCCGTAGCCGTTATTATAGCCGTTATTGTAACCATTGTTGTTGCTGTAGCCGTTATTATAGCCATTATTGTAGCCGTTGTTATTACCATAGCTGTTATAGCCATTATTGTAACCGGAATTGCCATTGTTGTTATAATAATTATTATATCCGTTGCCATAATTGTTGTTATTGGAATTATTGCTGCCGGAATTGTTATTGTAATAATTGTTGTCAGAAGAATTATTGCCGTCAGAATTATCGGATGTTGAACTATTGTTTGAATAGTCATCTGATGGTCTGTAATTGGCATCATATGTATCATTATAGCTGCCGTAAGTTCCGTTGCCGGAAGCATTATTACCGTTATTCTGATTATTATTCTGGTTGTTGCCTGAATTATCATTAAAAGGATCTGGTGTATAGTTATCCATGAAACTCCTCCATTTCTGTATGATTCATACTATACTTAGAGTATAATAAATATAAGCTGTTACGTCAAGTTAAAATTTATTACTAAAAAGTAAAATAAAAATAGCATTTGCATGGAAATTGTTAAAACAAATAAAAAAATAAGTTTGTAAATTTTATGATTGTATGATATACTCATAATAATATTAATATGTTGATGACATAAAATGTCGAAAAGATAAGGAAGGTGTTTTTATGAAATATTCTAATGTAGTAGTTGCCGGTGGTGGGGTGCTGGGAAGCCAGATTGCATTTCAGGCAGCATATTGTGGTTTTAACGTAACTATATGGTTAAGAAGTGAGGGGTCTATTGGTCGTACACAGCCAAAGATTGATAATCTTAAAAAGACATATACAGAAGCAATTGAGAAGATGGCAGACGATAAAAATGCGTGGTGTGCAGGTCTTGCTGATGAAGATTCATTTGATAAGGTAGAGTGTCTTAAAAAAGTCGAAGCTGCTTATGATGGCATAAAAATTGAACTTGATATGGCAAAAGCGGTTAAAGATGCTGACCTTGTAATTGAGTCAATGGCAGAAAACGAAAAAGATAAGATTGCGTTTTATGAGAAGCTTGCACCGCTTCTTCCTGAAAAGACGGTCGTTGTGACTAATTCATCAACACTTCTCCCGTCAATGTTTGTAAAGTATACAGGAAGACCTGATAAGTATTTATCGCTTCATTTTGCTAATTCAATATGGAAGAATAACACGGCAGAAGTAATGACACAGCCTCAGACAGACATGAAGTATTTTGATGAGATTATGCAGTTTGCTAATGATATAAGAATGATTGGACTTCCGGTAAGGAAGGAAAAGAGTGGATATCTGCTTAATTCAATGCTTGTTCCATTTCTTTTAAGCGGACTTGATTTGTATGCGTCAGGCATATCTGACCCTGAAAGCATTGATATAGCGTGGACAAGAGGAACAGGAGCACCTAAAGGACCATTCCAGATATTTGATACAGTAGGACTTAACACTGCATATAATATTGTTCATCAGTATCACAGTGTTCCGGGAATATTTTCACCATTATTAAAGAAGATGATGATGCCATATAATTTTAAGAAGATGGAAGAAATTCTTAAAAAATACATAGATGAAGGCAAACTTGGAATGTCAACAGGTGAAGGATTTTACAAATATAAATAAATATATTATTCTATAGATAATCAAAAGGAGGCTTGTCAACAGATGATTGGCCTCCTGAATTATTTATACAGGAGAGATTAGATGAAATTAGATGTTTTGGGGCTTATCGGTGCATGCTCATATGCATTGGACTGTGTTGAGGCAGAATTAGTTCATGTGACGAATAAACATGCAAAGCGTGTGGCATATATGAGCGTATGCACGGCAATGCAGATGGGAATTACAGGCAGAAAACTGCAGGACCTGGCTGTGTGTGCACTTTTGCATGACAATGCCCTTACTCAATATATACAGGAAGAATTTCATAATGACATTTCACATGTAGATAGTATAAAAGAATTGCCACATGCAGGGGCACATTGTGTAATGGGTGAACAAAACATAAAAGACATTCCATTTTATACAGATGTAAAAAATGTTATTTTATATCACCATGAAAATGCCGATGGAAGTGGGCCGTTTGGTAAAAAATGGAACGAGATTCCGCTTTTTGCACGAATTATACATATGTGTGACCTGCTTGATATGGTATGTCTGCGTAAGGCGGTTGACTTTGAGACATGGAAGAAAATAAGTGAGTTTCTTTCAAAAATACGTGGAACGGTTATTGATGATGAGTGTGCAGATGCATTTATGGATGCATTTACAGGAGTGTCCGTTATGAATATGGAAGATTCGCAGATAGAGAAGAGTCTGTGGGAAAAAGTACCACGCGAAAAAATAGAATTAACTTTTGAGCAGATAAAAAATATTGCCGGATTTTTTGCGAGAATAGTAGACTACAAATCACCATTTACAAGTACACATTCAATTGGCGTGGCTGAATGTGCCAGGAAACTTTCGGGATATATGGGATTTGATGATGAAACAGTACAGAAAATGTATCTTGCCGGAGCACTGCATGATATCGGAAAAGTTGCAATAGGCAATGACATACTTGAAAAACCGGACAGGCTTACTGATGAAGAATTTGATACAATGAAGCATCACGCATTATATACATATCGTATTTTGTCAGATATTGATGATTTTGACGAAATCCGTGACTGGGCAGCTTTTCACCATGAAAGATTAGATGGAACGGGATACCCGTTTGGAAAGAGTGCAGACGAATTGAATGAATGTGAACGAATAATGGCATGTGTTGATATTTATCAGGCGTTGACAGAAAGCCGGCCGTATAAAAAAGGAATGACACATGAAAAAGCAATTGGGATTCTTGAAGATATGGCACAAAAAGGATGGCTTGACAAAAATATTGTATTAAAGACAGATGAATGTTTTTCTGTATGATAAATATAAAAAATATGGAGGGAATATGCTTGATATAATATATGAAGATAAAAATATGATTGTAGTAAATAAACCGGCAGGACAGCTTGTGCAGAGCGGCAGATCATTTGAACTTGACCTTACAAGCGAAGTGTTAAATTACAGGCGTGAAAAATGCGAAGAAGCATATGCTGCAGTTATAAACAGGCTTGACAGACCGGTGAGCGGACTTGTGCTGTTTGCAAAAAATAAAAAAGAGGCATCAAGATTGAGCAGCCTTATGCAAGAAGAAGGCTTTTGTAAACAGTATTATGCGGTGTGCTGCGGAAAACTGCCTGATAAAAACGGTGAGTTTGTGGATTACCTTTTAAAAGACGGAAAGAATAATGTTTCAAAGGTTGTAAGGGAAGGGACAGCCGGTGCGAAATATGCAAAACTTCTATACGAAACATTAAAAGAGATAGAAAAAGATGATAAGGTTTACACGCTTGTAAAAGTAACACTGATAACCGGAAGACATCATCAGATACGCGTGCAGTTTGCACATAGAAATCATCCGCTTCTTGGCGATACAAAATACGGAGAAGAGAGATTTAACAATGAAATAGCACTCTGTGCAGCATTTTTAAGCGTTGACGGACATGAATATTCGATAGAGCCGTCATGGCAGTTTTGAAATTGAAATACTGAATAATTACCCCGCCTGTTGACAATAATTACATATATAAAGAATGTAAAACATTGTGAACTTATTATAGAAGGGGCAGGGCAGATGCAGGAAACCGGGAAGCATTATGAAAAAGCATATTGGACAAACAGGCAGAAGTTGCAGTATATAAGTGGAATCGTAATTATTACGGTATCTGTAATTGCCGGCTTTAAATATGTTTTTCCTTTTGTTGCACCATTTGTGATTGCATATGCTGTGGCAGTAATGATTGAAAAGCCTGTAAACAGACTCGCAAGGGTGTTCAAGGGCAGAAAAATGATTGCGTCGGCTGTTATAGTTATTTTGTTTTCGGCAGTTTTGTGTGTGGGAATCGGACTGGCAGCGTATTTTGGACTGGCTGAGATAAAGTCATTTATAAAAAATTATGAGTATAATATGGTGACATTCAGGCAGACCGCCGCAAGAATCTGTTTTAATATGGATGGATGGCTTGGACTTTCGGACGGACAATGCCTTGATTTTATATGCCGATGTATGGAAAAATTTGAAAAAACTGTCGATAATGGCGGTGTTTCACAGATTATGACTAAAGTTGTGACAATTTCGGTTCCTGCTGTAATAAAAACAATTACAGTTACAGGTTCGGTAATTATCTGCTTTATATCAGTTGTGTATCTTTCGGTTGTGATTGACAACGTGAGGGATTGGAAAAAGGAAAATGTTTTTCGCATGGAAATAAAAGCTGTATCTGATTCGTTATACAGGCTTATACAGGTATATTTTAAAATAGAGGCATTAATTCTGGTTATTAATTCAATACTATGTATAATTGCTTTGCTTATAATAAAAAATCCGTATGCAGTTGTGCTTGGCATACTTATAGGTATTGTGGATATGCTTCCCGTTTTCGGAACCGGAACAGTTCTTCTTCCGTGGGCATTATTTGAACTTGTTAATAAAAATGTGACATCGGCAGCAGTTCTTGTAAGTGCGTATGTTGTGACATATTTTGTGCGTGAGATAATGGAGAGCAAGTGCCTGGGAGACAAAACGGGAATTCCGCCGTTTGTCATGCTTATGGTAATATTTCTGGGGATTATGATATATGGCATAATGGGATTTATATTAGGCCCTGTTTCATATTGTATAATGAAAGCACTGATACTTCACTTGAAAATAGAGATTGAACGTGGTACACTAAAAAATACTTGAAATATAAGCTGTAAAGTAACAGCAAAATCGGAGGTAGACATGGCAGAGGATAAGAAACTGGTAGAGGCAATTACATCAATGGATGTTGATTTTGCACAGTGGTATACAGACGTTTGTAAGAAGGCAGAACTTATGTCTTATTCAAGCGTAAAGGGATGTATGATATTTAAGCCCGCTGGATATGCCATTTGGGAAAATATAAAGAATGAATTAGACAGAAGATTTAAGGAGACAGGTGTTGAGAATGTATACATGCCAATGTTTATTCCTGAAAGCCTTCTTGAGAGAGAAAAAGATCATGTAGAAGGATTTGCACCGGAAGTTGCATGGGTGACATACGGCGGTCTTAATCCACTTCAGGAAAGAATGTGTGTAAGACCTACATCAGAGACACTTTTCTGTGATTTCTATAAAGATGAGATTCAGTCATACAGAGATTTACCAAAGGTTTATAACCAGTGGTGTTCAGTTGTAAGATGGGAAAAAGAGACAAGACCATTCCTTCGTTCGAGAGAGTTCTTGTGGCAGGAAGGTCATACAGCACATGCTACAGCTGAGGAAGCAGAAGCAAGAACACAGCAGATGCTCAATGTATATGCATCATTTTGTGAGGAAGTTCTTGCAATACCTGTTATCAAGGGACGTAAGACTGATAAAGAAAAGTTTGCCGGTGCTGAGGCTACATATACAATTGAAGCACTTATGCATGATGGCAAGGCACTTCAGTCAGGTACAAGCCACAATTTCGGTGATGGATTTGCAAAGGCATTTGGTATCCAGTATACAGATAAAGATAATAAGTTAAAGTATGTTCACCAGACATCATGGGGAGCAACAACAAGACTTATCGGAGCTGTTATTATGACACACGGTGATAATTCAGGTCTTGTTCTTCCGCCTAGAGTTGCACCTGTTCAGGTTGATATTATTCCTATCATGCAGAAGAAGGAAGGCGTGCTTGATAAGGCATTTGAGGTTATGGATACACTCAAGGCAGCAGGACTTCGTGTTAAGGTTGATGATTCTGATAAGAATCCGGGATGGAAGTTCTCAGAACAGGAGATGCGTGGTATTCCTGTAAGAGTTGAGATGGGACCAAGAGATATTGAAGCTGGTCAGGCTATCGTTGTAAGAAGAGATACAAGAGAGAAGATTACAGTTAATATTTCTGAACTTGCTGATAAGATTAAAGAGATTCTTGATGCAATGCAGGTTGAGATGCTTGAACGTGCAAGAAAGCACAGAGATGAGCATACTTATGTTGCAACAAATTATGATGAGTTTAAGGATATAGTTGCTAATAAACCTGGATTCGTTAAGGCTATGTGGTGCGGTGACCAGGCATGTGAGGATAAGATTAAGGAAGATACAACTGCTACTTCAAGATGTATGCCATTTGCACAGGAACATCTTTCAGATGTATGTGTATGCTGCGGAAAGCCGGCAAAGAAGATGGTTTACTGGGGTAAAGCATACTAAAAGATTATTAATATAGATAAAGACAAAGGCGGGCAAAAGCCCGCCTTTTATAAAAGATTAAAATTTGTGGAAATGAGGTAATGTATGGATAAATACAATATTGTGATGCCGCAGGAGGTTAAGGATATAATAAAACAGATAGAGGCGGCAGGCTTCGAGGCATTTGCTGTCGGTGGTTGTGTCCGTGACTGTATTCTTGGCAGAACACCGCAGGATTGGGATATAACGACATCAGCACTGCCTTCACAGATAAAAGAAATATTTGCAAGAACAATAGATACAGGCATACAGCATGGAACTGTTACCGTGATGATAGGCAAAACCGGTTATGAGATAACTACATACCGTATTGACGGGGAATATAAGGATTGCCGTCATCCTGAAAATGTCGAATTTTCATCAGATTTAAAGGATGATTTAAAAAGACGTGATTTTACAATTAATGCAATGGCATACAATGACAGCACAGGCCTTGTTGATGAATTTGACGGAATAAATGATTTGAACAAAGGTATTATAAGATGTGTGGGAGATGCAAAAGAGCGTTTTACGGAAGATGCTTTGAGAATGATGCGTGCAATACGATTCTCTGCCCAGCTCGGATTTGATATTGAAGAAAATACATACAATGCAATATCAAAGCTGTCACCATCAATAAGCCATGTCAGCATGGAACGCATACAGGTTGAGCTTGTAAAAACACTGTTGTCGGATAACCCCGGTTATGTAATGAGATTTTATGAGACGGGGCTGTTTAAATATGTGCTTCCGGATATCGGCCGGGTGCTTGGCGGAAGATATTCAAGAAATGCACTTACAATGTTGAAATTTTCTAAAAAACAGCCTGTTTTCAGGTATGCAGCACTTCTTAACACGCTTGAACCGGAAAATGTAAGAAAGACGCTCAGGGAATTGAAACTTGATAATTATACGGTGGAGCATGTTACAAAACTTGTTGCTAATTCAAAAGTAACAATAGAAGAAAATGAACCGGCATTAAGAGAGGCAGTCCACCAATACGGAAGAGAACTTATACAGATGATGTTTGAGCATGAAGAGGCCATAATTGCCACAAAGGAAGAAATTACCGGTATAAAGCTTGCTGGCAAGAAAAAACACCTTATCGTTCTCAGGACTATGTATGATGAGATTACAAAAAGAGGTGACTGTATCTGTATAAAAGACCTTGATATAACGGGAAATGATTTGATGGAATATGGACTTAAAGGTCCTGAAATAGGGAAGACACTCAATGAACTTCTTGACGTTGTAATAGAAAATCCACGTCTTAATGATAAAGCAACACTTATAGCATTAATAGAACATCTTAATTAACTTTAGGGTATTTTTCCTCCACAGCTTTCATATGATAAGACAGACATATGGAAGTGTGGAGGTTTATAATGAATGAAAAATCACTGGATGTATTAAAACAGTATGATATAGATGTGTATAAAACTATGCGTGGAAGAGGAGGAATGCTGCTCTTTACAAATCAGGGAGTGAAGCTGTTTCTCGAGTGTAATCATCCTGATAAATATTATGAAAGAGAAGACATAATTACTAAAACCATTGCACATAATGGATTTATTAATGTTGATACATATATAAGAAATGCAGATGGCGGGCTTGTGAGTGAGAATGAGGAGGATGGCAGACGGTATATACTGAAAAACTGGGTTGATGCAAGAGAGTGTAATGTGAATGATATTTCGGATATAGCAGCCGGTGTCTCAACGCTTGCAAGGCTGCATACATCACTTGATGAAGCGGCAGTGTGTTTCAGGGAGATGGATGTTAATCCTGTAGCAGAAAACATGAGGCTTGCGGATAATTATGTGCGTCATATGAAAGAACTGAAACAGGCATCCAATTATCTTAAAAATAAGAAAAAGAAATCTGAGTTTGAAAATATTGCATATAGAAATATAGGTTCATTTTACAGTGAGGCGGTGAATGCTGTCCGTAAAATGAGCGATGATAAATTAAAAAAACGTTTTTTGCAGGCACAGCTTAGCGGTGAACTTGTACATGGCAACTATACATATCATAATGTATGTTTTTGCGGAAGCACTGTATTTGTCACGAATTTTGAGAAGTGCCGCAATGAATGTCAGATAAGTGATTTGTACCAGTTTATGAGAAAAATTCTTGAAAAATATGAGTGGGATATTCAGACGGCATACAAAATGCTTGATGAATATGACAAAGTAAAACCGGTATCTGATATTGATTTGGAGCTTTTAGGAGTGCTTTTTTCATTTCCGGAAAAATTCTGGAAGATAATCAATTATTATTACAATATGAATAAGGCATGGATACCACCCAAAAGTGTTGAAAAACTGAAAGCAGTTACATCCGTAAACAGCCGCAGGCTGGAATTTCTTGCAAGTATAGGTGTATTGTGATAATATAGCTTACAAGTACGGATAGATTTTGAATTGGAGTACGTATGAACAAAAATGTATTTTTTAATATAATATATAAGGCAGTTTCCGTTATGATGATTGTTGTCATTTCTGTGTCAGGTCTTGTAGGCTGCGGCTCGAAAAAAACAAGTTCTGTCATACCGGGAAGCTCAATACTTCCGGCACCGACAAAGTCAATTACGGATGCACCTGTAAATGCAAAAACAAATGAAATTACAATAGAAGGCGTTTTGTCTTCATTAGATAAAGATGCCAAAAAGATGAGATTTGTTGAAAATTCATCAGGAATAGAATATGAAGTTCCATATACGGGGGGAACTGATATTCAGACAAAATATGGAACAAAGATAGCACCATCCAATATGAAGCCGGGTGAGATATACGAAGTTACATGTGATAAAAAAGGAACAGCACTGACAATCTACGGTGCAAAGGATGCGTGGGAAAGAACCGGGATTACAGGGCTTGATTTTGATGAAAGCACAAGAAAGATTACGATTGGTTCAACTAATCTTGTATATGCACAGAAATCGGTGATTTTGTCAGATAATGAAAAGATATCTATTTCCCAGATTGTAAAACAGGATACTGTAATATTAAGAGGTGTTGATAGTACGGTTTACTCAATTGTAGTTGATGTAGGACACGGATATATTAAGTTCACAGGAGTAAGTGCATTTGAGGGCGGATATGCAAGTATAGGAAAGAGCCAGCTTGTAGGTGTGACTGATAATATGCTTGTTACTGCAGCAACCGGAACATATGATCTTGAACTTGATGCAGGAACCATGAGCGGAAAGAAGACTGTTACGGTTGAGAAAAATAAAGAGACAACGGTTGATTTCAGTGAATATAAGCTTCCGGTTGATGAGCAGGGAGCTGTTAATTTTAAAGTTACTCCGTCAAATGCTGTCATGACGATTGACGGCGAGGAAGTGGATTATACAGAACCTGTTATGTTGAAATTTGGCAGTCATGTCCTGACACTGGCAGCTAATTATTATGAAGCATATACAGAGACATTTACAGTAAGTTCGGCTTATTCTACAAAAGTTATAGATATGACATCTAAGTCAGCCTCGACTAAGAGCAGCAGTTCATCGACGACTACAGCATCAACAAATGGTTACAAGGTAAATGTAACAGCACCTGCAGGTGCAGCACTTTATGTAGACAGCGTATATGTTGGGATTGTGCCGTGTTCATTTGAGAAAAAGTCGGGTACAAAGACTATAACTCTTACGCAGAATGGATATAATACAATTAGTTATTCTATTTCTATTGCCAACAGCAGCGGAGATTTGAATTATGCATTTCCGGATATGACAAAGAAAGAATAGAAGGAGGATATTATGAATATACCGTTTTCACCACCTGATATAACAGAAGAAGAGATAGAAGCAGTTGCCGAGGTTATGCGTTCCGGCTGGATTACAACAGGACCAAAGACTAAGGAACTTGAAAGAAAGATGGCGGAATTTACGCATACAAACAGAGGTGTATGCCTTAATTCGGCAACATCATGTATGGAGATGGCACTACGCCTGTTTGAGATAGGACCGGGAGATGAAGTTATTGTGCCGGCATATACATACACTGCCAGTGCCAGTGTTGTATGTCATGTTGGTGCGACACTGCGTCTTGTGGATGTAGAAAAAGGAACATTCCACATTGATTATGCTGCGGTTGAGAGTATGATTAATGAAAATACAAAGGCAATCATACCTGTTGATCTGGGCGGTGTTATGGTTGATTACGACCGTATACGAGCTATTGTTGAATCAAAGAAGAGCCTTTTTAGACCTTCTTCAAAGATGCAGGAAGCATTGGGACATATTTTAATTCTTGCTGATTCTGCACATGGATATGGTGCTTCACAGAATGGAAAGATGAGTGGAGAATGTGCTGATTTTACAAGCTTTTCATTTCACGCTGTTAAGAATTTTACGACAGCTGAGGGTGGCGGACTTGTATGGAGACCTGTGCCGGGTGTTGATGATGAGGAGATTTATCATAATCTTATGCTTCTTACGCTTCACGGACAGTCAAAAGATGCACTTGCAAAGACAAAGTTAGGTGCATGGGAATATGACATAAAGGGACCTTATTACAAATGTAATATGACAGATATTCTTGCCGCTGTAGGCCTTGTACAGCAGAAGCGTTATAAGGGCCTTCTTGCGAGAAGAAAAGAGATTGTTGAGCGTTATGATGAGTGGATTAAAGATGATGATATAATGACACTTAAACACTTTGATGGCGGTAATATTTCAAGTGGACATCTTTATCTTGTAAGAGTGCTTCCATATGATGAAGAAAAGAGAAATTCTCTTATAACAGCAATGGCAGAGGCAGGTATTGCAACTAATGTCCATTTCAAACCTCTTCCTATGCATACGGCATACAAGAACCTTGGATTTGATATAAAAGATTTCCCAAATTCATATGAGATGTATAAAAATGAAATTACACTTCCGCTTCACACATGTCTTACAGATGAGCAGACAGAGTATATCATTGAGAATTTTAACAGATTAAGGAAGATTTAATTATGGAGTTAAGACAGTGGAATGAGCTGCCTGACCGTATGAGAACGCGTGAGGTCAGAAAATATTATAATATAATCGCACAGCGAAGAGGCTGGTTTCGTGCAAAAAGGGTATTTGATGTCATAGTTTCATTAATAATGATTGTATTTCTTGCAATTCCTATGGCAGTTATTGCAGCCATGATAAAGTTAGACTCAAAAGGTCCTGTTTTTTTCAGGCAGGAAAGAGTTACGCAGTATGGAAGAATTTTTAAGATTTACAAATTCAGAACTATGGTAAATAATGCTTCACGTATCGGAAGCCAGGTTACAGTGGCAGGTGACGCAAGAATAACAAAGGTTGGTAAATTTTTAAGAAAATTCAGACTTGATGAATTTCCACAGCTTTTTAATATAATAGCTGGTGATATGACACTTGTTGGGACAAGACCTGAAGTGCCGAAATATGTTAAGCATTATACACCTGAGATGTATGCAACACTGCTTCTTCCTGCAGGACTTACATCGAGGACAAGCATTGCATACAAGGATGAGGATAAGCTTTTGAAGGATGCAAAAAATGCCGATAAGACTTATGTAGAGCAGATTCTTCCTGTTAAAATGCAATATAATCTTGAAAGTTTAAGAAAATTTGGACTGGTTGATGACTGTAGCATTTTATGGAATACTTTTTATTCTGTAATCAGGAAGTAGGATTGGAGACATTATGTTTATTACAATGTGTGTAATTGCATATAATGAAGAAAATGCAATTGACAGAATTCTTGGCGATATAGCCGCACAGGATTACAATCATAATGATATGGAAGTTGTGCTTGTTGATGGGGCATCAACTGATAATACAAAAAAACATCTTGATAATTTCAAGGAAAAATACAAAGATGATTTCAGAAGAGTTGTGGTGCTTGATAATCCTAAGAGAACACTACCGTCAGGCTGGAATGTAGCACTCAGGGAATATAAAGGCGATGCAATCATAAAAGTAGATGCACATGCCGAGATTCCTAAGGATTTCGTGAGCAAAAATGTGCGTGTTCTTGAGAGCGGAGAGGATATATGCGGTGGACAGAGACCTGTGATTATAGATGAAGAGACTCCGTGGAAGAATACGCTTCTGCTTGCGGAGAGCAGCATGTTTGGCTCAAGTATAGCTCCATACAGGAACAATCCGGGAAAAACATATGTAAAATCAATGTTTCATGCTGCGTACAGAAGACAAGTTTTTGATAAGGTCGGTTTTTTTAATGAAAATCTTGCACGCACGGAAGATAATGAGATTCATTACAGAATGAGGGAAGCAGGATTTAAACTTTGCTTTGACCCTGATATTATCTCATATCAGCATATAAGAAGCAGTCTTCCTAAGATGTTAAAACAGAAATATTCCAATGGATTGTGGATTGGAAAAACAGCAAAAATATGTCCGCAATGTTTGTCATTATATCATTTTGTGCCATTTGCCTTTGTATCGGCAATTATAATGTCGGTAATCGGAACAGGCCAGAAAATATGTATGCCGCTTAACAGGCTTGCAAAAAAACTTACAAAGTTGATGTGGTCTGCTTATGGACTTCTGGCAGCAGTAATGTCAGCATTTTCGGTGATGAAAGCAGGCAAAAAGAAAAATATGACAAATGTGGCACTGCCATTTTTGTTTTTATTGCTTCATGTAAGTTACGGAGTTGGCACATTAAAAGGCTTACTTAGTAAGACTGATGGTGAAAGGAAATAGGAAAAGATATGGGAGATACAAGAAAAGACAGGATACAGCTCCTTGTAAGAAGAATTTTTTTGGTTATAACGGATATTATTCTCATAAATGGCTCAGTATTTCTTTCACTGATTATGCGTTTTGAGATAAATATAGCAAGTGTTCCGGAAGAATATATACAAAAGTACATTGTAAATGTTATTCCATTTACAATCGTGACGCTTATAATATTCTGGTGTTTCAGGATGTATCACAGTCTGTGGCAGTATGCAAGTATCGCAGAACTTTATAAAATTGTGGAAGCCTGCGTTGTTGCAGAGCTGGCACATCTTTGCGTGACATCTTTTATGGGATGGATGCTTCCACGTTCATGTTATTTTACATCAGGAGTATTTCTTATAGTTGCAATGAGTGCAAGCCGTTTTATGTACAGGCTTTTAAGGCAGCTTATTAATGAATACAGACATACCTCGGAACAGTTAAAGATAATGATTATCGGTGCCGGAGAGGCAACAAGTGTGCTGATGAGAGAAATTTCCAATTCGAGATACCTCGATAACTCAAAGGTGGTCTGTATAATAGATGACGATTTGGGAAAAGTTGGAAAGTATATCCGAGGTGTCAAAATTGTAGGTACAAGAGACCATATAAAAGAGTATGCAAGATATTATGACATCGATGAGATAATATTCGCTATTCCTTCAGCATCAACTAAGGATAAGAGGGAGATTCTTAATATCTGTAAAGAAACATCATGTAACTTAAAGATTCTTCCCGGCGTTTACCAGATGGTTGACGGCGAGATTAACATTAAGGATTTAAGAAATGTTGATGTTCTTGACTTGCTTGGAAGAGACCCTGTAAAAGTTGATATAGAATCAATTATGGGTTATGTTAAAGACAAGACAGTGCTTGTAACAGGAGGCGGCGGTTCAATCGGTTCCGAACTTTGCAGACAGCTTGTAAGCCACAAGCCGAAATGTCTTGTTATATTTGATATATATGAAAATAATGCCTATGACATACAACAGGAATTAAAAATAAAATACCCTGATGCAAATGTGGTTACGCTTATCGGTTCAATAAGAAATACATCAAGACTTGAATCGGTATTTGAACAGTACAAGCCTGATATTGTTTATCATGCGGCAGCACACAAGCATGTTCCGCTCATGGAAGTAAGCCCTAATGAGGCTATAAAGAACAATGTTGTCGGAACATGGAATGTTGCAAAGATGGCTGATAAGTACGGAGTTAAGAAGTTTGTTATGATTTCTACGGACAAGGCTGTTAATCCTACAAATGTAATGGGTGCAACAAAGAGAATCTGTGAAATGATAATCCAGTCATTTAATGAGAAATCAAAGACAGATTTCGTTGCTGTTCGATTCGGAAACGTGCTTGGAAGCAATGGTTCGGTTATTCCGCTCTTTAAAAGACAGATTGAGGCGGGAGGTCCTGTTACCGTTACACACCCTGATATTATCAGATACTTTATGACAATTCCGGAGGCGGTATCACTCGTCCTTCAGGCGGGAGCTTATGCCAACGGCGGCGAGATATTTATTCTTGATATGGGTGAGCCGGTAAAGATTGACGATCTTGCAAAGAACTTAATACGTCTTTCGGGTTACACGCTCGGTGTTGACATGGAAATCAAATATACAGGTCTGCGTCCCGGTGAAAAGCTTTACGAAGAGCTTCTCATGAATGAAGAGGGCATGCAGGACACAGATAACAAACTTATTCACATAGGCAGACCAATCGAATTTGACAAAGAACATTTCTATGAAAAGCTTGAGGAGTTAAAAGAAATGGCATATGCAGAAGATTCGGCAGATATAAGAAAGAAGATTATGGAGGTTGTGGATACGTATCATCCGCAGAATTTGTAATCTCTATTATGGCAAGTATAGTAGCCTACTATATTTGTAAATGGCTGGATGGAGATTATTAGTCGGCAATCAGCCTAGGGTTTAAGCCGCCTTGCAAAAAAGGAATAAAAATCCCAGTGAGCTGCAACTCACTGGGATTTTGACGTTGTCCGTTTGGACTTCGTATATCATTTTGCCTATAGGCATTATAACATATGAATATAGGCATTTCAAGTATTACTTTTTTTAAGTAACATATACATATAAGATAAATATTTTTTCAAAATTTAAATGTATTTTCAAGCGTGTCCCACAATTTATCTTTTTCGCTGAAGTTAAGTGGCGTGCCATCTTTTAATGTGTAGCCGGAAGGGTCAGCATTTCCCGGATATTCGCCTGTTATCTCAGGCCATTTGATGCCGATTACCGGGTCGTTCCATGCAAGTCCGCCCTCATCACCAGGATGATAGAAATCAGTGACTTTATAACAGAATTCAGCTGTATCACTTAATACAAGAAATCCATGTGCAAATCCTTCACTTATATAGAACTGCTTTTTATTTTCTTCAGTGAGTTCGACGCCAAACCATTTTCCGTATGTTTTTGAATCCGAGCGTAAATCAACTGCAACATCAAATACACGCCCTTTGATTACACGGACGAGCTTGCCTTGCGGAAATTCTTTCTGGAAATGAAGTCCGCGAAGCACGCCTTTTGATGAACTTGATTGGTTATCTTGTACAAAGACCATGTCAAGTCCTGCTTCATGCATATCATTCTGATTATATGTTTCCATAAAATAACCGCGGCTGTCACCATGAACAGTCGGTTCTATTATATAAAGACCATCTATGTCGCAAGGTGTAACTTTAATCTGTCCCATAGTATTCTCCTTAAAATTAAAAAATAGTGTTAATAAAAAATGTATCGGGTTATTGATGATTAATCAGCAAGTTCTCCTATTTCGTGGAGATATCGGTTAAGTGCATCCTGCCATGCTGGCAGTGGAGTGAATCCGTTTTTAACAAGTTTGCTTTTATCAAGCCTGCTGTTAAAAGGTCGTGCAGCTTTTGAAAGACCATATTCGGCAGTTGTTACAGGTGTAACTTTTGTTGTGAGTCCTGCCTGACGGTAAATTTCACATGTAAAATCATACCACGAAATATATCCGCCTTCATTAGTTGCGTGGTAATAACCATATTTATCGGTTTCTGCCATGTCGATAAGTAAACGTGATAAATCAAGAGTGTAAGTAGGAGTTCCAATCTGGTCATTTACAACACGGACTTCATCATGTTTTTTACCGACATTAAGCATTGTTTTTATAAAATTTTTACCGTTAAGTCCAAAAACCCACGCAATGCGGATGATAAAATATTTTTCAATTGTACTGGAAACAGCAAGCTCGCCTGCAAGTTTAGTTTCGCCATAAACATTGAGCGGTTTATAGTCTTTGCAGTCTGGCTGCCATGGAGTGCTTCCCTGACCATCAAATACATAGTCAGTACTTATGTAAATCATTTTACTGTCTGTTTTTTTGCATGCAGCGGCAATGTTTCTGGTTCCATCAGCATTGATTGAATGGGCTTTATTTTTATTTTCGTCATCTTCTGCAGCATCTACAGCTGTCCATGCAGCACAATGAATAACCACATCAGGATTTACACTGGTTATGACTTTATTTACGGAAAAGTCATCTGTAATATCAAGGGATATATAAGGTGCGGCTGTTACGGCTGAATTATCTTTAACTCCCGAATATTCAGGTGCAATGTCACTTCCGATTCCTTCATGACCACGCTTTATTAATTCATTCATCACATCGTGACCGAGTTGGCCGCCAACTCCTGTAACTAAAAATTTCATATAAAATCTCCATTATGTATTGTCTGAATGGTATGTATAAAATGTTAATCAGCGGTTTTTATACATCTTTTCATAATAATTCTGATACTCACCGGAAATGATTGTTTCCCACCATTCCCTGTTATCAAGATACCATTTTATAGTTTTTTTGATACCGTCTTCAAATTTTGTTTCAGGAAGCCATCCAAGTTCATTGTGGATTTTTGTTGGATCTATTGCATAACGCATGTCATGCCCTTTGCGGTCGCCAACGTGAACAATAAGTGATTCAGGCTTGCCAAGTTCTTTACATATAAGTTTTACAATATCAATATTACGTTTTTCGTTATGTCCGCCAACATTGTATACTTCGCCAACTTTTCCTTTGTGAATGATAAGGTCAATAGCTTTGCAATGGTCTTCAACATAGAGCCAGTCACGGACATTAAGACCTTCACCATAAACAGGAAGTGGCTTGTCATTTAATGCGTTTGCAATCATAAGAGGAATGAGTTTTTCCGGAAAATGATATGGACCATAGTTGTTGGAACATCTGCTTATTGTAACAGGAAGCCCGTAAGTTCTGTGGTATGCAAGAACGAGTAAATCGGCTCCGGCTTTTGAAGAACTGTAAGGGCTTGATGTATGTATAGGTGTTTCCTCAGTAAAGAAGAGATCAGGACGGTCAAGAGGTAAATCGCCATAAATCTCATCTGTAGAAACCTGATGGTAACGTGTGATTCCATATTTTCTGCATGCATCCATAAGCACTGCTGTACCTTTAATATTAGTATCAAGGAAAATCTCAGGATTTTCGATTGAACGGTCAACATGTGATTCCGCTGCGAAGTTGACAACCATATCAGGGTGTTCTTCTTCAAAAAGCTTGTATACAGCTGCTCTGTCTGTGATATTTTCTTTGACAAATCTAAAATTAGGATTATCCATTACAGGTGCAAGTGTAGAAAGATTGCCTGCATATGTAAGGCAGTCAAGACAGATGATTCTGTAATCAGGGTATTTTTTTAACATATGGAAGATAAAGTTGCTTCCGATAAATCCGGCACCGCC
>ERZ779840.1254-NODE-1254-length-25249-cov-4.120148_pt1 | contig 25249 bp, 15 predicted proteins | sample MGYA00511561_ERZ779840 | MGnify/ENA primary metagenome ERZ779840 (study PRJEB29588, sample SAMEA2162036) | human gut metagenome | biome: human gut; feature: human-associated habitat; material: faeces | place: Denmark | collected 2008/2010 ...
TCGATATATCAACTCTGCGTCTTTTCCTGCGCAGCTTGCCGCCGTTTTCACACTTGACAAATCCGCCGACGAGGCTGACGTCCGAAACATCCAGCGCGATCATCTCGCTCACGCGCATTCCGGTGGCGTACAGCAGCTCGAGCATTGCCTTGTCCCGGTAACCCTTGAAGTCCACGCACTTCGGCTGTTCAAGCAGCAGCTCGACCTCACGGCCGGTGAGGATCTGCGGCAGCTTTTTCTCAGCCTTGGGCTGCGGAATGTTATGTACCGGACTTTCCGTGACCAGACCGCCGTCCGCGCAGAAGCGATAAAAGCTCTTGAGCGACGCAATCGAACGGGAGATCGTCGCAGGCGACTTTCCCTCGTTGATGAGGTGCTGCACATAGCGGCAGATGCACTCGCGGTCGCACTCCTCGGGCGAAAGCTCCTCGACCTCACGCAGGTATCCGGAGAATTGCCGAAGATCGCGCATGTAAGAGGCGACCGTATTCGCCGATGCGTGTTTCATATTCAAAAGAAAACTTTCATACGCAGAGACGAGATCGACCATCTTACTTACCTTCTCATTTCAGATCATTTGCGCAAAGGACAGGGAAAACACGGGATAAAGCAGAAACTGCACCGAAAAGAGCGCAGGCGCGGCAAGAACCGCAAGGACATTCGGCTTCATCCGCAGCAGCGGGACAAGTGCGCCAAGAAGCAGCAACCGCGGAAGAAGAAGCCAGCAGCTCAAGTAAAAGCCTGCATTCCCCCAGGCGCGCCAAAACATGGCAGCGCAATATACGCAGGCAGCGCAGAGCAAGCCGCAAAGACAAAAAGCCGCCGGACGGAGCAGACGCACGGTAGCGCACAGCAACGTTAAGGAATACAGCCCGGCAAGCGCGGCCAGAGTGGGCAGCGCACCACATGAGGAGAGCTGCGGCGGTGTCAGAGTCTCGCCCGAACCGGAGGAAAGCCAAACCGCCGCAAAAAGGCCGCAAAGAGCGCCGGCAACGAACGTCAGCACAAAGACCATGTCGCTCAGATCGCCGGCATCTCGGTGATTCCGGAAGGTGAATGCAGCACTCACACTACGCACCCCACAGCCGGAACTATATCTTGTGGCGCAGGAAAAACAATGTCACAATTTATGCTCGAAATATTATTTCTACCAACTTCTATCCACTTGTGTTTGATACTATACCGCAAAACTAGCGGAATTTCAATACTATTTTCACATTTTTGTAATTTTTGTATATTATGCACATATTTTATGTAAACATCATTATGTAAACCAAGAAACCATATCTTTCGCAGCTCCTGCCGGCTCTGACGTTTTGTACAATATCTGGTGCTCCGCATAAAATCACCATCTCCAAATCTTGTGTTCCTGCGTTTTGCAAGTTTTCCTGCAATTTACCATTTTCAATTTTGAACAATTTTCGTTTTGTGCGTTCATACAAATCTGCGTTTTTTCTTACGCAGACTGCCAAGGATGCTTCCGAGCACACCGGCTGCCAAAATGCTCATGAGAATCGGCAGGACATCCACATAACCCACGCCGAAAAACAGCAGATTACTCACCACAAGAAGTGCAGCATAAATGCCCGCGCCAAGCATCCCTCGCAGGAGCTTCTTCTCCGCAGCCCGCGACGCAACCGCCGCGCAGGAGAGCAAACTCACCAGTCCGACGATCACGCAGGCGCTGAGATTTGTCCGTTCCTCCGGGATACTTCCCTTTTCCATCAGTGCCGCGCAGAGCATGCTCAAAAGCAGTGTTGCGGCGACCATTCCCGCGATGAGCAGTGCGGCGCGTTTGCCGCTCTTTTGTTTTCCGGCAGAAATTTTTTTCTTCATATTGCAGCCCCCTCCTTTTTGGTAAAATTTATGCAGAGGATTCCGGTTTCATTCCACAGGGAGGCTTGCATCCTGTGATATAATAAAGAAAAACAAAGGAGGTTTTTCCAATGAAAAAACTTGTTGCATATTTCTCTGCCACCGGAACGACCCGGAAGGCCGCCGAGCGTCTGGCCAAGGCCGTGGGTGCCGATCTCTTTGAGATCAAGCCCGCCGTCCCCTATACGCACGCCGACCTCAACTGGCACAACAGCCACAGCCGCAGCAGCGTCGAGATGAACGACCCTGCCTCCCGTCCGGAAATTGCGGAGCGCTTTGACCGTATGGACGAATATGATGTCGTTTATATCGGCTTTCCGATCTGGTGGTACGTCGCACCGACGATCATCAATACCTTTGTCGAGAGCTACGACTTCTTCGGAAAGACGATCCTCCCCTTTGCCACCTCCGGCGGCAGCGGCATGGGCAAAACCGTTGAGGTTCTGAAGCCGCTCAGCCCGAAGGCCAACTGGATGCCCGGTGTGATGGTCAACCGTATGTCCGACAGCGAATTGGCAAAGCTGTAAAATCACGCCTGCCGGGAGCGGCGTTATCGCGCCGCTCTCCTGCCCTATCTTTGTCGGAGCACTGTTTTTTCGGAAAGCAAAAATAGTTCTTGCATTTTCCAAAGTTTATGCTATAATAGTCTCTGCTATGGAGGCTTAGCTCAGCCGGTTAGAGCGCCTGCTTCACACGCAGGAGGTCGATGGTTCGAGTCCATTAGTCTCCACCACGAAAAAGCACTTGCAAAGGCAAGTGCTTTTTTCTTACCGCAAAGCCACCCGAACACAATGGATTATTCCGGAAAACCCTCCATATAGTTTTAGGATGTGATTCTATGCTTCAATACCATATCTACCCCGGCGGGCGAAAGCGCATCGTCACTTTCAGCTTCGACGACGGCAGTGCGAATGACGCGCGCCTTATTTCTCTGCTCGACCGCTACGGCCTCATTGGCACGTTTCACCTCAACGGAATCAACTATCTGAACTCCACCGCTGAGGAAAAGGCGCGCGTACGCGCTCTGTATCATAAGCACGAAATTGCCTGCCACACGCTCTCTCACGGCTGGCCGACGAGAATGCCGGCCGCCTCGCTTGTCAACGAGGTGCTGGAGGACAGACGCATCCTCGAGGAAATCGCCGGATATCCCGTGACGGGAATGTCCTACCCCTGCGGCGCGTTTGACGATGCGGTCATTTCGGTCATGCGTGCCTGCGGCATTGAGTATGCCCGAACTGTGGAGTCGCTGAACGATTTTTCGCTGCCTGCGGACTTCCTCAAATGGAATCCGACCTGCCATTTCCGTGCAGCGCTGCCGCTTGCGGAACGCTTTATGCAGGACCTCGACAGCGAATGGACGAGGCCGCTCTTTTACATTTGGGGGCACAGCCACGAGCTGCGCTCCGAAGAAGACTGGGCGCAGCTCGAAGCGCTGCTTGTGCGCGTATCCGGCAGCGAGAAGATCTGGTATGCGACCAATACAGAAATCCATCAATATCTGTCTGCACAGAAAATGCTGAAAATCTCCGTGGACGAACGGATTATTTACAATCCAACCGCGCTCGACCTGTGGCTGGAAAAGGACAAGAAAAAGAAAATCAAGATCCCCGCCGGTCAGACGGTTGTCCTGCCCTGACATCAAAAATGCACTTGCATAAAAGCAAGTGCATTTTTTAAGCGTGCTTACTTTTCTGCAAGGAGCTGGCTTTTTTTCGCGCGATCCTGTATAATTATAATGAATCTTCAAATCCGCGCGAAAGGAGCTGCGCTATGAATCGTTCCGCCAAACGCCGCACGGTCTGGCTGACAGCCGTTTTTTTCGGGATCATCACGACGTTTTTTACATTCATGATTCTTGCCATGATGCCGAAGTACCAATCCAGCTCCACACGCGCGGAATTGCAGGATGCCGATCTTTCAAGGCAGACAGTTTGCCTGGACGCCTCTCTTGCGGACTTTTATCCCGGCAGGCTCTTTGACAGCAGCGACTTCTCCGAGGGCGGCTATACCTCCGGCGATCCGAACGCGAAATTTGCCACTTACCGTATCGTGCTTTCGCTGCGCCCCGGCGTGACCTACGGTCTGACCGGTCAAACCGCTACCTATGCACAGCGCGTCTTTGTCAACGGTGAACTGCTGGCCGAGTGCGGAAAGGTCAGCGACTCCCCTACTGATTTCACGCCGAGAACCGACTTATATACGATTTACTTTACGCCGCAGAGCGCGCAGACCGAGATCATCGTCCAGCATGCTTGGTTCAACCATCAACACGGCGCGCTGCATAAGCTCTACCTTGGACAGCAGCGTGTTATATCGCGCATGGAGCGTGCACAAACGCTCTGCGACGGCCTTATCACCGGTACGTTGCTGGCCAGCGCCATCTTCTTTTTCGGCATGTTCCTGTTCTACCACGGCAATCGCGGCATGCTGTGGTTTTCCCTCTCCGGTCTCTGCGCCGCACTGAATTATCTTATCTACGAGAGCAAGCAGATCATGGTCTTTTTCCCTCGGCTGAACTGGTATGTCGGTCATAAAATCGAGCTTTTAAGTAATGTGTATTATTTCGTCTTTATCGTCCTGTTCGCCTTTTCCATGCTTCACTGCCGCCCAAAACGATGGTTTTCCGTACTCACGTTCTCCCTTTTAGCCGCTATTAGCATCTATTATGCGGCTGCTCCCTCCGTTTTCTATACAAGATTTACCGTACCGATCGGCGCCGGAATGATGTTTTACGAGCTATTTGTTGTGATCGCGCTGCTTGTGCAGGTCGTGCGAGACAAGAAGCTGCGGCATCTGGATAATGTCCTTGTGTGTCTCTCGCCGGTGCTGACGCTGGCTGTATACGTCATTGAAGGTGTGACGTATTTTTCTCACATTTTCTATCTCCGTGCATACCTGATGATCCTGATGACCTTCTGCAACGCAATGGTACTGACGATCAGCTTCTCCCGCACGGAGCGCAGGCTCAGCGAGGCGCAGCGGCGCGAGCTGGAAATCGCGGAGGAAAACGCGATGCTCGAAAAACTCAACAGCCTGAAAAGTGACTTTTTGCGGAATCTCGCGCACGAGATGAAAACGCCCCTGACCGTCATGAGCGGCTATGCCCAGTTGACCGAGCGTCAACTCCGCAAAAATGCGGTCAACGAGGAGACCACCGATAATCTGGAGACCATCGCGCGCGAGGCCGGACGTCTCTCGGATATGGTCACGCAGCTTCTGGATGTGACCTATCACGGTGCGGGATCGACCGAGCGCACGCACTTCCGCCCGGAAGAGCTGCTGCGCGACGCAGCGGCAGTCTGCCGCCCGGTGCTGCAAAAGAACGGCAACCGCCTGCGGCTTTCCTGCGAGAGCCGGACGAGCTTGCTTGCAAACAAAGAATCGCTCTTGCAGGTGCTCATCAATTTGGCCATCAATTCCGGCAAGCACACGCTGAACGGGGAGGTTATTTTTGCCGCCAGCGACGTGCAGAATGCGGTCGCCTTTTCCGTCACGGACAACGGCTCAGGTATTGACGAGGCAGACCTGCCGCACATCTTTGAGCGCGGCTATGGCACGGACGGCGGCAACGGCCTCGGTCTGACGATCTGCCGCGACATCATCGAATCCATGGGCGGACACATTGCCGTCGAGCAGACCGGCACATCCGGTACGACCATTCGATTCACCGTTCCGATTGAAAAGGAGGCGCACGTGTGAACACCATTTTACTGGTTGAGGACAACCCGCACATTATGAAGATCAACCATACCTCGCTCATGATGGAGGGCTACCGCGTGCTTCAGGCGACAAACGCGGCAGAGTGCCTGAATATGTTGGAGCAGCATGATATTGACCTGATTGTGCTCGACATTATGCTGCCCGACGGTAACGGCGTTGAGCTGTGTTCGCAGATCAAGCACCGATATGAAATCCCGATTCTGTTCCTTTCCGCGCTCGGAGATAATCAGGACGTGATCGCCGCACTTCGTGCGGGCGGCGACGATTATCTGCCCAAGCCCTACGACATCAACGTGCTGATCGCACGCGTGGAGGCACGTCTGCGCACTTCGCATCAGGAAAAGCGCTTTTTCCGCTTTGGCACACTGCGCTTTGACACCGCTGCGCGAATTGCCTTCTGCCGTGAGGACGAGCTGTCACTGACGCAGAAAGAGTTTTCCCTCCTGCTGCAGCTTGCGCGATGCAACGGGCAGCTCATTTCCAAGGAGGAGCTTTATGAGAGCGTCTGGGGACGCGCCCTGGGCGGCGACAGTACCGCGCTCTACACCGCCGTTTCCCGCCTCAATGCAAAGCTGGCGGAAGAAAATGCGCAGATCACCATTGCCTACCTCCGCGGACGCGGCTATTTGCTGGAATCTATTTAATGGGGCTCTGATCTTCAGAGTCCCATTTTCTTACATTTCTGCAAGGCTTTGTTTCTCTGCCCGATTATCGTGTATACTGTGTACGACAAAACCACAGGAGGTTATAGATCATGAACAGAAAGAAGGTCAAGCGGATTGTCTCGCGCGGCATTGCGGCACTGCTCAGCCTCGTAATGATCCTCGTGCTGCTGCCCTACACGGTTCTGGCAGAAAACGAGACAGCGCCCACGGCGCCGCAGCCGGCCGACCAGCGGTTCAGCAGCATTCTCGATCCCGGCAAGCCTTCGGGTTACTCCGAAACCATGGCCAATCCCTACGGCTACCCGCAGGGACAGAGCTTCATGCTCTCGGAGCAAAATGAACTGCTGCTCTACTACACGTTCAATGCTACCGATCAGCCGCAGCATAAATACACTGCGTGGTACGATCATTATGAAAAGGGCCGCGGCACAAGCCTGCGTGACAACAAGGACGGCTTTGGCAGCTATGGCATGTATTCGGACACCAAAGCCTATGCCTACGTCGCGGCAGTGGCCTTCAACCCAAACGGTACCGGCCGCAACGACCATGTTGCTTATCTCGGCTATGAAAACACCGGCGACAAGGGCTTCTATCTCTGGGTCATGAACACCGCGAACGGTCAGCAGTATGGACCGGTGCGCGTGAGCAATGCCTCCTGCGGCTGGCTGGACAGCAAAAACGCCGACCTCTACGCGGGCAGTAATTTCTTCAACATCGTTGCAGGCGACTTTGATGCCGACGGAAAAGACGATCTGGTCGTCAGCATCGTCGATGACAAGGACAATTACGGTCTGACGCAGGTTCGCTTCTCCGGCGGCAACTTCACGCAGGTCATGACGAGCAGCAAGCGTCTGCTGCACCCGATCTATCAGTCTCTCGCCTCCAAGATCGACTTTGGCCGAAACGACAACGCGTCGAACAAGCTGTCAATGGATCTGGCCGTCGGCGATTTCAATGGAGACGGCGTGGAGGATCTCGTCGTCCTCTCCTACCCGAATCTCGGCAACGTACTCAACGATTCCAAGGATTTCACCGATCTGCGCTTCGGCGTACCTTATCTCAGCGTGGCCTATGGCAAGACGGGTGTCAGGAGTCTGTCTGACAGCTCGACCGCCTCGGCCTATCTTGACGCTGGCCAGCAGGAACTGTACATCGTCAACGTTCCGACTACCGTCGATCACGCCACCATGTTTTGCAGCGCGGTCGCGGCGGGAGACATTAACGGCGACGGACGTGACGAGATTCTGACTGCCGGTTATGAGGGCTTCGTCGGAGAGACGAATAAGGGTAACCTGAACTATTATCCGTTCTCTGACAAGCATCTGCTTTATGGCTCTTTCACGGCCTCGGGCGGCAGTCTGACGAATATCGAATACACCCTGCTGGAGATGAACGCCTGGACGGCACATGCAAACGGCAAGACCGACCCGGTCGGTCCGAAGCTCTCCGTCGAAGCCGCAGCCGTGGACGGCAAGGCCGCGCGCAAACGCATCTTCATCAGCGGTGATATCTACAAGTGTCAGCCAGGCAGCAACAAGCTCCTCATTCAGCCGAGCAGCACCCGGGAGGATGTCAAGGAATCCCCGATCACCCTGAGCTACTTTAGGTCCGCAGACAAGAATGTGAAGGGCGATACCGTCGGCAAGAGCTACATTGCCTCGACCGCCGTTGGAAATTTTGAAGAAACAAAGGAAGGCCGCGAGCAGCTCGCCTATGTCGTCGGCCTGCAAAGCTCGGACAGAAAGCACAAATATTCTTTCTCCGTCCATATCGCGGGCGGCAACGAGTATCAGGACGATACGGCAAAGAATTATTACTGCGCGACCGGTGATTACATCTTTTACAGTCAGGAGTTTAATCTGGGCAGGCGGACGAACTGCGTCATCGCAGCCGTGGATCGCGACAACGACGGCATTGTCGCCAGCTACCGCAATGCGTCCTACGCGTGGAGCGATCCGAATGTTCGCGCCATTTTGCAGGCCTCACCCTATTTTGCAGAGTTAAAGGACAGCGAAAATGACTTTTTAAACGATACACCGGAAACGCACTATTCTACATCCGTAACCTATTCCTTTGAGACCGCCAGCACGAACTCCGTGTCCTTCGGCGCGGGCTTTGCGGGCGAAGCTGCGGGTGCAGCCGGGCCGGCGTTTGAGCTTCAGGCCGGCTATGCCATGGACTGGTCGGAGACATTTACAAAAACGCTGGAAACCAGCGTCACAAACACCTTCACTGCGGGCTTCTATGACACGGTCATCCTCTACCGTACACCGGTCTTTGTTTACAGCTACGACATTTCCTACCGCGACCAGAACGGGAAAACACAGACCGAAATTCTGCAAATTTCAATCCCGAAAGCGCCGCGCTATGAGCAGCTATCCATCGGGCGGTACAACGAATTCGTGGATTATTATAACGCTATGCTCTTGGAAACAGGAACAAAGCAGGGCCTTTCCGAAGAAAAGTGCGCGGAATCCTATCTGCAAAGGCTCTCGGACGACCTCTACCTCGGCTCGGAGGGTGATCCTTACGGCTACTACCTGGATGATATTTCAGGCGGCCTGAATCCCCTGCCAGAGCAATACGGCCTACTTATGAAGCTGACAAACAATGCAGGACAGAACAGCGCGGAATACACCTTCGATCAGAGCGAGGGCAAGACTGAGGAAACTGCGCACGGCTTCACCTTCGACCTGACCGTCACCTTTGGCCTTGACATCGGCGCGGTCAAAGCGCGTGCGGGAGGCTATGTCAGTCTGGAATACATGCACGGTCACTCAACCAGCACAACCAATGGCACCGGCACGTCCTTCGGCGGCACGGTCGCAGGCATCGACGGCAACGCCATGCAGCAGGCAGGCATCAATCCGGACGGATGGAGCTTCAACTGGCGTCTGGCGCGCTGGCGCTCGAACCTCACCGATGTCTCCGACAAAAACAAGGGCAAGGTTCCGATCATCGGCTATGTGCTCAGTAATGTGCAGTCGCCGCCCTTGCCGGTGAAAGATCTGACGCTGGAATTTACGCGTTCGAATGAAAATGCGGAGCTGTATTTCGATCTGCAATGGCAGTGCGGCGACGACGCATCCTCCGGCCGTCCGAGCACGGCAGGCTATCGAATTTATCTCTACGACCCGGCGGAAAACCAATATAAACTACTTGAAACGGTCGAGGGCGCGCTCAACACGAGCCATCGCTTCACGGATTTTTACGATGGCCGCGAGTATTACAGCTTCATGGTCACGGCATACTCCGAGGCTTCCTTCACCGCGCCGAGTCTGGAGAGTGTCCCGCGCTTTGAGACCTATTATATGTCCACGTCGGAAATCAGCATTCTGAAGATCGTCAAAACCGGCAGTGAAGGATTGACGGACACCTATACCATTTATTTTGCCAACGGTACTACGCAGACCTTCACCGTCACGAACGGTAACGGCGTGGCCTCCATTGAACTACTGTCCACGGACACGGAAACCGGGATTGACACCTATCAAATCACCTTTACCGACGGCAGCACAACGACTTTTACCGTGAAAAACGGTGAAAAGGGCGAGCAAGGCGAAACCGGTGAGACCGGCGTCGGTATCGACCGCATTGAAAAGCTGCGCACCGAAGGTAACGTGGACTATTATGCCGTTTACCTTACGGACGGAACGTTCTATACCTTCCCTGTCGCCAACGGCATCGACGGTAAGGACGGGAAAGACGGCATCAATGGCAAAGATGGCATTGATGGAAAAGACGGCAAAGACGGTCAGGATGGAAACGATGGTGTTGACGGTCAGAACGGTCTTGACGGCCGCGATGGGCAGAATGGCGTCGACGGAAAAAACGGTACCAACGGAACTAACGGCCTTGACGGCCGCGACGGCAAGGACGGAACGAACGGTCTCGACGGTGCAGACGGCGTCGGTATTTCGGACATCCGCATCGATGAGAGCGGCAGCTTCCTGTTTACGCTCACGGACGGCCGCGTTGTGAACGCCGGCGTTTCGCCGGAAAACAATGCGCAGGCCGAGGCACTTGCCGCGCTGCAAGCCCGGCTTGGAGAGCTGGAAGGACAGCAGCAGTCGTATCGCATACTCGCCTATCTCGGTCTGATTCTGGCGTGCATCAGTTTGGCTTGGCAGTTGATCTCCCTCATTATTGAGCTGGCCAGGAAGAAAGAAACGAAAATAGCGGTATAATCCATGGGCAGAGCATTGTGCTCTGCCCATTCAGCTTGTCAAAAAAGTCCCTTTGGAGTTTTTTAACAGTCTGTCCATTTTCAAATTTTAAAGCAGCGGCACACTTCCCTGCGAGGTGTGCCGCTGCTATTGCGATTTTATACACTGAACGCCGCGTCGGTTGCAAAGAAATACAAAATACGCCGCTTAACCGGCAGCTCGAAGATCCGCGAAAGTGCGCGGGCATAGGCGTCAAGCTGGCCTCGATAGATCTCGGCACGCCGTGCTTCCTCACTGGGTTTTATATGGTCGCTCTTGAAATCAAGGATTGTGAGGCCGTCCGGTTCTAAAACGCAGCAGTCCGTCACGCCTTGCAACAGAATTTTCTCGCCCGTAAGGGATGCGTCGTAGATCGCTGCATCCTCCAGTATGGAGAACTTAAACTCGCGCGCGACCTTTGGCGCGCTGCGCACAAAATCTCCAAGCTCCGACGTGAAGAAGCGCAGGAGCTTTTCCGGTGCAACGGCCGCAAGCTGCTGCGCCGTCAGCATTTTGAGCCTGCCGAGGCGTTCCAGCTCTGAACGCACGCCTGCAAGTGTCGCGCAGTTTTCGTAGCGCACAAACTGCATGGCCAGATGGATGGCTGTGCCGCGTTCCGTCGGGGACAGCGGCAGCTCCCCCTCCGCAAAGCGCGGACGCTCGAAATGCAGCAGCTCCTTCGGTCGCGTTTGCTCCGCCGCTTCCTCGTCAAGGCTGCGGCCTTTGAGCTGCGTTGCGGTCAGCTTGGTTGGCGCGGACGTTGCAGGCGCATAGGGATATGCCATTTCACGGAATAACTCTGGTGTAAATTTATTTGTCGTTTCTCTTTCTTCAGCCACAATTACTTCCGGAAGATAGTTCATGCCGTCATTCATCGTAATGCGCCACGGCATTTCCTGCACTTCGGAGCAGCCGGAGTCTCCGGCAACGGCAAACAGCACACCTGCTTCGGTGCGGGTCAGCGCGGTCATGAGGACCCAGTCCGCCAGACAGGCAGCAGATTCTACAAGCAGTGCTGGTGCGGGCTTTTCCAGATCACGAGAGATGCTCTTGAGTCTTGATACAAGATTGCGGTCGCAGCAGGTCATAATAAGACGATACTTCGCGCGCGTCATCGCGACGTATAAAATGCGCATTTCCTCCGAGGCGTTTTCGCGGTCAATGTGGGCGGAAATTGCGCTCTTTGCGATCGTCGGATAGGAAATTCTGCGTCGCGTGTCGAAAACGCTTGCGCCGATGCCAAGCATACTGTCGGACAGAACGCTTGCTCGCGCATCCGCGTGGTTGAAGCCCTTGCAGAGGTCGGCAAGAATCACAACCGGAAATTCCAGTCCCTTGGACTTGTGGATGCTCATCAAGCGCACCGCGCCGGTCGCCGGCGCATCGGTCGCAGTGGCGTTCTTTTCACTGAGCGCATCAAGATAGCGAAGAAATCCGTTCAGTCCGTAACGTCCGGAGGCCTCAAAACGGTCTGCCAGTGCAAAAAAAGCGTCCAGTTCCCGCGCACATGGCAGCGGCTCGAGCCGCGAGGCATAGACCGCTCGCAGAAACGTCCGTTCGGAAATTTCTTCCAGCAGCTCCCTTAGCTGTACCCGCTGGGAAAGCTCCCGCAGTGCGTTCAGGAGCACACAAAATTCCGAGGCACGCTGGGATGCGCACAGCGCGTCATACAGTTCGGCGCTGCGCTCCTGCACGCGAAGCTGTGCCAGGTCCTCTGCCGTAAAGCCGAATACCGGCGACAGCAGCACCGTCAGAAGCGGAATATCCTGCCGCGGGTTATCGAGCACGCGCAAAAATGCAATCAGGAAGCGAATTTCTTCCGCAGAAAACAGATCGTCGCCGCCGCTCACAGCCGCAATGCCGCGCCGCCGCAGCGCGTCAAGATAATATGGTCCCTGCTTGGCCGGAGAGCGCATGAGAATCACGATGTCGTCCGGGGAGATTGCGCGCATTCCCTCACCGTCGGGAATCTTTGAATTCTCAAGCAGCGATTCAACGCGCCGGGCGACAAATTCTGCCTCGATCTCACCGCGCTCGACGGGCGGCTGCTTCGGCACGCTCTGCATATCGATGCAGTGCAGCTCCACCGGCGGTTCGCCCAGATCGGTATTCGGACGGTTGGCGTGCAGCGCTTCGGCATCGCCGTAGAGCAGGCCGCCGGTGCGCTCTGTCATGGTCAGGCGGAATACGGCGTTTGCTGCCTCCAGAACCGCCGGGTGCGAACGGAAGTTGTCGGAGAGCAGGATTTTTCGCGGTTCACCCTCTCTTTCCTCCGTATAATCCACAAATTCCTGATATTTTTTCAGGAAAATTCCCGGGTCGGCCAGACGAAAACGATAGATCGACTGCTTCACATCACCGACAAAGAACAGATTGCGGCCGTCCTTGGAAATCGCGGAGAAAATCGAATCCTGCACGGCATTGGTATCCTGATATTCGTCCACCATGATCTCAACATAGCGCTGCGACAGCTCTCGTGCGGCGGCGGTAATGCCGTTCGTCGAGCGTAAAAGACGCAGTGTGTCGTGCTCCAGATCATTGTAATCCAGCACATGCCGCTGGAGCTTGCTGCGGCGATAGCGTTCGGAAAAATCAGCAACCAGGAGTAAAAGTCCCTCCAATGCACTGCCGCTCAGCTTCAAGTCTGCCAGCGCCGTCTCTGACGGCAGAATAAACTTCTCCTGTGCCGCCCGCACGCCGTTTACGATAGACTTGCGAAGCTCCTGAACGTAATCTTTCTTCTCCGGCGCATCACATTTGCGAATGGAGGAAAGGCGGCCGGAGTCGAATTTCTTCGTGCGGATCCCCTCCCATGTCGTCTCCTGCGCAAGCTCCTCGATAGACAGGACATTCGCGTTAAAGGTCGGAAGGTAGGGCGCAAGTGAGGGCGTTTCCTCGATCATCTTGCAGGCAGCGCGCAGAGAACGCGCACAGAGCGTTAAATAACGCTGAAATTCAGAAATCAGATATTCGCCCCAGACCGTCTGACCGGCATCGTCACAGGCAGAAACATCCAGAAGCTTGCGCAATGCCTCGACCCGCGCAGATGGGTCGGCATAGCATTGCACGCCGCTGTACAACCCCAGAATCAGACCGTGGATCGCGCGGTCGTCGCGCCCGGCGCCCAGCATGTCAAGTGCCGCAGCGAGCTTTGGCTCCTCCCCGACGCTGTGATAGGCGTTCTCTAACGTATCCGTCAGGGCACGCATGCGAAGCTGCGCAGCTTCTTCCTCGTCACAGACGCGAAAGTCCGCTGGAAGCTCCAGAACATGCGCATATTCGCGCAGAAGCGTTCCGCAGAAGGCGTGCACGGTCGAGATCTGCGCCAGATACACCCGGCTCATTTGCCGCTGCAAATGTCGGTCGTCCGGTTTTTGGGCCAGCAGTTCGCTCAATGCGGCAATGAGCTTGCCGCGCAGCTCGGCGGCGGCAGCCTGCGTGAAGGTGATCATCAAAAAATCATCCACATTGCAGCGCTGCGCCGGGTCGGCCACGCGGGAAAGTACACGATCGACCAACACCTTGGTCTTTCCCGAGCCTGCCGCCGCCGATACCAGCAGCGCACCGCCGCGGTCATTCACAACGGCTTGCTGTTCCTTGGTCAAAACGATCTCAGGCATGATCTGCCTCCTTTCCGAGAAGCTGCCAGAAGTCCTCATCCTTCAATTTTTCCAGCCAGCGCGGTTCTGCCTTATCCGCGCAAAGTGACTGATAGTCGCACCATTCGCACGCGTTATGCGAGGAGGTGAAATAAGGGTTCGGCGCGATTTTTCCATCAGCCAATTCGTCCGCCAGAGTCGCAACCACGCGGAACACATGGTTTTCGAGCAGGCGAAGCTGCTCCTTGTCCGCAAGCTTGCCATCACGATCACCGTTTTTATTGATTTTATAAGGCAAAAAGCGTGGGTCGCCATCGCACGGCTCCATTGCCTGCAGAACCGCTTCGTCATTGAGCAGCAAGCCCTGACGCTTCTGCTTCTTTTGACGTTCGGAATCAATCTGCGCGTCGGAGGTCTTGTCTTTTACTGTCACGCGCTCGATGCGTGCCGGAAAGTACAGCACGCCCGCCGGTGAGAGAGGCTGACCGGCAAGGCCGCTTCCCTGCCGCTCGAGTGCAAAGAGATAGAGCAGCATTTGCAGCCCAAGGCCGTTGTAAATGTTGGTATAGTCAAAGTCCTTCTTCCCCGTCTTATAGTCCACAATGCGTACATAAAGACGGTCACCCTGCCGCCAGAGGTCGGCGCGGTCAACGAAGCCCTCCAGCTCCGCTGTGAGCTTCTGCCCGGCAATGCGCACCGACGGAACCGGCCCGCGTGAGGAAAAGCCCAGCTCAAACCACATCGGTCGGAACTGAGAGATGGAAAGCTCACGGTAAAGCTCGGCCACGATCTGCCGGATTTCCTCAAAGGTTCGGCGGAACAGGTAGCGCTCGCGCTCGGACTCCCAAAGGCTGGCAAGCTCGGTTTCGGCATATTTCTCCATAAAGCTCTCTGCAAGCACCAGCACGCGCGCAAGCGGAACGGAGGCAAATCCGCCCTCTGCCTCAGTCTGTCGGACGGTATTTTCCAGAACGTAGTGTACGAATGTGCCGTATAGCGAAGCATCCAGCTCCGCAGTTTTCTGCTTGCGCGCCTTCAGACCGTATTGCAGAAAATAGGCAAAGCGGCATCCGGCAAGACAGTCAATTTTCGTCGAGGACAGGCGCAGCGTGCGGCCATAGAGCGCACGCACGGTCTGCGGTGTCAGCTCGCCCGGCTCGTAGGGCAGTGCAAGGCGCAGCGGACGCAGCGTCTCTGGCTGCCCGGCCTCCGGCAGCTCACGCAGATGACCGGCGAGATAGGTCAGATATTCGCGTGTGGAGCGCAACACCAGCTCGGTATCCTGTGCCGTGGAAAGGCTTCCGGGGAAAAGCCGTTCCGCACGCCGGAAATAGAAAGACTGCGTGCCCTCGACTGCGCAAAGATACAGCCGCTTTCGCGGTGCGGAAAGAACGTCATAGATACAGGCAAGCTCACGGCTCAGACGGCCGTCCGCCGTGGGCGAAACACCGATGCCGAGATTCATCAGGCTCGTGCGTTCGCTGTCGGTCAGCAAGCTGCGATTCTCAGCCGCAGCCGGGAAACAGCCCTCATTCGCGCCGAGAAGGAACAGATACTCCGTGTCACAGCGGCGCTGGGTCATCAAATCGCCCACGCGCACGCAGTCAAGGCTGGCCGGAATGCTGCCGATGGCATACTGCCCGAGCGCCGTGCGGAACACTGCGAAAAATTCCTCCGGCGTGCGCACGCTCCTGCCCAGAACGCCGTAGGTCTGCTCGAGCACCTTGCAGAGCGTGCCGTAAAGCTGTGCGTATTCCTGCGCGCGCTGTAACTCCCCTATCTCGAACAGATGCGAAGCCAGCTCATTCAGGCGTTCGCGGAAGGTCAGCGTTTCCAGAAAATCGTTCAGCGCAAGCACCATCTGTGCGGTGTTCTGCGCCCTGCGAAGTGCGTCACGCAGCGCCAGAAGCGGTGCAAGCGCGGTATTTCGATCGTTCTCAAGTGCGGTTAGCAGTGTTTGCCCTGTTTCATCTATGGGCTTGGAAAAGCCATAGGGATTCATCGTCCACGGTTTTTCCCACTGGCCTGCGCGAAGGTTCCAGAGCAGAATGTAGTTCTCCATCCGGTCAACGCGGTCGCTTGCAAGCGGAGAAAAACCGGATTTCAGATAAGAAAGCACCGTCTCCTGCTCCATGCCGCCCGTTGCGGCCTCGAGCGCCGTCAGGACAAAACGAATGACCGGTTCGGAGAGCAAATCACGGTCGCCTGCAAAGTAGGCCGGGATCTCCGCGCTGCGCAGGAGTGATTGCAGCACCGGGCGGCAAGCTTCATCGGCAAAAGCAATGCTCATGTCGCGCCAGCGCACGCCCTGTGCCGCAAGGCGCAGCAGCTCGCCCGCCGTCCAGCGGCACTGCGCATGAATTTCCGGCGCAAGGCGCAGCGCAACGGCCTCCTGCTCTGCAGGGAAGGCTTCATCGCCGCCCATAAAGAGTCTTTCCCTCAGGAATGACAGCGCAGACACGTCTTGTTCGTTCTCGAGTTGGTGCAGTTCGACCGGTACGCCCAGTGCCTTTGCCATGGCCAGAAGCTGACGCGCCGTCTCCTGCGCCGTCTCAAACTGCTGCGCTGGATACTCCAAGGCATCGCACGTCAGATAAACGGAAAGCTCTGCACCGTCGGCCAGAAGCTGTGACAAAATTTCACGCTGAATGCCGTTGAAATCTGTAAATCCATCAAAATAAAAGTGCTTCCCCTCGGCAAAATCGCCTGTTTCCAGCGCTGCCAGCAGACGATTCAGACGCGTCTCCGGGTTTTGTCCGCAGTTGGCACAGACACCGGCATAGCTCTCCATCAGGAGCGCAAATTCCTCGGTCTTGACGGCAAGCACGCCGGAAAGCTGCTGTGAGGCGTGCCGAAGCGCATCGGGCGTGACGCAATAGCTGCGAAACTCCTCAAGCGCGTCGATCAGGCGCAGCAGAAATTCCGGCTTCGCCGCTGCGCTTGCAAACACCTTCAGCCGTGAGCAAACCTGCTCGACGGCCAACGCCATCATAAGGAGCTGTCCGCAGGCATCGGTCTCGCCCTCGGCCGCGCCGCCCTCTATGGAAAATACCCGGCTGGCCAGCCGGGAAAAGCTCAAAACCTCGGCATAGCGGCTGATCCCGTCGCCGCCCTGTGCGCACAAAAGGCGCTCGGCGTCGTGGGAAAACTGCTCTGGCGTGACCAGAATCTGGCCGCCGCATTTTGCCTCTGCCGCTTCGCAGATGCGTGTGAGCGCGGCGCATGTGCCGCGTTTACGATCCTTGCACAATGTGATCTCCAGCATGTCCTCACCTCTTGTGTTTATCATATCATAAATCCGTGCGAAAAAATAGTCTCACACGCTGAAAAAGACTGCGTGGGACAGGCAGGTCGCGCATAGATATGATTTTGTGCAGAATATACAATTTTTGAATTTTAGAAATGTAAAATTAGTAGAAATTGAAATTTCCTATTGACTTCATAAGCAGAATTCTCTACAATGAACAAAAGAGAACAAAAAGAAACATCTAGCAACACAAACGAACCAGAAGAAACGAGGAGCAGCCATGTTGCCTTTGGAACGCCGGGAGCGGCTTGTCGCGCTCCTGCAAGAGCGAAAGACCGCCACCACTGAGGAGCTTGCCGCCGAGCTGGACGTCAGCATCATGACCGTCCGTCGCGATTTGGAGCTTTGCCAGCGTGAGGGACGCATCCAGCGCTGCCACGGCGGCGCAATCATCAGCCAGAAAACTGTGCTCGAAGCGCCCTATGACCAGAAAATGACCACCGGGCGCGAACGCAAGAAGGTACTCGCCAAGCTCGCGGCGAAGCTGGTTGAGCCGGGCATGACCGTCTATCTCGATGCAGGCACCACGACCTATTCTCTGGCCGAGGAGCTTGCCGCGATGGAAAAGCTGACGATTATCACCAACGACCTGAAAATCGCGCTACGGATGCTGTCCTCACCGGCTGAGGTCGTGGTGCTGGGCGGCAAGGTACAAAAGCGCACCGGCAGCATGATCGGCGACACGACGCTGGAGCAGATGTCCGGGCTGCGCGCGACCATCGCCTTTGTCGGCGCTGCCTCCATTGACGAAAAGCTGGCAGCACTCACTCCGACCCAGGATAAGGTCGCACTCAAGCGCTCCATCCGCTCCATCGCACAGAAAAGCTATCTGATCGCGGACGCGTCTAAATTCCACAGCTCTGCACTCTACTGCGTAGATCACCTGATGGACTATGACGGCGTCATCACGGATGCAATTTTCACGGAAAGCGAGCGGCGTCTGCTCGGTAAAAAAACGCGGCTCATCACACCGGAGTAAGAAGGAGGAATTTCAGTGCCCAAGTGTATTGTTATCGCGGACGATCTGACCGGCGCGAACGCCACCGGCGTACTTCTGAAAAAGGAAGGCTTTGATTCGTTGACACTTCTGCGCGAGTCGGTCGCAAAATCGGCCTCGCTTCCGTCCTGCGACTGTCTCATTACCCCGACGGACAGCCGCGCGATCCCATCCGAGGAGGCTTACGAACGCGTAGCCTCTACTCTGAAGCTCTTAAAGGCCCCGGAGGTGCTGCACTACGCCAAGCGCATCGACAGCACACTGCGCGGCAATCTCGGCAGCGAAACGGACGCCTTTCTGGACGTTCTGGGCGGAGAATATATGGCCGTGTGCGTGCCCTGCTTCCCGTCCTCCGGTCGTATCATCGTCGGCGGGCATCTGCTGGTCAACGGCGTACCGCTGCGCAAGACCGAGGCTGCGCACGACCCCAAATGCCCGATCCATACCACAAATGCCGCAGAGCTGCTGCGCAGCCAAAGCAGGCACCCCACCGCAGCCGTCCCGCTGGACGTCGTTCACGACGGTGCGGAGCGGCTGGGGCGCGTCCTGCGGGAGCTGCGAGCACAGGGCGTGCGCAATCTCGTTATCGACAGTGTAACCACGGAGGACATGGAGACCGTTGCGCAGGCGCTCCTGCTTGAGCGCATTCCGGCCGTCTCCGTCGATCCCGGCCCCTTCACCGCGATTCTGGCAAAGCATCTGCTGCCGGCACAGCGCGAGAGCAAGGCAAAAATTCTCTGTGTCATCGGTTCTGTAAACGGCGTGGCGGGAAAGCAGACGCGCCGCCTTTTGAACACGCTGCCCGTGCGGGCAGAATTTATGGACATTGCAGCCATTCTGGACGGCGGCACAGAGCGGGAGACAGAAATCCGCCGCCTGACCGAAGCGCTTTTGCATCGGCGCGAGACCGGCGATCTGCTGGCCGTGGTCGGCTGCGGCATTGACCCTGACCGCCGCGTGCCCTTTGAGCCGTATCTGGAAAAGACCGGGCTGGATGCCGAGGCGCTCTCCGAGCGCATCAACTCCGCCTTTGCCGAGGTCGCCATGGCCGTTGCGCTGGCAGACGAGCGCTTCCGCGGCATTTATTCCACCGGCGGCGACATCACCGCCGCCATTCACCGCGCCGCCGGAACGGTCGGCCTGCGTCTCATTACCGAGGTCGTGCCGCTGGCCGGATACGGCATTGCCATGGGCGGCAAGCTGGACGGCCGTGCCTTTATCAGCAAGGGCGGTATGGTCGGCGATGAAAACGCTATGGTCACATGCGTGAAATACTTGCAGGAGCATATTGTATAAAAGAAAGGAAGGTATCCGATGAAACCCTTGATTGCAATCCCCATGGGCGACGCTGCCGGCGTCGGCCCGGAGATCATCCTAAAAACCTTGGCCGACGCCGAAACGCAGGCCTCCGCCCGCTGTCTGGTCATCGGCAGCCGCAAGCTGATGGAACACGCCATGGCGTATCCCAACCTGCCCCGACTGACCGTTCACACCGTGCAGGAGCCGCAGGAGGGCGACTATCGTCCCGGCGTCCTGAATCTCGTGGATTTGGACAACATCGACATGGAGCAGTTCCAAGTTGGTCAGGTCAGCGGCATGTGCGGCAAGGCCGCCTATGAGTACATCGCCAAGAGCATCGAGCTTGCTAACGCCCATTTGGTTGACGCGGTGGCAACGACACCGATCAATAAAGAATCTTTGAAGAAAGGAGGCATTCCATTCATCGGTCACACCGAGATCTTCGGCGCACTGACGCACACAGACGACCCCTTGACGCTGTTCGAGGTTCGTAACCTGCGGGTGTTCTTCCTGACGCGTCATGTCTCTCTGCGCAGAGCCTGCGACCTTGTGACCAAGGACCGCATCGTCGACTATGTCATCCGCTGCACCGAGGCGCTGCGCAAGCTGGGCATCACAGAGGGCACCATGGCAATCGCGGGACTGAATCCGCACAGCGGCGAGCATGGTCTGTTCGGAGACGAGGAAGTTCGGGAGGTCGCTCCCGCTGTGGAGGAGCTGAAAAAGAGAGGCTATCAGGTCGCAGGCCCCATCGGCGCAGACTCGGTCTTTTCTCAGGCGCTTCACGGCAAATACAACAGTGTGCTCAGCCTTTATCACGATCAGGGACATATCGCCACCAAGACGCTGGACTTCGAGCGCACCATATCCATCACGGCCGGTATGCCGATTCTGCGGACGTCAGTAGACCACGGAACGGCGTTCGACATTGCCGGTACGGGCGCAGTAAGTCCCATCAGCATGCAGGAGGCCGTGCGGCTTGCAGTAAAGTACGCACCGGCTTTTCAAAGGACAGAACAGTAAAACACGGGCTTATTAAAAGGAGAGGAGTTGTATCCATGAGTTCAGGCACACAAATGCTCATCGCATTGTTCATCGGTATCGTTCTATTGATTCTCTTGATCCTGAAAACCAAAGTTCATGCATTCCTCGGTTTGATTATTGCAGCGGTCGTGATCGGCCTCGTAGGCGGCATGCCCGCAGCGGACGTGCCAAAGTCGATCATTAACGGCTTCGGCGGCACACTGGGCAGCATCGGCATCATCATCGGCTTTGGCGTCATGATGGGCCAGATCTTCGACAAGACCGGCGCAGCAGAACGGATGGCCCTGACCTTCATCAAGCTGTTCGGCAAAAAGCGCGAGCACTGGGCGATGGCGCTGACAGGCTTCATCGTCTCTATCCCCATTTTCTGCGATTCCGGCTTTGTGATTGTCAGCCCGATCGCCAAGGCGATCTCCAAAAAGACCCGCCGCTCTATCGTGGCCATTGCAGGCCCGCTGGCTGCCGGTCTGGTCATCACCCACTCGCTGGTTCCGCCCACACCCGGCCCTCTCGGCGTCGCAGGCACCTTCGGCGTTGACGTCGGCAAGTTCATTCTGCTGGGCATTGCGATCTCCATCCCCATGGCCATTGTCGCAACGCTCTACTGCCAGTGGCTCGGCAAGCGCATTTATCAGCTTCCCGCGGACAACGAGGAGGGCTGGGAGCGCCCCGAAAAAATCGAAGAAGTCAGCGATATGGAGGCGCTCAAGCCGTCGCGTCCGCTGCCCTCCGCCTTCGAGAGCTTTCTGCCGCTGCTGTTTCCCATCGTTCTGATTCTTCTGAATAATATCTTCTCCGCAGCCGGTATCTCCGGCACCGGCATCGGCAAGGTCGTCACCTTCCTCGGTACACCGATCATCGCAGTTGGCATTGGCCTGCTGCTGGCGATCTTCGTTCTCGGCCGCAAGATGGACCGCAAGACCGTTCTGGCAGAAATGGACACCGGAATCAAGTCCGCCGGTATCATTATTCTGGTCACGGGCGGCGGCGGTGCACTCGGCCAGATTCTGAAGGACAGCGGCACCGGCACCTATGTCGCCGAGCTGCTGGCCAAGACCCCCATCCCTATCATCATTCTGCCTTTCCTGATTGCAACCCTTGTCCGCTTCATTCAAGGCTCCGGCACCGTGGCTATGGTCACCGCAGCCGGTATCTGCGCACCCATTTTGCAGGCCGCCGGTGCGAACATGATGCTCGGTGCGTTCGCCGCCTGCATCGGTTCCCTGTTCTTTAGCTATTTCAACGACAGCTACTTCTGGGTCGTCAACAATCTGATGGGCTTCAAGGATACCAAGGAGCAGATCCGCAACTGGTCTGTAACCTCAACGGTTGCATGGGGCGTCGGCTTTGTAGAATTGATGATTCTAAGCATCTTTATGCACTGATTCCACATTGTCAGGGCATTTTACACAGCACGGACAACGAAAATACAAAGGGAGCCGAATCGCAGGATTCGGCTCCCTGATATATTTATACAATTAAATCTTGCGGATAATGCCCATCGGGGTCTGCTGGTCATCCTGACCGAGCGGGTTGTCCTTCAGCACACGCGCATAGAGCTTCTTGTCCAGCTTCTTGGAGGACGTGCCAAGGATTTGACCCTCGAGATCGTTGATGTCTACGATGCAAACCTCATGCCCGACGCGCTCCTTGATCTGTGCCGCGACCTGATCGGGCTTCAGCGGCCCGAGCACGACGTAATGGTTATACGGAGGGATGGTATTGTGGCAGGGCCCATCAATGGAGCGTGCGCGGTAGCCCGCGACGGCATAGAACCAGCCCTTTTTGCGGAAAATCTTCTTGCCGATCACGGAGATCGCAGCGGCAAACAGGATGCGCAGCGTTCCGACCTCGCGCAGTGCGCACTCCATCGTCTCGGGCATGCCGAGGCCGATGCCGTGCGGCGTCTTGGTGACATGACCGCTCAACCAAGTGGCGAGCTTGCGCGGCTTGATGTCCTCGAGCGGGATGGCGCGCTTCTGCGTGCAGGCGACGCATTTTTCGGAGATGAACAGGATGTCCTCAGGCTGTGTCAGAACGGGTGAACCGTATTTTTCGGCCACATCCAGGATGTTATCCTTGTCGGTGATGAGGTGCGTGCGGATGGGCAGACGCTCATAGCTGACGCCGTCAACCACAATGACGCTGTTTTTACCAACATTCGGCTTCAATTCTTCCATGATTACTTCCTCTATTTCTTCAGATTCAGAATTTTCTTGTAATACGGCCACAAGCCCTGTTTTTCAGGATAATGCGGCGCAAGCTGGCAAAGGTCCGTGCCGGGATAGTCGTTGCCCTCGATCAGCACCGGCCCGTCCGGCGTGATGGCGACGTCCCATCCGACGTGACAAATCTCCGGCACGACAAGCGCCGCCTTTTTCGCAAAAGCGATCGCCTCCGGCACCATCGGAAGCTGGTAACCCTCAAAGCGGATACCGGTATCCGGATGCACGTCGTAGACATTGAAATAATCATCCGTTGCAACAGAGCAGATCGTTCCGCTCTCTGCATCGACACGGCAAATCACGCCGCCTTGGCCGGAATTGTCACAGAAACCGTCGCCGCGTCCGATTTTGAGAACGATATAGGCGATATACACTGTGTCGCCAACGCGGTCGGTAACGATGCGCATGGTGTTGACGGACTGCGGGTGCAGGCGCGCCATTTGCTCATGCTGACGCAGCGGTTCCTCAAGAACATTCAGATGCTTCCCAGCCAGATATGCGGCGCAGGCCGAAACGGAGCTGAACTGCGCGGATTTGAGCTTTTCAATGCCGTTGCCGCAGGTACCACGGTTGGGTTTGGCGAAAAACACGGGGTGCCGCTGCATAAATGCCGACAGCTCGTCCTCAGTGGCAGTTTCGGCATTCAGCGTCTCGCGCTGCAAGAAATCGGCAAAGCGCACATTAAAGCGCAGCTTGTCATCAAATTCATCGGAAAAGCCGGGCTGATTCATCAGTTCGCAGACCTTTTTATTGCGCACGCGCGTCAGATACGTGTCGCGCTGCTTGCCGTTCATGTTATAAAAGCCGAACATGACGTAATCATAATAGCCTGCACCGTAGCGCAGGGCACACCAGGCGATGTCGCAGAAGGTCCGCGCCTTGCAGTGACCGGACTTGTCCTTGACGACCTGAAGCATCTGGTTTAACTTTTTGAACCGCATTCCGCGGATCACGCGGGTGATATAACGAAGATTGGGCATTTCTGGCTCCTTTGCTGAGGGTTACGGTTGGATTATCGACCAAATCGTCCCTATCATACAACAAAAGTGCAGAAAAATCCACTACAATTTTTCAAAAATCAGAAAACCACCGCCATGGCCTCGCGCAGATTGCGTACACGCAGAAGCTCCAGCCCCTCGGGCGCGCGTAAATCGCGGCTGCTGCGCGGAACGATGCACTGTGTAAAGCCCAGACGGCGAATTTCGCTCAGGCGCTGCGAGAGCTGGCTCACCGCGCGAATCTCACCCGTAAGGCCGATTTCGCCGATGGCCGCAAGCTGGTCGGAGATAGGCTTGTCCGCAGCCGCAGAGGCGATGGCCAGCGCGACGGCAAGATCGGCCGCAGGCTCGTCCAGCCGCAGGCCGCCGATGACATTCAGGTAAACATCCGCATTGCCGAAGCGCATCCCACCGCGTTTTTCCAGCACCGCGAGCAGCATCGCCGCACGATTGAAATCAAAGCCGTTGCTCGTCCGGCGCGGCATATTGAAGCTCGTCGGTGCGACGAGCGCCTGCACCTCGGCCAAAATCGGGCGCGTCCCCTCCATCACGCAGGCAACGCAGGTTCCGGGCGTGCCGAGCGGACGGCCGGAGAGCAGCATTTCCGAGGGATTCGGCACCTCGCGCAGGCCGGTGTCGTCCATCTCAAAAACGCCGATCTCATTCGTGGAGCCGAAGCGGTTTTTTGCCGCACGCAGCAGGCGGTAGGACGTATGCTCCTCACCCTCGAAGTACAGGACGCAGTCGACCATGTGCTCCAAAACTTTTGGGCCGGCAATCGCGCCTTCCTTATTGATATGCCCGACGACGAACACCGTCACGCCCGCCGCCTTGGAATACTGCATCAGGCGCATGGTGCAATCGCGAACCTGTGTGATGCTGCCGGGAGAGGAGGTTTTGTCCTCGGTGTAAAGCGTCTGGATGGAGTCCACGATCAGAACGTCCGGTTTTTCCTCCTCTGCGGCGGCCAGAATGTTGTCGAGGCTTGTCTCGCACAGAAGCAGTAGGTCGCCGCCTGAGACGCTCAGGCGTTCGGCCCGCAGCTTGAGCTGGCGTTCGCTTTCCTCACCGGAGACATAAAGTACGCGCTGCTCGACGCTGATGCGCTTGCAGATTTGCAAAAGCAGCGTCGACTTGCCGATGCCCGGTGCGCCGCTGACAAGCACCAGCGACCCACGCACAGCGCCGCCGCCCAGTACACGGTCAAGTTCGCCGAGCCCGGTCAAAAAGCGCAGCTCGTCACTGCTGCGGATGTCGTCAAGACGCTTGGCCTTGGGCGCAAGGACGCTTGCGCGCACCGCCGTCTTCGGCG
>ERZ779840.1260-NODE-1260-length-25131-cov-2.918129_pt1 | contig 25131 bp, 14 predicted proteins | sample MGYA00511561_ERZ779840 | MGnify/ENA primary metagenome ERZ779840 (study PRJEB29588, sample SAMEA2162036) | human gut metagenome | biome: human gut; feature: human-associated habitat; material: faeces | place: Denmark | collected 2008/2010 ...
ATAGCTGTAAGATTGTGTTGTACTACCATAATATATTCCTCCTTGAATTGACGAGCGCTTCCCTGCGCTCCGTTATTTGCTTTGGCAATGTCTCTGACGTTGTAAGTAAAAGAAAATAGCTATTAATCCCAAAGCCAATCGTTCATGTTTCCCTGATAATTTCCATTGGAATCCCAAGTATCACCAGTCGATGGATCATACCAATTTTCAACTCGCCCACTTCCATCTTCTGCCCAGCCATAATTTGCACCAGAAGGAATTCCACTAGAGCCACTTCCGTTGCTTGAGTCCCCACCAGAAGAACTGGATCCCCCACTGTAATCACTGCCAGAACCAGAATCGCTATAGTCAGAATTGGAACTTCCGTCACTGTAACTATAATCATTGCTCTCATCATAACTATAGTCACTTTCACCACTGTAAGACGATCCACCACTCTGCTCTGCCGCTTCTTCCTGCGCGGCTTTCGCAGCAGCCTCTTCTTCGGCTTTTTTCTTTGCTTCCTCAGCTTTCTTCCGAGCCTCTTCTTCTGCTTTTTCGATCGCAGTTATTCTGTCATTGTATTTCTTCACGTATTCATCAATCGTACTGTTATATTCATCAAAGCTGTCCTGCTTGATGATATTATAATTTTCGAAGTCACCTTTCAACGTATCTTTGAACGCCGTAAATTCACTGGCAGCGTTTTTGAGTGCTTCCTTATCGTCCACTTTTTCAACCTCATCACCGATTTTATCCGCGATGGTTTTGATGGTATCGTCATATTCGGAAACAAAGGAATTCTTCATCTGCGCAATGATTTTTTCATAATGTGCGGAGCATTCCTCATAAGCGTCTTCTGTCTTTTTGTACTGTTCTGCACTCTCCATTTCTTGTTTCAGTGCTTCCAGTTTTCTATCCCGGTTTTCTTCGCTTTCAAACTTCTGATACGCCTCATCAATATCACTGTTTTTCGTCTCAACCGCCTGTAAGCGAAGCTCTTCCTGATGGCGGTCATACGCTTTTTTCGCAAAAACTCCGATGATACAGATGCAGACAATGGCAATGCCAAGCACTGCAAGCATGATGACTCTCTTTTTGTTTGTTGTTTCCATTCCAAAACGCTCCTTCCTTTTGCATATATGGAAAATCTCAGTAAAATATTCGCAAACCGTTCTTTTAGCGTAATACTCTCCCTTAATCTTGCTTACCATATTTTGATTCTAATCTCTCAAGATCCTTCTTTAATCGTCTAATTTCCTTACCTTCATATTCAGCTTTTTTCAAATCATCTCGAGCCCACTCTCTCTTTGTTTCTGCTGAGAAAATAATATTTAAACCATCTCTTGCGTCTTTAAAATTCGCATCAGCACTAGCCTTATAATTCTCAGAACGCTCCTGGGCCCTTGCAAGTTCTTTCTTTTTACTTTGAATATCCTCTGGCTGATCTGAATTACTCCAAATAATAAATTTAATTACAGCGAGCAAAATCACAGCAATCAGGATGCCCCCAACGATTGGTATCACATTCTGCAGCAACCAGAATAGTAAGGGAACCACCGTATTAATAATTACTATAGAAAGGGCTGTGTACCCAACCATCCATCTACATTCTTTCGTGATAAGGATAAAAACAACAAAACAAATTACGGAAGCCAACAGCACAACACTATATGCAATAAGAATTCCACTAATAAACGAAGTAATAAAAATTGCAATAGGAATCAAAAATCCCAAATTAGAAATTGGATTTGACGTAAACGTACTTATTGATGCTTTCGTTCTGTCAAAAATACTCCTTATCTTTGTTATCATAAACTAATACCTCCTTTTTTGATATGCTAATCATATTTCTTTCAGCATAATACATTTCTATTGCCTTTGCAATTTATTTTGTATTGTATATCGCATTGCAAAATATATTGCATCTTTTACTCAGCCAAACTCTCTCCGAAACAGCTCCCGGAATGCCGCTGCAACTTCTCTCTGGTACAATCTCGTCTTGGAAAATTTCATATGATTTCTTCTTGCTTTTTCTTTCCGTTCCGCAAAATACTGCTTCTGCCGTTCGATCTCTGCCTCATCCGGATCAAAGCGGAAACCGATCTGGAAGCCTTCCTCGTCGTTAAATTTTCCCTCTTTAATCTGCTGATACAGATCCGGTTTTTCTTCGATAAACTGGAATACGCAGTCAAAATACCGCAGCTTTGGATTTACCTTATACCAGCGCTCCGCCACGCCAGGAATCTCACACACGCAGACAAGATGTTCCACATCGTCAGCCAGTCGATGCAGCTTTTCGCAGTACTCTCTGTTGTTCCAGAAACGGTTATCAATTTCTTTCCGGATTGCCCAGATTTTTTTCTCGAAAAACGCTTCTCCGTTTTCTTCCGTTCCCGGTTTATAGTTATAATACTGTGATTCGGCAATCCAGTAGATCAGCTCGTTCATCATCGCATACACATGGTTTAAATTTCCCTCGCCGTAAATCTCCTGCACCTCCGCGCCTACTTTCAGGATATTTTCTCTTTCTATTTTGATCAGAAAGGCATAGGCATCTCCACATAACGCTTCTCCGAGAAGTTTGATGGTCGAGATGGTAATGGATGGATCTTTGTAATTATTCCGTACCAGACCTCTGCAGTAATCCATCACACGTCCGATCGTCTTTTTGCTTGGAATTTTTTCGTTTACACCGAGATCCAGCATTTCCATTTTGATCTGCATTCTTCTTGGATCGAAGTTATATTTTGCGGCCACTTCAATATATCTCTGCGTGTTCAGCCAATAGGAATCCGTGCCTTCTTTAAATGTTTTGCAAAGCTGTTTGATCATTTTATCTTCTCTTGAAAGTTCCATGCTCCGTTTCCTCCCGGTTTTCATCTGTGTTTTTTACAGGCATAATTTGCTCTTTGATGAATCCCAGTATAGGCGCTCGGCAACCCCTTTTTGTGCAAAAAACGTTGCGACCTCAATGGCCGCAACGTTTCTGCATCTCTAATCTGTTTTTTATCTGTTCCACAAAGGCTTCCGGACCAGCAACCTTCAGGCTTGTTCCAAACGACAAAATCTGAATCATAAGATCGATTTCATCTTCTGCTTCATAGGTCAGTGTAATTCTGTAGCTATTTTCTTCTATCCTTTCCGTGGCTTTCTGATAAATCGAAAACTGCATCATAACTCTTTCCAGTGCCTGTCTTTCATCCTTTACTAAAAGTTCCACAGTTCTTTTATCATGCACTTCTTCTTTTATCTTCGCCATTCTAAAAGATCCGATGGTTTCGCATTGGATGATTTTAGAAACACTGATTGTATTAATTCTTCCTTTGTATACCGAAATCAATCGGAATTTGTCATCCCTTAAGGAGTACTCCAACCGAACCGGATTACATTTGATCCATTTCTCGGTTCCATTTTTTAATGGATATAAAACCCGGATAGAGTTTTTCTTTTTTACCGCTGACAGGATCTGACGAAAAAGCTTAGTATAGGTTTCGTCTCCATACGGATCCCCATCTGCAAATTGGTCAAAAAGCACAATGTCTTTTGGCTGAAATAACGGTTCTACGTCCTCCAGTCCCGTCTGCTCCGGCTGGAATAAGGCAATCCTTGGATCCGCCAGCAAAGCTTTTAACCATCGTTTTTCCATTATCGTGAGCGGCATGCTGGTTTTTCTGTGGATAACTGCTCTTTTCTCTTCATTCAGAAGCGGCCATTTTCCTTTTTCCGATAATTCCTTCGGAATCGTCAGGCTGCTTTCTGCAAAAGCCTTTTCCTTCACAATTTTCCAGATCGTCTTGTCGGAAATCTCTTCTTTCAAAGCGGCATCCAAAATTTCTGCTACCGCGCGGTAATACTTTCCGTATATCTCATGAAATATCATTCTGCACCTCCCCAAAGTACATGGAATACAGCTGCTCCATATCCTGATTAAATTTCTTTTTCAGCTGCGGATTACTGCTTTCCAGTTTTTCAATTCTGCCCATAAACGTTCTAATCCACGGCATTAGTTCCATCGCATCGTATGTATCAACAACATACTTGTATTGCTGGTCTGTGATCTTATAGACACGGCCATTTCTTTTTTCACGTTCCAGACGTCTTACGATAAACTCCTCGCCCTCCGCTGCCTTTACTGTCATTTCAATGTGCGTAATGTCCTTCGCACTTCCGGAGCTAACTCCCCACAAATAGGATTTGCTCGCCTGATATTCATTTTCAAACTTCTGATATTCGTCACATCTTATTCCTGTTTTCACCTTCTTTATCCTGTCCACCCGGATGAAATCGAGCCCTGCTGCTCCAGATACATGACCCAGAACATATTCTCTTCCATTCTGCGTGCTGACATATAGCTTGATCGGATATAGTTTAATTTTTCTCTCCTGCTGTTTTTTACCGATTGCAACAAGCTCCAGATATTTCTTTTCTGTAATCCCCTCCAATATTGCTTCAACAATTTCACTGTCAATGGCATGTAGCATATAGTGGTGTTTATACCAGAAACTGGACGGGCATCCCGCCAGTTCTTTTCGATCAAGCAAGAAGGAACCAACTATGCCCATCGGCTCTGTTTCAGAGAAAAATTCAATTGCATCCTGCCAGGAAACCAGATCAACCGCATCCGCCGACAGAGAATAATACTGCTTTTTCTTTCCTTCTGTTCTGACTTTTAGAATTCCAAGTTTCTCATACTCCTGCAATTTTAATCGAATCGTTCTTTCATTAATCACATTCTCCTCTCCGGAGAATCCATATTCCTGCAATTCACCGGCAATGTTTCGGAATGCCAGTTCTTTTCCTCCTGCCAGCATATCAAGAATGCAAAAATGCAGCAGGATATCATAATCGGAAAAGTTCTTTGTTTTAAACGCCTTATAAAGCGGGTTGTGAACCACCTCTCTGCTGTCGACAGAAATGATCTGTGCTTTTCCGGAGGCAGACTGCTGAAATGACATATAACCATCCAGCCAGCTTTCGATCTGTCTGCGCCGATTGTCGTATGTTCTTCCGCTCTTGTCCGAAAAATCACTGCGCTTCTTAATACCATAAATAAAAAATTCTCTGATGTAATCCCGCACTTCATCAAAGCTTCCAATTAATTCTTTATATGCCAAAATGATCCCTTCTCTCTTCTCTTATGTTTTTCTCACTGCCTCCAGCTCCTCTCGATTTCTTCTGTCACTTTTCTGATTACGTCTGGCTGCTCGGCCTTTTCAGCCAGCTCTTCTAATTCTGCCAGCAGCGCTCTCTTCGTTCCTTCTGCTGTCGCGATCTCATCCGGGATCAGTTCTGACAGACGGAGCAATTCTCTGGAAAATCTTTTTATCTCAATCAGAACAGCACTTTTATGAATCAAATCTGTCTCGCTTCTCAACAGCCCCGTTACTTTTTCCATAAGACATGCATACTCACACGCCATCCATTGAAACAGTTCTTCGGATGTCCGTCCATCTTTCTTTTCCAGACTTCTTTCATACCGGATGCAGATCCAGTTATAATAGGAGGGAATGAGCATGAGCTGATAGTCCTGATCCCCCCGAATATAATTCTCTCGGAAATGGATCGACGCATAGCTCTCTTCGATTTTTCTGTTTAACTCCTCGTATGCTTCCAGATCCTCCTCATACAGCTCCTGCAGATATTTTTCCGTAAAACGATTGACGATGATCAGAATGCCATCTCCTGCATCTTTCTTTGCGATAAACGTACCGGAGCTGTAATACACCGCATACGTTTTTTCCCAGGATGTCATCTTCTGCTGACAATCTACTTTTTCTTCTTCGATGTAATTCGAATACAGACCGATACTTTTTTCTCTTACCTTTTGATCATAAGCCCGAAGAAAAGTAAGAAACATATCCTCAAGTCTTCCAATCCGCTCCACTTTGTTTTCTTTTCCATAGATTTTAATTACCTGCTCAAAAAGCTCCAGATATTCCACAATCAGACCTTCCGATTCCTGCGGGAAGAATTCAAAATTTCTTCGAAAATACCGTTCCCTCAGCCAGGGATAGACGGCCTCCGCATTCTGCCCCTCGAAAATTTTCTTCAGATATTCCAGCAGATTTGCAACATTTCGGATGACCGCCATTTGATATCGCTTCAACTGTTCTTCCGTTAAAGTTTCTTCCCTTAACCGCAGAAGGAACAATCTATCGCTGTATTCCTCTGGCCGGAAAGATGTAATATTCTCGGCCAGTTCTTCCAGTTGAACGATTGTGTGATTTACAATATTTTCCCAGAAAATAACTTTTTTTATTTTTGAAATACGTTCATCATTTTCCAGTTCTTTTTGCTGCTCTGCCATTTCTAAAATACGAAGCATCGTTTCTTTTCTGTTCTGATCTATTTTTCCCAGCTCCGGCTGCTGTGAAACAGCATCTGCAAGCATATCATAGGCGTCCAGCAGTCCATGATAAATTTTATTTCTAAGCGATTCATCCCGAACGAGCGGAAGAAGCTGCTCCAGATAAACTCCGTAGGAATGCCCGGAAAAAAATCCTCTCTGGTCCTTTCTATCCTGTTTTACCAGATTTACAAAAAACGTCACGGCACTTTCCTGATCTTTCCAAGCTCCAACAATCTCCCGAACAGCAGCCATTCTCGGTTCATCAGAATATGCGTCAAGATCATCTCTCAGATTCATCCGATCCGCCGTGAATACCTGAAACCACTCGTCCACGCTCCCATGTTCCATACAATGTGAAATTAGTTCCTGTGTATATTCACATGCCAGACGATCGGATTCACGATACCAGGATTCACGATACCAGGGTGCACGTTTTTGAAACTGAATGGGAATTTTTCTAAAATCTTCTGCGGATAAGATCTGCATTTTTCCGTAATGCAGAAGTCTGATCTGCCACAAAACATCACACTGCAGGTTTTCATTGATCTGGCTGGCATAATACGTCTGCGGTGCTCTGTCATACTGCATATGGATCAGACTTTTTACGTATTCCTCCGTTGTCTCACCAAAGTCCATCCGTCTGGCAGCGCCATCAACGTTTAATGCTCTTCTTACATACTCTCCCCATTGCTTTCCATAACCCTCTTCTTTCCAGTCTGCCGTCTGACACCAGCTGACCAGACTGATCCGGTATCTGCATACTGCTTCTTCAGCAGCTTCCGAAAGACTTTCGAATATATACTGCCCATACGCTTCATTCGCAAATTCATACCGGTTCTCTCCGGCGGCTCTTTTTACGGTCAAAAGTGGAAGAATATCGTTCAGTACACCAACGACATCATAGGATATTCCGGTAAACAGCACGAGTTCACAGATCTCCCGCAGTGTCGCAGATCCCAGAACTGCGATTGCTGCGCTGATCAGCTGCAGGGTATGAAGGCTGGTTCCACAATACCGTTTCTGCAGTTTTTCCATATAATTTGTTGCAACATCATACGCGGTGATTTTTGTATCTGCTTTCAGCACACTGTCTCCCATTGCCAGATACGGCCGGATATACAAAAATTTCCGCTGTGCCTTCTCTATGATATCATTCGCCTGCTCATCTGACAGTTTTTTGTAATTCTTCTGCAAATATTTTTTCAGCATTGCAAGATAGCGGTCATTTCCGCCGTCAAAGCGGACAATCCTGCCAGCTTTTTTCTCCGCTTCCCGAATCCATTCTTTTGCCATTCCCTGCAGATCTTCCTCATCCTCGATGCGGGAAAGAAGAATCAGATAAATATGATTTCCTTTTCTTTCCGGAAGAGCATTCAAAAAGACATGATCCGGGATCGCAGCCAAAACGGAACCTGCCGTGCTGCTTAATTCGTCGATTCCATCAAGGATGTAAACCAGTTTCCGTTCTTCTTCTGTTCCCTCGTAATCGTTCAGTTCCTCTTCGTAGCGCTCCCGAAACAGCTCCAGATACTGGCAGAATGCTGCAGGCGCATTCTTTCCTCCGTGTTCCATCTGCTGTCGGATATCTTCTCCGTCTATGTAATAGTCTTCATTATCCATTTCCAGCTGCCCGCCGGCAAAGGAAACCAGACTGCTGTTCAATGCGGTAAAAAAGTCTCTTGCCTGATTTTCTTCCCGAAGCTGCATATCACGAATATGGTATACCCGCACCACTGCATGTAAGTCTTCCTGCAGAATCCCTCTCTGACATCGTCCATCCAGTCCGTGCGCCAGGGTGGATTTTCCCATTCCTCGCTCCATCTGAATGTGAAGAACCCCTCTGTCATGTTCTTCCATAAAAGTTCTGATTTCATCCAGTACAAACTCCGGTTTCTCATAGCCAGGCGCACAATTCAGACATGCATATGCTTCACGGTCACTGCTCTTGGTAATCTGCCGTTCTTTTTTTCTTCGCTGGGATTTTTTTCTTCCATCTAGCATGGAATATATATTCTCATAATAAGGATTATTTTTTAACCGCCGCGGTGCATCCAGATAATTTGTGATCTCGGCATATTTTTGTCTGCTGTAGTAGGAATCAAAAAAATAGTCTTTCTCTTCAAAAGAATAAATATATTCCGAAATCGGGTACGTCTGTTCTCCTACTTTCAGCACACTGGAACCATCGCTCTCTTTTTCAATGGAAATCCGGCCATAAAACTCCTTCAGAGGAGTATTCCCATTCCCTCCAAAATACAAGAACAGTCCCTGCACCAAGTCGTAGACCTGTTCCCAATACGCTTCTGTATTGATAAAAAGCGTACCGTGACCGATCGTCTTATTTCTCCAGTTCCCCACATCTTCATACCGCCCCTGTTCCCGTACCTTTCGGGGTTTGACTTGGAACAACAATAGAGTTCTTTCCAGAATTTCTTTCAGATCCTTATCAAGCGCAAATATCCCCGCATTCTCAACGATACTTGAAGTAATCTGTCTCCAGTTCCCGATCGACAGCGGTTCCTTTACCATATGTGATAAAATGTATCTAAATTTCTCCTGCTGTTCGGAATCGCTCTCTGGTACTTCCCTGCCCGTGAGAAAATCTTCCTGTTCTTTCTTTAATTGCGTCTCTGGCATTCGGACAAAGGCACGGTCCCTTTCCATTCGGGCACTGATCGTGATGATCGACAGGATAGATGGCAGTTTGATGCAGATCTCGTAAATGTCTTTCAGGCGGAATAAGGCTCCACAGATATCATCGTTTTGAACACTTTGCTGTAAAAGCTGGTATTCTTTTTTCAAGATGGATGGGATGTTCTGAAGATCTTCTTCCCTGACCCAAATTTGCTTTTCTTTTACTTTCTTTTTAAAATCCAAAAAATTCCTCCAAAGTTTTGTGGGCACTTATACTATTTTTATACACAACAGGGGAGGTCTCCCTCCCCATCTTCAAAATTTAAATCTTATTTCTGATCCCATAAATCAAATTGGAATACAAAAGGTTCATACTCTGGGAATCCAATAATAGCCTGTCCAACCTTTAGGTTTGTTATATCCCAATCTTCAACGACATAGCCATCACGCCGTTCTTCTACCATTCCCTTGCTTTGAACATTGGTAGAATACACTTCGATTTTTCTATTCTTTCCAAATTGTTCTTTAATAAAATCTCTTGATTTAGGATCATTTACTCTGAAATTCAAAGAAGTTAAAAATCCAGACATAATACTATGTGCCCGTTCAGCTCCATAGTTATCATATATCTGCTCAACATTCTGAATTCCAATCATAAATTTTATGCCAAGACTGCGTCCAAAATTTACGGCATCATCCACATGCTCCAAATTGGGCAAAAGTCGAAACTCATCTGTAATAAAATATACATTTCCATCACTTCTGCTTCTTCCCAGTGCTTCTTTGATCGCCATATCAAACATCAGACTATATATTGGTGTAAGCATTTCACCGTAGCTGAGATCATATTCTATAAAAATTTTTCTTCCCCCCTTTTTTCTTACCAGATCCCTCAATCCAAGTGTTCCTTTTTTACAGAAATTACCCACAAAAATATTTCTGACTATTTGTTGCAGTTCTGATAAAACACCTTGTGTCTGTGGTGATTCATCAGAAGAAATATAGCTGGTCATAGCTCTCATGTCCGAATAGGACTGTAGCATTCCTCTCAATTCAGTGGAAGTTCTGGATTTAATAAAATCAATTAATGCAGCATTGTTCAAATAGTTTTTATTTCCAGATTTTTCACTGTATCGTAAAAAATGAAGCATAACAGACATAAAAATATCTCTGGCCGCATTTGGGAAAAATACCTGATTGGTTTTCTCACAGGCTTCCTTGAATAAACTTTTTGCAATTTCAAGCACGCTTGCATATTGTTGTTCTCCATCGGCTATTTCATTAAAGATATTCCAATAATCAGGGCTTCCATCCGGACCAACAGCAGTTTCATCATTGCTGATTACAACATCTCCTGGTCTATAAAATTCCTTGTAAAAATCGCCTTTAGTATCAAAAATTATCATCACATCATCTTGTGTTAATGATTCATTAAGCTGACCCAACATTTGAAAGAATGCATTTGTCTTTCCAGTTCCTATTCCTCCAATCAGCATTAAGTGTCTGCTCAGTACACTTTTTGAAATAGGTATGTTTCTATGAATTCCCTGATTATCCTTTCCCTTAAAATACATAACTGGTGATGAGTCACTAATATCCGGCGCACTTTGCTTTAATTCATTTCCGAACAGAACTGAATCTCTCTGATTTCTTTCTACCTTTGAAGTAACATTTTTCTCAGAGGGTTCATTTCCTCTATTCGCAGATGGTTGTTGTTGAACATTCTGATGCGGCTGACTCATATTTGTATTCGGCCGTCCTAATCGACTTCCTCCTAATATTGCCATACACTTTTCTCCTTATGTATTACTCGTTCTACATTCCCATTCCATCAGACTGCGATGGTGTAGAAGGCGCTTGTGCCTCACTTGATCCCGCAGCTCCGGAATCACTTGGCATTCCTTCAGATGCACCAGTTGCCATTTGTCCGCTGCCTTGATCTTCGCCAGAATTAGTTGGCATTCCTTCAGATGTATTTCCATCCTCTCCTCCGTTTTCTCGATCTCCTCCTGATTCATTCGGCATTCCTTCAGATGTATCTGCTTTCTGCCCGCCTGCCTCTGGGGATTCTTCTGATTCCGTTGGCATTTTTTCTGAAGCGTTTCCTTCCCATTCTCCATTACTTTGGTCTTCGCCTGACTTAGTGGGCATTCCTTCAGACATATTTTCTCCTTGTCCAGCGGTTTCTTGAGCGTTTTCTGAGTCATTTGGCATTCCCTGAGCGGCATTTTCTCCGTATTCTCCGTTTTTCACATTGTTATCAGAATTTTCTTGATCGTTATCTTCTGTTCCTTTTGCAGCGCTATTCTGATTATTTTCTGTTTCATTTTCTTCTGTTGGACTTTGGCTTTCTCCTGTTGTGTTTTGATTCTCCTCTTCTTTATCTCCTTTCGCAGTGTTGAGTGCATTGCTTGCATCGTCCTCTCCACTTTCTTCTGGAACATTCTGCTCTTCTTCCATCGCGTTTTGGCTTTCTCCTGTTTCACCTTCTTGCCCAACGTTTGAATCGACGGATTCTCCACTTTCCTGGGTTGGATTCTGACTTTCTACTCCTTCACTTTCCTCTGCATCGTTTTGATCCCCAGGTTGCTCAGTTGCTTCTCCGCTGTTCTGACTTTCTACGTCTTCATTGCCAGTAGAATCTGGATTTTCTCTTTCAACTCCTACAGTCTGATTCGGGGCATCTCCCTCTTCTTTCAAATCTGTACCCTTCTGTGAATCAGATTCTTCGCCATCTTCTCTTTCGCTCGAAGCAACGTTCTCTCCATTTTCCTCGGTTGGATTCTGGTTTTCTACTTCTCCACTTTTCTCTACATCGTTTTGATTCCCAGATTGCTCAGTTGCTTCACTGTTATTCTGACTTTCTGCTTCTTCATTACCAGCAGAATCTGGAATTTCTCCTTCATCTCCTACAGCCTGATTCGGGGCATCTCCCTCTTCTTCTGGATCTGTACCCTTCTGTGAATCAGATTCTTCGCCATCTTCTCTTTCGTTCGCGTTTTCTTCTGGAGCATTCTGCCCTTCTTCCATCTCGTTTTGGCTTTCTCCTGTTTCACCTTCTTGCCCAACGTTTGAATCGGCGGATTCTCCACTTTTCTCGGTTGGATTCTGGTTTTCTACTTCTCCACTTTCCTCGGTATTGTTTTGCTCCTCAGATTGCTCGGTTACTTCACTCTTGTTCTGACTTTCTACGTCTTCATTGCCAGTAGAATCTGGATTTTCTCCTTCGCCTCCTACAGCCTGATTCTGGTCATCCCTCACTTCTTCCGAACCTGTACCGTTCTGTGAATTAGCTTCTTCGCTCTCTTCTCTTACGTTCGGATCAACGTCCTCTCCGTTTTCTTCTGAAGCATTCTGGCCTTCTTCCATCGCGTTTTGGCTTTCTTCTGTTTCACCTTCTTGGCCAATGGTTGAATCTGCAGACTCTCCACTTTCCTTGACTGGACTCCGACTTTCTACTGCTTCACCTTCTTCTGTATTGTTTTGATTTCCAGACTCCGCGTTACTCTGACTTTCTGCATTTTTCTCTCTGGTATTATCTTGTGCCTCTCCTTCACTTCCTACCGTATGTTCCTGATCTTTTTCCGTTCGTGTATTATTCTGTGAATCAACTTCTCCACCCTTCTCACTAGCGCTCGAATCGACATTTTCCCCACTTTCTGCTGGAGCATTCTGACCTTCTTCCATCGCATTTTGACTTTCTCCTATTTCGTCTTCTCGGTCAACGCTTGAATCGGTGGACCCTCCACTTTCCTCCATACTATTTTTTTCATCTAGTTCAGAAGATTTCTGATCAGTTTTCTCCTTATCTTGATCAATTGTCTGTTGCTCTGTATCTTCTTCAATTTTCCTAGCATTTTTTTGTTCAACCGAATTCTTCTCCAGCAAATCTTCATTAGCTGACGTTTCCAACTTTGGATAAGCTTCATTATCTAAACTAATTCTTAATTCTCCATTTTTTCCCTTTCCCCATCCTTCAATAGTCCAATATGAAACATTATCAGGTGTATTTAGTATTTGATCCGTAACTCCTTCGTAGATTCCACCACTTGTAGTATATTCATATCCTGTTAAATCTGCATCATGCTTAACTCCATCACTTGTTGCATATCTACCTCTAAGTTTTGCTATTTCCTCAGGGCTTGTCTTCTCAACATCTATTATTTCACGTCCCTCTGCATCTCTAGCAGTAACATATTCATTGCTTTTTTTATCTAATTCTTGGAGAAATTCAATATGTGGAAGATTTCCATCATCATCTCTGGGGGTATTAAAAAAACAATTTGCCCCCGTTTCTTCTCCCGTTGCTTCTCTTAAATTGTGTTCAAAAGGATTATTTATATCAATACGATGAATAGGGCCGTCCCCTAACGCTCCTTCATCTAAACCTAATTGCGCTTCTAACTTATGAATATCTCCATTAGAATTAGCAATAGCCATGTCAATTTCATCACTGGGCGCGCAAAATAAGTTTCCATTTTTATTATCTTCTCGACCTAAACTTTTTTGATTCTTACAATACTGTTTATAAGAATTATCGCTAACTAAATACGAAGCCCCATTATTAAATTTTGAAGTCTCAAAACCACCCATTCCAACCGCACCTCCTAGTTACTTAAGAAATCCTACACCCCAATCACCTTCAAAGTTAGCATTAAGCCTTAAAATATCCTCATACATATTCCAGCCGTTTTTCCCATATGGAAATTCTTTTTTTAATTCTGTTCGAGAATTAATAATCGTTCTTTTTATTCCTAATACTATATCTTTGTCTACCACAAATGGTGCTTTGCCCCTTTTTTCTTGATCTATTTGAAAATACAGTATATTAACGGCGCACCACAATTCCTTAGGTGTTCCTTTAATAGCCTTTCTTATCGCCTGCTCATATTCTTTCTTTACTTTTTTATCTGATGACTCCTCATACATCGCATATATACCGTACGGAATGATTCTCGTCCAATCCGTAGGCACATCTACGGGAACATCTATTACTCTCAAATTGTATCCGTTATAGCCCAACAAAAACTCAAAAATTTCGCCCTTTTCATATGCCTTCATTGCATTTTCTTTTATATTTTTAAATTCAATCATAAACTCCTCCATCTAAAACGATTGCCAGCATATCCTCTATGCCAGCAATCATTCATTAATTATAATTTATTTCGACCATTTATCAATCGCATAATCACCCTGTTTTTTAAGGTCATCAATTAACGCGCCCAGCTCATTCATAGCCATAACCGTATCTTCCCACGGAAGCACTTCAACAAATCCTGAATATTCTTCATTTTCACCACGGCGTTGTAATAAAGATCTCTGACTTCCAATATGAATAGCCGCATGAGCTCCTTTTACCTTAATTTTAATTACAAGGTTCGGCACAAAGCAGACGATAATCAGGTCAAGTAAATAAACGATTGATGCAACAATCAATAAGAGACTTAAGAAGCTGCTTCTGCTCATAGATGCTCTGATTGCCATTTGGAAGCAGGCAACGCTGATGCCCGCGCACAACAGTTTAAGCCATGGATGTTTATATACAATAACCGTCGGAACGATACCAAGAAGACCAAGGATTACTCCTACCGCTATTGTTCCACCATTTCCAGTATTTGAAAACAGTGCTATTGTTAAGTAAAGCGCCAGTACCTCAATTGCAATACTGCCAAACAGATTCAATAAGCTGAATTTGTAATCTTTATGCATTTCAATGCCAGCCAGCTCATCCAAATCAAATTCATGTTCCTGCAGCAGATTTCCTGTAAGCGAGGTTCCAGCTGCTCGGAAAAGAATTCTTCTGTTAGTAACCATCAAACGACCTTCTGCCTTCATAAATTTGAGTCTTGTCCGCAGTCTGGCAATATTATACTGTTTTACAACAACCTCATTTTCCTCTGGTTTTACACAGTCCGGAACAATTGGCACATTATATTCAAACGGATCGCCCGCATTGCTGGAAGGTTCGCTCACACCAGATTGGTCCCTAACCGATGAAACAAAACTGCTGAACGAAGAAAAATCCGGCTGAAATGACTGTACCAAGAAAGGTTCATGTCTTTTCTCATAGGGCTGCTGATACTGCTGCTCTGCTTCTTGCTGATATTCCTGATAGGAGTCTTCCTCCTGCTGATATTCCTGCTGGTATTGTTGTTCCTGCTCTGTCTTTTGATAGAAATCACTTTCATCCTTCCTATTTTCTTCCATAAACTCCTGAAACTTCTGGCAGTCGCATTTTCCATCTACCAGTTCTTTTCCGCAAAATCTACAAAATGCCATTTTCTCCACCTCCGTTAATTACTTCTTGCATCACGCTCTTTTTGAAGCGCTTGAACATTTCTTTTTTCTACATCGCTAAAAACACTGTCAGAAAAATCTTCTGGTTTTATAGTTTCTTTATACCAGTCATACTGCTCATAATAAGTCCGAAGCTGATCATCCTTAAATATGTATCCATGTCTCGCATAGATCTCATTAACCGCATATCTCAGATCTTCATCTGACAGTTTTTTAATATCTTCAGAAGCTATTTCAACTTCCGAACTGTTAGGAAATATCATACCATTTTCTGACTCAGACTCATTTTCTTTCGTATTTTCCTGTTTATTTTCCGTTTCTGTCGTTTTTGATTCTGTCACAGCAGCAAGTTTTTCATCTACGTTATCTTCATGTTTATAGGATTCCAAATTGGATGTTACGGCTGCTTTGTATAATTCATCCAGCGTTTTATATCCATCGTAATACCACGTTTTTCCTCCCCAGCTATCATCTGTTTCATCCACTCTAATTTCAACACTGCTGCTCGGTGTTCCATGACTTGTTACATCAACAGTTGTAACACCATCAGAATCCACTAATAAATCATAGTAACAAATATACCAATAGATATCGTTTGTTTCCGTGTAGGTCTTGCTTTCCTTCGAATATGTATCTTCCACCTGTGCTTTATAAACAAGATAGAGAATATTGTTGCTTCCCCAATAATCCTCGTCATCCTTGTTAATAAGCAGATAATCTCCAATATAAGTAAGGCTTTTTAATTTTTCGCTTTCACTCCAGTTTTGAGCTATATCTGCATTATAAACATCTTCCGCCTGTGACTGCATCTCTTTTAAACTTTCATCCGATATTTCTGAAATTTTGCTTACATAGCTATCCAATCCACTAACTGTATATGTTTTTGTTAGGGATTCCGGCACCATTCCATAATTCTGGAGACAATAGTCTGTCGCATCTTCATCATACATATATGCAGTTGCTGTTACTGTATCTCCATTGGAAAGGCCTTCGCTTTTGTCAAGTTCATAATTGAAGTCCTGTGCTGCAGCTTCTGATGGATTTCCTTCCATACTTGCAGAACCATTAGGAGCGATTCCTTCAAATGTCACCTGCATTCCTTCAAATGGATCAAATTTTTTCGCTTCTTCCAGTTTTTTGACTTTAACCGCTATATTTTCATATTTTAGTTTATATCCATAAGTAGAACGGGCTATCTCATCATTACAGTGCCATGTATATGTAACAACATCTCCATTACTAAGCCCTGTCTCTTTGTCTAACGCTCCGCTAACACAATCTGATAAAAACTGTCTTGCTGCTGAACCCTGATAACTATTAATACGCTTTTTTCGAATGATATTTGTTAGCTTTTTCCCATAATCATCTTCGAATTTTTCATAATCAAAGGTCATCGTTGCCTGCCCTACTGTATTATAGCCATCGATGGAGACTGTTGTATATTTGTTCAAATTAATAGATGGTTTAATCACCGCGGATAAAACAAGAATGATAACACAAAGTCCCAGTGCTATTCCTGCACACAAAGCAATCATTTTATTTCTTTTTTTCAGTCTTGCATCATCCCTAGGTGCTCTTTGAATCTTCTTTGGTTCTTGTCGTACTTTTTGCTCCTTGGGTTTTATTTGCACATGAACTACTTCTTTTTCCACGCGCTTACCGCACTCTGGGCAGAAAGCACTGTCTTCCGGTATCTTGCATCCACAATTCGTACAACGTTTCATTTTTTCTTTTTGAGGTTTCTGCCCGATTGTTTGCTGTTTCCCACATTCAGGACAAAATACACTATCATCAGGTATTTCTCTTCCGCATTCTGAACAACGCATCTTCTCTCCTCCTCATTTTTTATTCCTGGAAAAACTGATCTAATCCATTTGCGATACCCTGTACAATTTTCATCTGGTATTCTTCCGTTTCCATTGCCAAATCCTCAGTCGGGTTTGTCATATATCCCATTTCCACAATAGTAACCGGAACTGTACACCAATTAATTCCACTCATTGTATCAGTTTCCCATACATATTGCTTTTCACATCCCGTAGCATCACATAATGAATCCAAAATTGTTTCCGATAACCTTTTACTCTCATCCGCCAGTTCTCCATTATATGGATTAGCTCTCGTCTGGCACATTGTCATTGCTCCACTAACCGAAGCATCCGTAGATCCATTCGCATGTATTCTTACGAAAGCATCTGCGTTTGCTTCATTGGCAATCTGAGCTCTTTCGCTATTGCTGATATCAACATCGTTCGTAGTACGTGTCATAATTACCTGATATCCACGCGCTGTTAACTCTTCTTCCAATTTCAATGATACACTAAGCGTTAATTCATACTCCGGAACTCCACTGGCCGTTCCCATCGTTCCTGACGCAACCTTTGCCTTTGTCTCCGATGCACCCGGCCCAATCGGTTCCTGCTCACTGTTTCCCTGTGCCTGATGCCCTGCATCAATCACAATCAAGCGGCTGTCGGCAATCTTATTTTCTTCCGTAAGAAATTCACTTAAGATATAACCAATTTGTCCTTGATATGAAATTTTAGACCATTCACCTCTGCTTTCAATTACCTCAACCTCCTCATAAGCCTCTAAATTCGCTATAATCTCTGCTTCTGTATTTGGCTCGTTTCTAAGATCTGCTGGTTTTTTGATATACATGGTCACTGGTTCAGGAATTGTTGCCGGTTCTTGCTCATCAGATTCACTTTCTACTGCAGTTTCGTTTTGTTCTTCTATTGTCGTTGGCGAAATATCTGGTGTTTCTTCCAGTTTCACTTCAGACTCTGTTCCTGTATCTTGCGATACCGCTTCCGATTCTGCCTTCGAAATATTTTCTGCTTGTATTTTTGAATCAACATTTTTCCCACAGGCAAGCAGTAGGAACATAATGCCCAGCATCATTGTCGGAATTCTTATTTTCTTCACTTTTTTCCCTCCTCATTCCTATATTTCTTGTGAATTTCGACAATTTTATTATAACGCAACATTTTACTTTTGGCTACTATAAACAACAATTCTTAACCTATTATCTGATGATGGATTGCAATTACATCCAGATCCTCTTTTAAAATCGTATTAATATCAGCATCTTCAGATTTAGCCACCCGATCAGACATGACCATAATCAACTGTTCGTTCAAATTTCTTACCCAGCGCCCATTACTATGTTCTTTTGACTGCGTATAATTATTTTTTACAACTTCACTGTAATACGATTCATCTACCACATAACCAGCGTTATGTATCCCCATCAAGCCGATCTGGACAATCTCCTCCGGTGTATAATCTTCAAAATCAAAGGTATGTGGAATACGGCTGGCCAGACCTGAATTTTGTTTCAAGAACTCATTCATTTCCTTCGTATATCCGGCAAAGATAATAACCATATCTTTGCGGTGATCTTCCATAAATTTTAAAATTTCATTTATCGCTTCCAGACCAAAATCATTCTGACTGTCTGAATTCAGAGAATAAGCTTCGTCAATAAATAATACACCTCCAAGTGCTGATTCCAGCACTTCTCTTGTCTTAAGCGCTGTCTGACCAACGTAACCAGCTACTAAATCGCTGCGTGATGCCTCGATAAATTTCTTTTCTGCAATAATCCCTTTTTGGTACAACACTTCACCAATAATCCGGGCAACTGTTGTTTTTCCGGTTCCCGGATTTCCAAGAAACAGAGAATGTAATGTAAAATCCTGATTCATCTGTCCCTGTTCCTCACGCCGCTGGTTAAGTTCTGCCAATGAAATAAAGCGGTTGACCTGTTCTTTGACCTTTTCAATACCAACCATCTTCTGCAGTCGATCAAATGCCTGCTCTCTATCGTCTTCATTTTCAGCTTTCTGATATTTTCCCTGTGCCAGTGCTGCATCCAGATCAACTTTTTTGATCGTCTCTAAATCCTCTTCTCCGTTATTCATAACGCGTTCTGCAAATACTTTCAGTAGTTTCTCATTAAAATTGCGAATCCATCTGGCATTGCTGTGGTCCAGCGATGCATGATAAGCGCGTTTTACCTGCTGTGCATAATATTCTCTATCTTCAAACGTGTACATCTTTTTCTCCAGATCCCGTTCTCCAATTTCCACGATTTCATCTGGTGTGTAATCCTCAAATACAAATTTATTCGGAACACGCGAAGCCAATCCCGGATTCGTTTTCAAAAACTGTTCCATCTCTTTCGTATAACCGGCAAAGATAATCATGATCTCTCCACGGTGGTCTTCCATATATTTTATTATCGTGTTGATTGCCTCAATACCAAAGTCGACACTGCTCCCTTTTTTATTCAATGCATACGCCTCATCAATGAACAGAACGCCTCCCTTTGCCTGCTCAAGCAGCGCCAGTGTCTGTTGCGCCGTTCCACCGACATTTTCTGAAATAAAGTCCGGTTCCGATGCTTCTATCAACTTGAATTCATCACTTTTAAAGGCCCCGGATTCGTAAAGCACTTCCCCGATCAGCCGCGCAACCGTCGTCTTTCCGGTTCCTGGATTTCCGAGGAATACGGAATGAAAGGACTGTTCCTGTGGCTGCAGACCCTTTGCAATTCTCTGACGGTTAAATTCAGCCAAATGAAGCATCTTGTCGATTTCTTTCTTGACACTTTTAAGACCAATCATCTGATTTAACTGTTCGCGTGCACTGCTTTTCGGTTCCTTGCTCTGTTCTGCATCTTTCTCTGTTATTTCATTGCTCTGTTCTTCTTTCCGCCAAACCCATTTACTGCTCTCGTCTATGTCTATACCAATATTCGATACATCCCCTTCACTGCACAGCACCTCATCAAGTTCTATCAGAGATGAGCCTTTGATCCGCAGATTTGGATTAACAATACGATTTAAGCGCAGAACATCTCCTCTGAATACAGAGTTTTCATCAAGCAAAAGGTCAATCTTCCTACTCATGTTGCCCAAAATTTCCATTCCTTCTTTCATACATACATAAGATTGACTTTCCGCACTAAAGATATTTCTGATTTTGGACGCAGTGCAAATTCCCCTGGAATCATCCATACACACAGATTCAAAATCATCATCATCTGATTGCAGATATGAATTTTTAATCAAATACACCGCAGATTCATATTCCGGCTGTGTAACGGTACAATTGCTGGTTATGATTCGACTGTTTTCACTCCAAATCGCTGGTCTGCGTTTTTCTTTATCGCACCCCTCAACACTCACATTATTCAGTGTAACGTTTGAATTGTAGGCGTTAACTACGCAGAACCCAACCGATCTTACTGCAGAATTTTTTATCTTAATTTCTGTATTTTTCGCCACGATGTTGCAATCACAAAATACACTGTCGTCGATTTCTACATTGCAATTCTCAAAATAACTTTTCAATGACCACTTCTCATTTTTCCAGACTGTTACATCTTTAAATTTTATTTGACACTCCTCTTCTGCATAGATGACTGGATAAACCTTCTCCTCTGTCTGCGTACTTTCAATCACAACATTCGTCATTTCCAGCTTCGACTTTCTGTTACAGTTGATGATATTACACTTTGGTTCTCCACAACAAATCCACAAACCCTTAAAAGAAACAGACGCTCCTTTCTCTATAAAAAAGCGGCTGGTTATCGTGTTTCGAAAATCCTCTCTTCCTTCTTCCGTTTTTACTACATGTCCAATAAAACTCAGGCTTTTACTCAGAGTGATATAATTGACGTTTGGACAATACCCTTCTTCGAGTTCAATGATATCTCCATCACTCGCATTCCTGACTGCATCTATCAGACTTGGTTTGTCATCATCTGCTCCTACTAAATATCTCGCCATCTCTGGTTCCTCCTTAAAAACTTCTGTTCTTTCTCTTTTCCGTTTTCTACTGTATACTTTCCAGCTGTTTTTTCATCCGATCCCATATTCCAGATAAAGCCCTGTACAATAAAAGGATTTCTCCCATATCAGCAAGGGTTCATCTGTTTTTATGTCACTACCGGATTCTGTCGTTTTCAATTACTTTTTCCCAATTACCCAACCTCAAATGGAAGGCGGGAACTGCTTCTTTCCTACTTTCTGTTACTCTTTTACTTGAAACGAAGACAGAATCTGGATTACTTCGTCTTCTTCTTTCTCTTCAAAAACACCATCCGGAGCAGCTGCCAGCATGACGATCGATCTTCCACAGTCAAATGCACAGACCCCCATGTAGCCGGTTCCGCAGAAATCCTGATCGCCCAGATAACGTTCCGGTACAACTGCATAATAGGTTGCCCCATCATATATTACAGTTCCGTCTTCTGTCATTCCGTCATCATATGCATATACCTTTATCTTTGCTACCACATACGGTTCTTTTTGATCGGGATTCTCAAAAGATGCATCAGCTACTTTTGTCATGTGTGCATATTGAACCTCATGATATCCCCCATAATATCTGCTGAATTCCATTTCTGAAGAATAGTAATTAATTTCTGCACCACGCTCGTTTTTTAGTATAACTGATTCATAGTCGCTCTCACACTCTTCTGCGTCAATATCAATATACCAGGAGTCTGGATATTCAAACATCATAGTTGGAATGGACGGCTCATTGGTCATATAGATATTCCCTTCGTTGCTCTTTTCACTGTCTGTTTGCTGTTCTTCTGGATTCTGATAGTAAATGATATCAAAAGCCTCTTCATCGTCAGACTGAAAAACATGAATATAGACTGTATTCACCAGATAGGAATCGTCCGCAAATTTTTCTTCTACAACGCCTTGTGGATAAATATAATATTTACATTGAACATAGTCGGTCGAATCTGTAATGATACATAAATAAGAACCATCGTCCCTTTTCTCAACGAACATCGGTTGTTGATTTGGGTACAAAATTGGCTGCCTACTTGCAATACCTCCATCTCTAAGTCTTCCGTCGTCCAGCACTATAAGATCCAATAATGCTTCTCCTTCTCCATATGCAGCATTTGCCGCATCTGTTGCTTTATATGTTCCAGCAAATTTTGCTATTTCACTCATGAGTTCTTCATCTAACTCTTTTTTTTGATAGGTACATCCGTTCACAAATTTTTCTGTACCGTCCGGATAAGTTTCATAATGCAAATGTATACTTTTCCATGCATTTTCTTCATTTATCAGTTCCCATTCTTTCGATATTCCTAATTGTGCAATTAACGATTTATATTTCTCTTGCTTTTGATCGGATGAATCTGTTTTTTCATTTGTTTCCTTAAACGTCGGATATTCTATCCCGGTTTCTCCCACTGAAAAAGTGATGAGCGGATACGCTGCAACAACATCTACACAGCATTGACCATTTTCATGGCTCGCTACATCCATCGTGCCTTTTATGCCCACGCTGATTTCAGCATCAATAATCGGCATAAATTGTCCCACTACAAGAATAGGCGCCGCTGCTCCCTTGGCCTCTAATTCTGTATTTGATCTAAAAGTCCACTCCTTCTGTGTGTACTCCAATATCGGTTTTCGATAGCCTTTCCCTTTCTCATAATATTGACTAACTCCAATGGGAATTTCTGCTTCTAAATATATCTCTCCTTTAGCTGTTATTACAAGATATACCTGAACATCCACTCCGATAATTCCGTTTCCAATCGGTTTCTTCGTTTTAAATAATACAATTTTCTCTTTACTATCAGCTTCCTCATCCTCTACTGTCTCGTTCTGTTTTTTCTCCGGGCTGCTGTTTTGATCATTCTCCGTACTTTCATCTTCCTTTACTGTCCCACTCTGTTTTTTCTCCGGGGTACTGTTTTGATCATTCTCCGCACCGTCACCTTTCTTTACTGTCCCACTCTGTTTTTTCTCCAGGGTACTGTTTTGATTATTCTCCGCACCGTCACCTTTCTTTACTGTCCCATTCTGTTTATTCTCCGGAGTACTGTTTTGATCATCCTTCTCATATATTTTCCCAAATGTCGCCCCTCCCTTAAAATCTGCTTTTGTATTTAGCACCACATTTGCATATTTCAACCCATCCTTCCAGGAATATTCCATTTGTGATGCTATAATCATTTTCTGAATCTCTATGGATGCTGAAAAGTTCTTTAACTTTTGTGGCAGTTCGGGTGCAATAGGCATTTCAAGCCGCATACCCGTCTTATTGTCTGTATAATATATTTTTAATTTCCCGTCTTCTTCCTCCACTTCAATTTTAAATCCTTCCCATTCCGAAGTATTCCACGTCCCAGCCGACATCATAGCCGCATTAGTTTCGGAAGTCTCTGCCTGCGCAGTCACAAGATTTTCTTCTCCATAATAGTTGACAATATCCTGAAAAGTCAGCTCACTTACTCCCGATTGCTTCAGAATTTTAAAAACCTCCTCCATCTCAGGGACTCCAAGCTCGTAACTTCCATCTTCTAAAATGCTGATAACTTTTCGGATTACAACAAAACCATCTTTCTGGAAGGTAATCACCTCTCCTTCCTTCAGCTTTTCTGTTGTCTGTAAGATACCCCTCTCCTCATTGAATGCTGTGACGGTTCCTTCTTCCAGTTGTCTCACATTGTCCTGATATTCCACCTCATCGAGATCTTTCGGCCAGAATGTATCGTAGTAATGCTCATCCAGTTTTTTTATCACATCCCGCACTTCGTCTTCCGATAATCCACGTTTTAACTGTTTCTTATCCACCAGTTTCAAATCCAGTGCCAGCTTCACATAGTCCTTTTTCTTTAGCGCTTCCTCTGTTCCAAGGTATCTCTGAATTTTAGGTTCTCCAATGGATTTCAACGCCGTAACTGCTATAAATTCACCGGTAGCGTTCTCTTCTCCCTTAAATTCTTCCTCACCTTTATCTATAAAATCCCAGTCAGCTGCCGCCTGAACATAGGGATAATATTCGCTTTCTGTATCAACATCGCTGAAATAGTCTTCCTCATCCGACCCTTCCGTTGCACCAGAATGCTCTCCCAGGGTTTTAATCCATTCCTGTCTTGAGACTTTCTCACCATCCTCCTCTGGCTGCGCATCTCCTTTTTTTCCATACCACAGAAAAAAAGCTCCACAGATTATCAGTATCACTGCAATGCCTAAAATTCCATATAATATTCTCTTCTTTTTCATAGCTTCCCTCTAAAATTGTATATCTACAGCAACATCTGCCAAAATCCCTGAAAACTGGCAGCTCTTGTTACATTTGTAATAAGAGCTGCCAGTTTAATCAGAACATTTTCTTTATCTTTTATTCTACTTTCACCACTTTTAATCTATTCTAACATACCTATTTCTGCTCCATCAGTATTGTATAATTCAAATTTTACATTTCCATTATTATCCACTCTTTTGATATAGGTATCATTAAGAAAATAATCATAGATTTGATCTGAATTAAGCTTTGTTTTGGTTTCATCCGTCAGATTTATTTTATATTTTTCATTACGTGATCCATTATCGGAATCAAAAAATATGTCATTACCCAGCAAGGAAAATTTTTCTTCATCCAGATATTCATATATTTCCTCATTAACTGCATAAATATAATCTACTTGTGCATTGTCACAGTTGAGCCGTAATATTCCCTTATATGGTTTGACAAAATATAACTTTCCTTCTTTTAATGCCATTTTTTTAAGTTCAAATTGTTCAAGTTTATATAACAGTGTGTTTTGAGTTCCATCTTTTTTTACTTTGTAAATACCATTAGGATTTCCATTCATATAAAAATAATAGATCCATTCGCCGTCATCAACATTTATGTTAGGCATTGCCCATCCGCTTACCAACAATTCTTTTTCTGTTTCGTCTGTTTTCATCTTATATAATCCAGAATCAACCACATAAAAATAAATCCATCCATCTACAACATTTAATTCATACCCCTCTGAGTTAATAGACCATACAACTGAACCATCTATCTTTGCTTTTCTGATACCGTCA
>ERZ779840.1267-NODE-1267-length-25085-cov-5.007711_pt1 | contig 25085 bp, 18 predicted proteins | sample MGYA00511561_ERZ779840 | MGnify/ENA primary metagenome ERZ779840 (study PRJEB29588, sample SAMEA2162036) | human gut metagenome | biome: human gut; feature: human-associated habitat; material: faeces | place: Denmark | collected 2008/2010 ...
GCAGCCTGCGGCTGCTGCTGGAAACGGCCATCGCCGGGGCCAACCGGGCGGTATACACCCGCAGCGGCCAAAGCGGCGGGGCCCTGACCGGCATGGGCAGTACCCTTTGCGCCGCCGTCATCAGTGATGGGGTGGCGCTGGTGGCCAATGTGGGCGACAGCCGCTGCTACCTGCTGCGGCAGGGGGAGCTGATCCAGGTGACCGAGGACCACACCGCGGTGGCGGTACTGCTGCGGCAGGGCCTGCTGAGCCCCGAGGAAGCCGCCCATCACCCGGACCGGCACGCCATTACCAGGGCCATAGGGGTGGAGCCGGAGGTCCAGCCGGACTACACCGTGATAGACCTGCTGCGGGGAGACGCCCTGCTGCTGTGCAGTGACGGATTGTATAATACCCTGCCGCCCGGGGAGCTGGCCGGCACCCTGCAGGAGATTCTGCAGGGTGGGGATATCCATACATTGATAGCGAAAGCCAATGCCGCCGGCGGACCGGATAACATCACCGCCGTACTGATCCACAACCGCTGAGAGGAGAACGAAACACATGGAAAATATACTGGGAACCAAACTGGCAGACCGCTACCTCATCGAGGAGCTGGTGGGGGTAGGCGGCATGTGCAATGTCTACCGGGCCTTTGATGCCGAGGCGCTGCGGACCGTGGCGGTAAAAATGCTGCGGGATGAATATGCCGCCGATGAGGAGTACCTGCGGCGCTTCCGCAATGAGAGCCGGGCCATCAATGCCCTTTCTCACCCCAATATCGTCAAAATTTATGATGTGGTACTGGATGTGCCCAATCCCTACCTAGTGATGGAGTATGTCAGCGGCATCACCCTGAAGGAGTATATCGAGCGGAAGAAGCCCATCCCCGGCAAAACGGCCGCCAATATCGCCGGGCTGGTGCTGACCGCCCTGCAGTGCGCCCATGAAAACGGCATCGTCCACCGGGATGTCAAGCCGCAGAATATCATGGTGACCGAAAAGGGCGAGGTAAAGGTGATGGACTTCGGCATTGCCCGCTTTGCCATGAGCCAGAGCCGCACCATTGACGGCAACGCCATCGGTTCGGTCCACTATATCAGCCCGGAGCAGGCCCTGGGCGACGCGGTGGATCAGCGCACCGATATCTACTCGGTGGGTGTTATCCTTTTTGAGATGCTGAGCGGCAGGCTGCCCTTTGACGGGGAGTCGCCCATCAGTGTGGCGCTGCAGCAGGTGGAGCAGAACCCCAAGGCGCTGCGGAGTCTGAATCCCAATGTGCCGGTGGGTCTGGAGCAGATCACCCTGCACGCCATGGCCAAGGACCCCGACTGCCGCTACCAGAACTGCGGTGAGATGATAGCCGACCTGCGGAAGTGGCTGGCGGACCCCAAGACAACCTTCCCGGCGTATACCGCCCGGGCAGCCAAGCCGGCGAAAAAGAGCGGCGAGGGTATTGGCATTATGCCCAAAAAGCAGGGCGTCATGGCCTCCCAGAAGGCCGCAAAAACTGGTGAAAATAACGAAAAGAAAAGGCTGCGCGACCGGCTGACCACCCCACTTTCCAAGCTGTTTGCGGTGACCTGCGGCGTAGTGGTGGCTTCCCTGCTCTTTGTGCTGGTGATGTTCCAGATCTATCAGCCCTTCAAGTCGGTGGAGGATATCCCCCTGCCCAACCTGGTCGGGGTGGACTTTACCGCCGCCTCCTCCAACGGGGCCTACCCCGGCATCAAGATAAAGCTGGAGAGCGAGGACTACAACGCCGACTATGAGGAGGGGCAGATCTACCGGCAGAGCCCCAACGCCGGCACCAGCGTGAAAAAAGGCAGCACGGTGCAGGTGTGGGTAAGCGCCGGCAACAAGATGGTGACCATCCCGACCTTTACCAACCAGGAGGCGACCGCCGTTTATGCCAAGCTGGTAAGCCTGGGGCTTAAATATTCCACTACCGATATTGCCAGCGACACCATAGCCGAAGGCAGCGTGGTGCGTACCAGTCCCGATGCCGGACAGAGCGTTGCCGCCGGCAGCACCGTGGTGGTGTATGTAAGCGTGGGCAGCAATAAGGAAAAGGTGCAGGTGCCGGAGGTACTGGGCTACCCCGAGGAGAGCGCCGTGCAGGTGCTGCGGGACGCGCAGTTTGATGTGACGGTGACCTACCAGCTGACCGACTACCAGTATGACGGGCTGGTGATCAACCAAACCCCGGCTTCCCCCAGCATGGTGCCCATTGGGAGCAAGATTACCCTGGTGGTGGGAACAGTGGATAACGCCAATGTGAACGGCGAGGCCACCGTGACGCTGCAAACCACCCCGCCCGACCTGCCCGGAACGGTGAATGTGACCGCCGTACTGAACGGCGAGACCGTATACAGTGAGGTAATAGAGCCCCGCAACACCCGGCTCATCTCCATCCCGCTGCAGGGCAGCGGCACCTGCATGGCGGATGTGCTGATCGACGGCGAGGTGTATAAGAGCGCTTCGGTGGACTTTGCCACCGGGCAGTACTACTGGACGGCCGACTATTCTTCGGCCTTTGGTGAGTAAATGGAGGGGTTGATCGTGCGCTCGCTGGGCGGGTTTTATACCGTCATCAGCGAGGACGGAACAAAAACCGAATGCCGGGGACGGGGCATCTTCCGCAGGGACGCAACCACCCTGCTGGTGGGCGACCGATGCCGGTTTGAGCCGACCGAGCCCGGCTGCGGGAGCATCACCGCCATAGCACCGAGAAAAAACACCTTACAGCGGCCGCCGGTGGCCAACCTGGACCGGCTGGCGATGGTGGTATCACTGGCCGACCCGGCCCCCAACGCACTGGTCATTGACCAGCTGACGGCGATTGCGGCCCGCAGGGACATCCCGGTGGTGATGATCTTTACGAAGCCTGACCTGGCCGACCCGACCCCCTGGGCGGAGATCTACCGCAGGGCGGGCTACCCCACCGCCGTGGTGAACAACCGCACCGGTGAGGGACTGGAGGCGGCGGCCGAGCTGCTGAAGGGCGGGATCACGGCCTTTTGCGGCAACAGCGGCGCCGGGAAAAGCAGCCTGATGAACGGGCTGTACCCGGAGCTGAACTTGGCGACCGGGGAGATCAGCAAAAAGCTGGGACGGGGACGGCACACCACCCGCCATGTGGAGCTTTTCCCCGATGGGCACGGCGGCTGGCTGTGCGATACCCCGGGATTTTCGGCGCTGGAATTCGCGAAAGCGGAGCCGATGCCGGCGGCGGAGCTGGCGGAGTGCTTCCCCGAGATGGAGAAATACAAGGACCATTGCCGCTACACCGGGTGCAGCCACCGCACCGAGCAGGGCTGCGCCGTGCTGGAGGCGGTACGGGAGGGCGTAATCCCGGAGAGCCGGCACAGGAGCTATGTGGCGATCTATAACGAACTGAAAGAGCTGAAGGAATGGGAGCTGGCCAAAATGGGACGCTCCCAGGGAGGGACATGATATGCAGGAAAAGGACCTGCTGCAGAAGGCGATGCAGCAAAAGAACATGATGGTGCTGTACCGGGATGAGCTGGTGGCGCCGGAATATGCCGGGGTACCGGTGGCGGTGGAAAATGAGCTGGTGGTGCTGCATCGGCAGACGAACTTTGTGCTGGACGGCTACTGCGCCCTGCGCACCGGGGATATTACCGAGGTGGAGCAGATGGACGATGTGCCGTTCCTGAAAAAGGTGATGGCCGGAGAGAAGCTGTACGACGCCGTAAAGGCGCCGGACTTTGCCTGCCGCGGCTGGCAGGAGCTGCTGGAGGGCATTATGGCCCAATACGGCGGCTGGGCCGCGGTGGAATGTGAGGGCAACCCGGAGGAATCGCTGTACTTCCTGGGGCGGCTGATGAAGGTAGACAGCCGCTACCTGACCATGAAGCGGGTGGATGCGCTGGGCAACTGGCTTTCTGATCCGCTGGTGCTGCCGCTGGACGATGTGACGCTGATTTCCTTCGGCGACCGGTATTTGGAGATCTTCCGGAAATACTGCAAGTGAGGCGGCGCGGGGGAAAATCGGATGATGGCAAGGCAGACCGAAGCAAGGCTGTTGCCCGGCGAAGACGGGCTGTTGCCTTGGGAGGGCAACGCAGCCAGCGGCGATTTTCGCCAAGCCGCCGTATGCTACCGCAAGGTAGGTATAATATTATAAAATATATACGAATAGTATATTCAGGGAGGAATGGACATGAAGAAGTTTACCAAGGAGCTGGGGCCGGGGTGGATCACGCTGGTGGAGAACGACGACTATGCGCTCTGCCGTTTGATTTTCGGTGACGGTTTGGAGGTGGACGCAGACGAGGAGGAGACCCCGCTGCTGAAGAAGGGGTTCCAGCAGATACAGGAATACTGGACCGGGCACCGGGTCATCTTTACGCTGCCGCTGGCGCCCGGCGGGAGCGACTTTGAGCGGGAGGTATGGGAGACGGTGATGCACATCCCCTACGGGGAGCATTTTACCACCCCGACGCTGCTGGCGGCGCTTTCCCTGGAGGACACCGAGGAGAACCGCGCGCGGGTCATCAAGGCGGTGGACGACTGCCCCATTCCGATCTTTATCCCGACGCACCGGGTGGGCGACCCCGAGACGGAGCATGACGAGGAGTATCATTACCCGGCCGGGGAGGATGTGAAGGGGGCCTTTATGGCGCTGGAGCATCCGCTGGACTGAAAATAGAGCCGGGCAGGAGGGCGGCCTGCGGCCGAACCAAAGCCCTGCAGAAACGAGAAAAGAGGCACCCACAGCGGATGCCTCTTTTTTGCGTGCTATTTTATTGGGGTAAGTGAAAATCAGACGCGGCGGGGCTTTTTGATGATGGGGACCAGCGCACCGACCACGATGGCGGCGAGGATGATCTCCAGGAGGCCCTGCAGGCCGACAAAGGCGATGATGAACGCAAAGACATTGGTGGTGCCCATCATAGCGGCGAAGCCCTGAAGATAGTCACTGGTGTAGAAGAAGATCGCCAGCGTGCCCATGAACATTGCCGTATGGCAGATGGTGGCCAGTGCACCGGTGATGGTGCCGCTCCACTTGCCGGTGAGGTGATCGAAGCCGCGGTAGATGTAGGCGGCAACCAGTCCCAGCAGGACACGGGGGATCACGCAGACGATAAAGGTGCCAGCGGGATTGATGCTGAACAGGGTGGTGCCGAAGGTGCTTAGGCCGAAGCACTGAAAGAAGCTGGTGAAGCCAAACACTGCACCCAGCACCATGCCGCCGGCGGGGCCGGTAAGGGCCGCGCCGAGGATGACGGGAATGTGCAGGAGGGTGATCTCCAGACCCATGGTTTTGATGTAGCCGAGGGGGGTGAAGGTCATCACCAGGATGATGGCGGTAAGAATGCCGAGTGTGGTAAGGGTACGGGTGCGGTTGGTGGAACTTGACATGATAATCCTCCTTGCTGCTATTCCTTTGCCGGGTACGGCGGCACACGGGACGCTTTATCATTGCGGCGGGTGGCGTTCCCTTTTGGGATACGCCCCGTGGCAAAAGCGTGACCGGCGGGGCCTGCGGCGGATGTGGGATACAGCGCAAAATTTTAGGAAGCGACTCCGCTGCCGGTGCGGTAGGGGCGGCTTCCGCGACATATCATAACAGATGAGGGGGCAAAATGCAAGGGGCAAATGGGGCGAAATGGGTGGGCTGGGGAGAGGGGGTCACACAAGGCGATAGACAGCTAACCCATCACAGACCCCGCAATAACGAAAGCCCTTTTTTATTGCGATTCGATCCGTTGCCTTCTGCTCTGGAATGCACTCGATAACGATGCTCTTATGCTCCTGTTTTGCTCTGCAAATGAGCTGATCCGTCAGCGCTGACGCGTACCCGCGCCCCCAGTACGCTGGGAAAAGCGCCCAGCCAATTTCGATGCTTTCCTCATCGTATGGATGATAAATGACATAGCCGATAAAGCGTCCGTTTCCTTCGGCGGCATACACAAGCGGCGGCTCGGATAATCCCGCGCGGTGCAGAAATGCCTCGGTCTGCGCCCTATCATAGAGCGGCTCCAAATAGCGCATTACCTCCGGATCGGACAACAGGCGGTACAGCGCGTCGACATCGCTGCTTTTCATCCTGCGAATTATTATGTTCACTTTCTTCCCTCCGTAAAACTGATTTACCAATCTACTTCATCTTAATATAACATAATGGCACTGGCTGCCGCAAGGGAGGGACGGGCTTTGGCCGAACGGATGGTGGGATAGGAGGGAAAGCGAAAGGGGCGCAGCCCGCCTGCCGGAGGCAGGCAAGCGGACGAAGTCCGCTTCGGCGGCGCGAAGCGCTGCCTGGGCTGCGCCCCTATCCCCTGCCCTGCACAAACCGTACCAAGAAAGGCAAAGCCCCCACCCAAAGCGGGAGGGAGCAAAATGCATGCTTCACTGCTGTTTGGGCGGGGCGTTGCGGCGGTAGATGGCCAAAAGGCCATCCAGCAGCAGATCCTGATCGAGGATGATGTTGGTGCGGCAATGCGGCACGATAGCCGGGGAAAGGCCGCCGCAGGCCACCACAGTGGGAACTTCGCCCAGTTCCTCTCGGTAGCGCTCAATAAGGCCATCCACCATACAGGCGGTGCCCAGCACCACACCGGAGAGCATACAATCCACCGTATTGCTACCGATGGTCTTGATCTTACCGGTACCGAGACCGATGGAGGGCAGCAGCGAGGCCGACCCTGAAAGCGCCTCCAGCGAGATCTTGACGCCAGGGAGGATAGCGCCGCCGATAAAGCTGCGGTCCTCGGTGACGACGGTGATTTTGGTAGCGGTGCCCAAATCGATGATGATGGCGGGCAGGGGGTATTTTTCCGCCGCGCCCACAGCGGTGCAGGCCAGATCCGCGCCCAGGGAAGCGGGTTCATCGATGCGGATATTAAGGCCGGTTTTGACCCCGGGGCCAACCACAATGGTGGGGATATGGCCATTGCCGAGGATGCGGACGGCATCGTGGAATACGGCGGTGAGCGCCGGTACGACCGAGGAGATGGCCGCGCCGGTAAGCTGGGCCGGATCGGACTGATGCAGGCGGAAGATCTGCGAGAGAAGGACGGCGTATTCCGTTTCGGTACGCAGGGGATCCGTCTTGGCGCGGGCGGTAAAGAGGGCATTTTTGCCCTCGTAGACGCCAAAGCAGATATTGGAGTTGCCGATATCGATGGTGAGGATCATAGGGTCAATCTCCTTTCAGCGGGGCAGCAGGGCACAAAGACGGTCGGCGGCGGGCTGCATAAAGTCGCCCTCAAACAGCTCGATGGTACCGGTATCCATCAGTGAGGCGAGCGCGGGCTGGATGGGCAGGCGGGCCAGCACCGGAATGTGGTGCTCCGCCGCGATGCTATCAAGGTGGCTTTCGCCGAAAATCGCATGCTGCTTTCCGCAATCAGGGCAGGTGTAGGTGCTCATATTCTCGATGAGGCCCAGAACCGGAACCTTCATCATCTCGGCCATTTTTACCGCTTTTTCCACGATCATGCCGACGAGCTGCTGCGGCGTGGTGACCACGATGATGCCATCCACGGGGAGGGACTGGAATACGGTGAGAGGGACATCGCCGGTGCCGGGGGGCATATCGACAAACATAAAATCGACATCCTTCCAGTACACATCGGTCCAGAACTGGCCCACCGCCCCGGCAATGACCGGGCCGCGCCAGACGACGGGATCGCTTTCCCGTTCGAGCAGCAGATTGATGGACATGACCTGGGTGCCGAAATGGGAAACGGCGGGCAGCATGACCTCACCGAGGGTTTCGATCTTTTCCCGAAGGCCGAATGCCTGCGGGATGCTGGGGCCGGTGATATCGGCATCCAGGATGGCGGTGCGGTAGCCCAGCCGCTGCATACTGACGGCCAGCAGGCTGGTGACGAGGGATTTGCCGACGCCGCCCTTGCCGCTGACGACGCCGATGACCTTTTTGACGCTGCTCATTTCATTGAGTTTTTTGGAAAAATCCTGCTCGCTGCCGCAATCGTGGCCGCAGGTACTGCAATCGTGAGTACAGCCCATGGGGATGACCTCCTTTTGATTTTGGACAAAAAAATTTTGCCGGCAAAGCCGAAACCAACCATGGAAAGCGGGCAGGCCCGCAGGGCTGGGGCTTTGCTGCCGGGGAGAGTGGGTGCAGAAAGTGGGGCGCCCCGCAGGGGCGGCGGTGAAACCGCCGGGACGGGCGAAGCCCGTCAGGCCCGTTCCCGAAGGGAACGGGTCCCCTGCGGGGCGCCCTTCCGGCGGCTGTCACAGATTCTGTTCAGATATTAGTAAGCCTTACCCCAAATGATCATGTGCTTGGCGGGCTTGCCGCAGCAGACGCAGGTGGCACCGAGGTCTTCCTGCTCCAGCGGCATGCAGCGGCTGGTAACGCCGATCTCATCCTTCATCTTGAGCTCGCAAGCCAGCTCGCCGCACCACATGGTCTTATAAAAGCCGTTGGTGCCATCAGCGACCTTGTGCATCTCGGCCATATCGTGGGCAACATAGGTATTGGCTTCGCGGTTAGCGAGGGCTTTGGTATAGAGGCTGTCGTGGATCTCCTGCAGCAGGCGGGTGATCTCGCTTTCGAGGTCCTCCAGCTTGACGAAGGTCTTTTCGCGGTTATCGCGACGGACCAGCACGCACTGGCCGGCTTCGATATCCTTGGGGCCGATCTCCAGGCGAAGGGGTACGCCCTTCATCTCATACTGGGCGAACTTCCAGCCGGGGCTGTTCTCGGAAAGATCTATGTCTGCACGGAAGTTCTTTTTGAGGCGCTCACACAGGGCGGAAGCGGTCTCGGCAACGCCCTCCTTATGCTGGGCGATGGGGACGACCATGACCTGGATGGGAGCGACAGCGGGGGGCAGCACCAGGCCGTTATTATCACCGTGGGTCATAATAATGGCGCCGATGATGCGGGTAGACATACCCCAGCTGGTCTGGTGAGGATACTGCAGGGTATTGTTGCGGTCGGTGAACTGGATATCAAAGGCACGGGCAAAGCCGTCGCCGAAGTAGTGGGAGGTACCGCTTTGCAGGCTCTTACCGTCGTGCATCATGGCCTCGATGGTGTAGGTTTCTTCGGCGCCCGCAAATTTTTCCTTATCGGTCTTGACGCCCTTAACAACGGGGATGGCAAGATATTTCTCGCACATCTCTGCGTAGACATTCAGCATGCGCACGGTCTCAGCCTTGGCTTCCTCGGCGGTTTCGTGCATGGTGTGGCCCTCCTGCCACAGGAACTCGGCGCTGCGCAGGAAGGGGCGGGTGGTCTTTTCCCAGCGCATGACGCTGCACCACTGGTTATACAGCTTGGGCAGGTCACGGTAGCTGTGGATGATATGGGAATAGTGCTCGCAGAACAGCGTTTCGCTGGTGGGGCGCACGCACAGGCGCTCCTCCAGCTTTTCCTCGCCGCCCATGGTGACCCAGGCGACCTCCGGGGCGAAGCCTTCCACATGGTCCTTCTCTTTCTGCAGAAGGCTCTCCGGTATGAGCATAGGCATATAGACATTCTGGTGACCAGTCGCCTTGAACATGCCGTCGAGGATGTGCTGGATATTCTCCCAAATGGCATAGCCATAGGGGCGGATGATCATGCAGCCGCGGACGCTGCCGTAATCGACCAGCTCGGCCTTTTTAACGACATCGGTATACCACTGCGCAAAATCGTCCTCCATCGAGGTGATCTCGGCTACCATTTTCTTTTGATCTGCCATAGTATTTCTTTCTCCCTTTCAGTAGGATATATACCTTTATATTATACGGGTTTTTGCGGCATTTGCAAGGGATTGCGGGGATTTTGTGGGGAATTGGGAGGCGGGAGGCCAAAAGAAGCGGGCGGGGGGAGGTACGGCCCGGACACGGCAGAAGCTTGCGGAGGATGTCGGCAAAAAACCGCCGCGGGCTGGGGCTTCAAAATTTATTTACAATATTTCACCTTTTCGTCACGGCATTTTTACCGACCTTAAAAAAACAGGTCAAGCATTGTTCACAATTTAACGGTATACTAGGAAGCAGTCAAGGGGCCAGGCACCCCACAGAAAGGCAGGTCAGTTCCATGACATATCCGAACGACAACTTTAATGACCGCAACTTTACCACCGGCAATACCGATCTTCCCACCGGGGAGTATCGCTATGATAAAGACAGCATCCATCAGGATGCCGCGTCCGGGCAGGCGCAGCAAACGGCTGCTTCGGGGTATCATCCCTCGGACGCAAACAAAAAATCCACAGGACGGGGCAAAAAGGGTACGGCGCTGCTGCTGGCAGGCTGCCTGGTGCTCTCGATGGTGGGCGGCGCAGGCGGCGCTGTGATCGCTGCCAAGAGCGGCCTGCTGGGCACCGGTTCCACCGTTCTGTATCAAGGGGTAGAGGTCCCTTCCACCAACGGTTCCACCGTCGGCGTCAGTTATTCCGGTGTGGTGCAGCAGGTGGAGGACAGCGTAGTGGCCATCACCACCGAAAGTGTGGCGACCAATTACTTCTTCCGGCAGTATGTCACCCAGGGCGCAGGCTCCGGCGTGGTGCTGACGGCGGATGGCTACATTGTGACCAACTACCATGTGATAAAAGGCGCACAGCAGATCACCGTGACTGCCAATGACGGCAGCACCTATGCCGCCACCCTGGTGGGTACCGATGAGGATAACGACATCGCGGTGCTGAAGGTGGACGCCAAAGACCTGACCCCGGCTATTCTGGGCGACAGTGACACCCTGAAGGTGGGCGACGCCGTGCTGGCCATCGGCAACCCGCTGGGTACCCTTTCCGGCACCGTCACCGATGGTATCGTCAGCGCGCTGGAGCGCCAGGTAACGATAGACGGCAACAACATGACCCTGCTGCAAACCAGCGCGGCGGTCAACCCCGGTAATTCCGGCGGCGGTCTCTTTAATGCCAGCGGAGAGCTGATCGGCATTGTCAATGCCAAATCCACCAGCGATTCCAGCGGCAATGCCGTGGATAACATCGGCTTTGCCATTCCTATCAACAGCGTCAAGACCATCATCGAGGATCTCATCAGCCACGGCTATGTGACCGGTCAGATCGTACTGGGAGTCAGCCTGGTGGATATCACCGATGAGCGCACCGCCCGCTATTACGGGCTGGACAGCACCGGCGTGTATATTCAAAGCGTGGAGTCCGGCTCCATAGCGGATAAGGGCGGCCTGCAGGCCGGCGACCGGCTGCTGAGCTTTGGCGGGGTGGAGGTTTCCACCGCGGATGAGCTGAAAGCGGCACTGGCCGCTCACAGCGTAGGCGACCGAGTGGAGATCAAGGTCTCCCGCAATGGCCGGGAATACACCCACAGTGTGGTACTGACCGAATATGTACCCAGCAGCGCCACCAATTAACTTGCCAACTTCTCCATACTCCTTTTCAATATCACAGCGAAGCCTCCCCCGTGAAGAATGGGGGAGGCTTCGCTGGATTTTGTACTTTTCCTCGGCAAAAAAATATGTTAGAATAGAACCAGAAGAAAGAGCTGCCGTGCGGCAGCGCAACGATAGGAGGAATCCCCCATGAGATTTTGCCCGAACTGCAACAGTGCCGTATATGATGACCGGGCGGAGCTTTGCCCAGAGTGCGGCAAGCCGATGAACCAAAATGTATGCCCCAGCTGCGGCCGGCGGCTACAGCCTGGCCAGAAATGTCCCCACTGCAGCGACTGCCGCGCCCACGGCGAACGCTATACCGTGCGAAACCAAAGTCCCGAACAGACTGTCAGCGGCGGACTGAGTATGTGGGCCTATATGGGGCTTATTCTGCTGGCGATGGTGCCGGTCATTGGGCTTATATTTATGATAGTGTGGGCGTGCGGCGTGAGCAGCAACCCCCAGCTGGCCCGCTTTGCCCGCGGCATGCTGCTGGCCAAGGCCGCGCTGTTCCTCATCGGGATCATCTTCTTTTCTGTGATGATAGCTGCCATGCAGCCGCTGCTGAATGAGCTGGAGGACTGGCTGAGCTACTACGGCGATGAATACGGCTACTATGATAACTTTGATGATTCCTACAATTACAATTTTGGCGATGACTATAATGCTGGTGATAACGGCGATCTCTTTGGCGATGACTGGCCCGATTTTTACGGGGAGGAGGCCCCGGCTGCCAATGCCGCGTAAATCATAAAGCAAAAGCCCCCTCCGGGTGTACCGGAGGGGGCTTTTTTATGTGGGATCACTTTTTGAGGGTCTCGCGGCTGCCCTTCCTGGCAGCGGCTGCTACCAACCCGCCCAGTGCTACGATAGCCAGAAAGTTGGGAATAACCATCAGTTGGTTAAACATATCGGAAAGCTCCCAAGCTAGGTCATTGGATACGCAGGAGCCGAGGAAGATGAGCGCCACAGCGATGATGGAATAGACCGGGACGGCCTTTTTGCCAAAGAGGTATTCCACATTGATACGGCCGAAGAAGTTCCAGCCCAGGATGGTGGAGAAAGCGAAGAACATAAGGCAGATGGCCACGAACAGACTGCCGGCGGTATTACCCATGATGCTGGAGAACGCCAGCTGCGCCATATTGGTCTTGCTGACACCTTCGGCTGCGCCGGAGGCAAGGATCCCGTTGCCGGCATACAGGGTGGAGATAACGACCAGAGCGGTCATGGTGAGGACGACAAAGGTATCAATGAAAACGCCGATCATGGCCACAACGCCCTGCTCGTGCGGGCAGCTTACCTTAGCCATAGCGTGGGCGTGGGGAGTGGAGCCCATACCGGCCTCATTGCTGAACAGACCGCGCTTGACGCCCTGGCTGATGGCCTGCTTGAGCGCAAAGCCGAAGCTGCCGCCGATGATGGACTGCGGCTGGAACGCATAGCGGAAAATCATACCGAAGGTTTCGGGGACAAAGCGGATTCGGGCAATCAGCACCACCAGACCGCCGATGAGGTACAAGCACGCCATCACGGGAACGATCTTCTCCGCCCATGCGGCGACACGGTGGCTGCCGCCCAGGAATACAAAGGCGGAAAGAGCAGCCACAACAATACCGATGACCCAGGTGGGAACGCCGGTGGCATTGGAGAGCGCCTCACCGATGGAATTGGACTGCACCATGCTGCCGATGAAGCCCAGCGCAATGATGATGGCTACGGCGAAGAAGCCGGCCAGGAACTTGCCGAAGCCGCCCTTAAAGGCGCGCTTGATGTAATAAACCGGACCGCCGTGGACGCTGCCGTCCGCATTGACTACACGGGTCTCCTGCGCCAGCACCGCTTCCGCATAGATGGTAGCCATGCCGAAGAAAGCGATGATCCACATCCAGAAGATGGCGCCGGGACCGCCGATGAGGATAGCGCCGCAGGCGCCTACGATATTACCGGTACCTACCTGCGCGGCAATGGCCGTGGCCAGCGCCTGGAAGGAGGAAAAGCCGCCCTGCTGCTTTCCGCCATGGAGATTGATGTTGCCGAATACCCGGCGCATACCCTCGCCAAAGCAGCGCACCTGCACAAAGCGGGTACGGATGGAGAAATAAAGGCCGGCGCCGATGAGCAGGACAATGAGGATATAATCCGAGAGATAGCCGTTGATTTTTTGTACGATGTTGAGCAATGCTGCTTCCATTTGTTTCACTCCTGATTAAAATATTGCAGTGAAAAAAGGATAATAAAAAGGCTGCCCGTCTTTTTTAAGCGGCAGCCTCTGAAGAATAGCGAGCGATCAAACAAAAGATGCTTTGATGACCGCTCTGTCCTTTTGCCTGAGAGATTCGGCGGAAAAACCGCCTTGCACCTTCGGCACTCAACTCAATGAGATTCTCCAGAGCCCCCTCCATATTCAGTCTCTTACGATTCTGAATGTTTCTGCGGGGTCGCTATCGTTATTCACTTGATGTTATTCTACACCATTTTGCAGCTTTGTCAAGAGAAAAATGCAAAATGCGTTATTCTTCCGTGCGGATGCACCGCACCGTTACTCGGGCACGGCCATCGTAGGTGCAGGTAAACAGGGTAAGATCCCACTCCCCAGCCCGCATTTCCTCCACGGCGGTCTCCGGCAGGGTCTCCACCCGGTCCACCGTATAGCGGTAGGTCTGCCCGGCTGCATCGGTAAATAGGACGGCATCTCCGGGACGCAGGGTGTGCAGCGCGGCAAAGTGCCGCCGGTAATTGTGCGCCGCTATGATGATATCATCCCCGGCCAGGGTACCGGCATAGCGGCAGGGTGCCTGGCGCAGAAAATCCATCTCCCATTCGGCCCCCACCGGCAGCTCCAGCGCCAGGGTAGGCAGAGAAAGGATGCCCAGATACTCCTCCCCCTCCAAAGAGACCGTCAGCTCTCCGGCGGGCAGGGTAGGCATCGGCGCTGGAGACTGTCTGATGCTATGTGCCACAGCAGGCAAAATCCTTTGGGTGGCCGCCGCGGCACGGCGTTCCTCCCGCAGATTAAACCCCAATAGGAATGCGGCGGCCAAAATGCACAGGCCGCCCAAAATGATGCAGAACCGGCCGATACGCTCTCGTGTCATGTCGGTTTCCTCCGGCGGTGCAGGCGGCAGCCCACCGCCACCAGCAGCACCCCTATGGCTGCCAGCAGCGTGATAGGCCATTGCAGCAGGCCGGTCTGCGGCAGCTTATCCCCTGGGGTGGGGGCCGGGTTATCCGGTATGATGATGACCGGCGGTTCGGGGGTACCGGAGCGCTCCAGCTTGGGCTCTACCGTTGCAGCGTACTGCCACCCGCCGCCCGCCTGTTGGGCCGGCAGCTCCAGCAGCACCGGGGTGGTGGTATAGGTGCAGCCGCCCTTTTGGTAGGGAGCCGCGCACAACAGATACAACCCGGTGGGCAGCCCCTCTAATGCAGCTTTGCCATCAGCCGCGGTGGTAAGCTGCTTTTCTGGGGAAATGCTTTGCTGCTCCACCCATTGGTCCAGCAGCCCGGCCGCCTGCCGCCAGTCGGCGGCATCCCGCAGGTTCCCCAGCACAATACCGCTATCCTCATAGGCCGGCAGCAGGGTGTGCTCTCCCTGCGGAGAAAGCGCCGCTACCCGGTACAGCGAAAAGCCCATGCCGCTTACTGGCTTATTCTCATAGTGACAGTCAATGGTCAACGCGCACAGCGCGTCAGGATCGGCTGTCTGTGCTATCGCGGGGAGACACAGCAGTATGATCAGGATCAGGGCCAGAACGGCTCTGAGACGCTTTTTCATCAGTTCTCCCCCTTTCTATCACATTGCCCTCTTCGGGCCCGGTTTTCTTTTTCTTGCGGCGCAGCAGCGCCAGGATGAGCAAAATAAGTAGGAACAGCAGCAGCGCGCCGATCAGCAGCTTGCCCTTCCAGCCCAAGCTGTGTACTACCTGCTGGGTCACGGTCACTTCCACCGTTTCCTCCACGGTCTCCAGCGGGATGCGGTGCCCGCGCACCAGCAGCCGGTGGGTATTTACGCCGTAGGGCGTACAGGTCACCAAGGTGACAAGGTCCTCCCCTTCCACCGGGTACAGGTCCTTTACCTCATCCGGCTCCACCACCAGGATCTGATCCACCTCATAGAGGAGCTGCTCCCCCAAAATGCGCAGGGAAAAATGGTCGCCCAGCTGCATTTGGTCCAGATCGGAGAAAAGCAGCGCCGAGGGCAGCCCCCGGTGGCCGGAAAACACCGCATGGGTGCCCTCTCCGCCCACCGGCAGGGAGGTACCGCCTAGATGCCCGATGCCATGCTGGAGGACCTCCTCCGTGGTGCCGTGGTAGATGGGCAGCCGCACGCTGATGCGCGGGATCTCAATGTAGCCCATAATGCCGCTGCCATCGGGATCCAGCAGGCCCCAGTAGGGGTCCCCCGCTGGCAGCTGCCGCCCGGTAAAGGCATCCCGGAAAGTGGGACTGAGATTTTTATTGTATTCCTGCGCCGCTTCCCACAGCGCGGAGTGATCCTCCGGGGCAAGGGTCGTGGTGCTTTGGGTGTAGTGGGAGATCAGCTGGTTCTGCCGGTGCTGGTTCCACAGGTCGCTGGCCACCGGGTAAAATAGAATCCCCAGCCCCAGCAGAAAAATGAGGATGGCCAGCACGGTGCCCAGCCGGTTTTGTCTTTTTTGTTTGGCTTGTTTTGTCGTCACGAATGGTACTCCTTTGGCAGTAATGCAGCAGGGAAAAAACCGCAAACCGTTGCAGCGGGCTTGCGGCCTTTTCCTTGCCGCCCATCCCGCCGGGGAGAGAAAGAGGAAAAACCCGGCGGGACGGCTAGAAAATGAGGAGGATGGCAAATTACAGGGTGGTCTTATTCTGCTCCTGCTCGTCCTCACGGCGACGGCGGGCAAACAGGAAGAACCACAGCGCCGCACCCATGCACAGCAGGCCAATCACCGTGAACATCACGGTGCCGACACCACCGGTGGTGGGCAGTACGGGGGAGGAGCTGTTCTTCAAAGAAGCGTCCAGACGGCTCAGGTCGCCGTCATGGAGCACTGCGGCACCGTTGATGAGGTCTTTGTCTGCATCTGCCTTATGGGTAAATGTACTGGTGTTCTTCAGATTTTCGCTCAGTGTGCCCATTGCTGCATCGCGCTCGCCCTCCAGAACGACCTTGAAGTCGCCCTTGGGCGCATAGAAGCCGCTGGGGGTCTTGACCTCCGCTACGGTATATTCCTTCACATCTAAGCCCCGTACCAGCAGGGTATTCTTTCCGGCGCCCTGATTGGCAGGCAGCTCGGTCACTGTACCGGTCTCGCCCGCAGCCGCAGGACGATAATAAACCTCGCCCGCTGCAGGGGTCTCCTTGACCATCTGGATCGCAGCGTTCTTATCCTTGTCGTAGACGGAGAAAGCCGCATTGGAAAGGGGCTCATGGCCTTTCGTCGTATCGTTTTTGTCCACCAAGGTATCGGAATGCTTGGCGAGCGAGAAGGCATAGGTGTAAACGGTGTTGGCAGCCGCTTCGGCGGTCTTTACTTTAGTCGACTCCAGAGAGGTGGCATATCTCAGCACGGCGCTGTCGGTAGCATTCACACCCTTTTCGGCGGCTGCAGGCTGTACCTCCGCCTTGTAACGGATATAAACGCCCACAGAGCCATCGTCATTTCTCAAATTGATTGCGCTGCCACTATTTCCGGTATTGTATTTAAGCTTAAAGGTCACGGTCTGCTGACCATTGGCACCGGTCACAGGAACAACTTCGATCAGCGCATTCTCCACATTGGCGGTACCATCAGCAGTTGTTTTGTAAACGGTTGCGCTGTTCTCGACATACTTTAGGTTGGTGAGGGTATTTACCAGCTCCAGCGTGGTCATATCGGTCACGCCCTTGTAGGCAGGGATTGTGAGATAAGTATAGAACTCCATGGCCTCGCCGACACTGCCCGCAGCGGTATCCTTCCATGCTTCCGTTCCCGCATCGTCGTCCCATACCTTTGTTTCGATGGTGGGACCCGCTTGATGCTTGACGGCAACTTCCTTGGATTCGGTAATGTCAGCACTATTATAGCCGGCATAGATCTTTACCTCTCCGTTCTTGACCTGAACAAAGGCAGTAACGGGGCTGTAAACCTTGCTGTTTTCCAAGGTGGTCTCAACGAGGAACAGATAGTAGCCGGGATCCAGCTCCAGAGCCGCCTTGCCCTTGCCATCTGCGGTTCCCTCCACAAACACCGTAGGGAGTTGGTAGGTGATAGTTCCATCTTTGCTCTTTAAGGTGCCATTCAATACACTTGTGACATAGATCGTGAGACAACCCATGAGTGCTTCGGGAAAATTTTTGAAATCTGCGAAATGCTGATCAAAGTTCTCCTCACCACCATATGCGAGCAGCATTGCATGCTTAAATCCCTCATCGTAAACATAGGAATTATAGTCCTTGCCATACTCCATCACCCGGTATGCCTTTACGGTATCGCCGGGGGCTACCTCGGTAAAGGTAACGGTCTGCTTGTGCTCGGTGGTCTCCTCTGCCGCAGCGGGGACCGCCATGGCCAGCAGCATGGCCACCGCCAGCAGCAGCGTCAAGCACTTTTTCATTGTCTTTTTCATGTTACTTTCACTCCTTTGGTATCATTGTTATCCACAGCGGCTTCCCCTTGGCAGGGGGCGCTTATTTCACTTTCTTTCGGCCTGGCAGCAGTACCGCTACGGCCATCAGGGCCGCGCCCGCCAGTGTAAAGGGCACCGTTCCGGTGCCGCCGGTGCTGGGCAGGATATGCAGCTCCTTCAGCTCCAGGGTCAGCAGATAGGTGTATTCCTCCCCCTCGCGCTGTTCCAGCTGCCATGCGGTATTCGCTGTATCCAAATAGGTCAGCGTGCCGTATTCGGCCTTTAGGTTGGGGACGCTGTCCTCCGGCACATAGCCCGTGGGGGTGCCCGCCAGCTGGATGATATAATCCCCGGCAGGCATCTGCTCCAGCAGGGCCGCGCCGGCTTCATTGGTTTTATACAGCATCGGGCTGCCATTATCCCGCGTCACCCGCAGCACCGCCCCGGGGAGTTCCTCTCCCAGTGGGCCCAGCACTTTCAGCTTCAGCCGCAGCCGGGAGGTATTCTTCACCTCGGTAACGGTGGTGCCGCCCGGTGTAGAAATGGTCGCCTTCCCCGCCGCGATCTTCACCGTCCAGGTGAGCTCCGCCGCAGTGTAGCCCACAGGGGCGGTGGTCTCCCGCAGGTAATAGGTGCCGGCCGGCCACTTATCCTCAAACTGCACATCGCCGTTTTCATCGGAGGTGGCTGTTGCCAGCCGCTTGGTACACTCCGCATCAGCATACAGGGTAAATTCCGCGCCCTTTAATGGGTAGCCCTTTTCATCCACCTTTTCAAAGGCGATCTCGCCCCGGATGCCCTCATTATTGACCACCAGCAGAGCCTCCCGCGCAAAGCATTGCGTTCCATCGGCCTTCTGCCACCAGTGCTCCTCCCGGTATTCCTTATCCTCGGCCTGCCGGTACAGGGCCTTGGCATAGGTCACCAGGTAATCCGCGAAGCCATCCTCGGCCACACCGGGGTCACGGTAGGTGTCCCCTATTTCGATTTCCCGCAGCGTGTAATCAGCCACCGTGCCATCCGTAAAAAGCGGCAGATTTTCCCAGGTGTATTGCCATTCGTTTTCCTTATTCAGCTCCACGGTATAGGCATCACCCGGCAGCGGCGCGCCATCGCACCACAGCTCCACCGTCACAGGCAGCTTATCCCCCGTGGCGGGCCAACTGCTGCGGGCCGTCACACTGATGAGCATTCTGGGTACATTTAGGATGACCACATTGTCGGCATCGGCATTCTGCAGCCAGCTGCCGGTCGAGGGTGTTATCCCTTCCGGCAGCGCTTTTGCCTCCGCATGGTAACTGATATTCCCTCCAGTATTTTGGGCGACCGTCACCTGCACAGTACCAGAGCCAAAGTACCCCGTCTGCAGTACTTCGGTCAGAGTGTAGGTCCCTTCCTCCAGCCGGATGGTAAAAAAACCGCTGGCATCGGCAATGATCTTGCAGTCGGCGATCTGCTCGGTATAGCCCTCCTCCTGCACCACGCTGTAAAGGGTGGTGTTCGGCTTGCGGTACAAGACCACTTCTGCGCCGCCCGGCCGGGACAACTTATACTCTACCTTTGCCAGCCCGTTGCCGGTAATGGAATCCTGCGTTTTTACCGTCAGGGTACCTATCCCCACATATATGTTCTGCAAAGCCACGGTCTGCACCGCCGTGTTCGGCACATCGTTGCCGTAGGCCACCGCCGTAATAGTAATGCCGCTTTCCTCCGGGTAGTCCTGATATCCCCCCGAAAGTCCCTGCGGGTGATTGCGGATGAGATAGCGGTTGTTCACCCGCCATTTGTCACCCTGCAGCGTATGGCCGGTTTCTTTTATCGTGTAGTCCCGCCGCTGCTGGGCCGGGACTTCCCAGGTGTAGGTATCGGCTTCGGCATCATAGCGGGTATAACCCAGCTTGCCCTGTTCCGTTACCGCCTTCGCAGGCTGCGGCACCAGGGTAAAATCGGCCACGCTGCTGCCGTTTTCGGTGTGGGAGACAGTAATGAGGAACTTATCCCGTACCTGTTTTATCGCCTCAGCATCCCCCGCAAAGGTCTTTGTCACAAAAAAGCGGGTGCGCTTGGCCACCAGTACACCATCGATATGCCAGCCATCGGAATGCTCAAACTTGACCATGTTCCAGCGGATCTGGAAGTAATCCGAATTGAGCATCTCCGCGGGGATCTCCACTCCGTCCACCTTCATGGTAATGGTATCGCTGTGGGCCCGCAGGTAGGCAAAGATCGTTTCCTCATTGGGGAGATCCTCCAGCCTACCGCCCTGCACCGGGTTATTCACCATGTTGCGGATCGTGTCATCCACCGCGTAGGCATTGTCGCCATTGGTTGCCCGCGCTGCCAGCGGCTTTACCACACCCTCCGCATTTTTATTGGAGTACTCCGCCGGGATATTGTCCGCCCCCAGCATCCGGGTGGTATATAGGGCGGGCGTATAGTCCTTTTGGTCCTCCCATTGCACACCGTCATTCACCGAGCCCCTGATCTCTCCATTGAGATGCAGGAAAAAATATGTGGTAATTGGGCGTTTCAGCTTATCCTCGCCGCTCCATTTTGCCCGCAGCGTCACTTCGCCATCGCTGCCGGTATAGTGCTGCAGGTCTGCGGCAGTCAGCTTTGTACCGGGCTGCAGCAGCACCTCTTCCGTTATATTGGCCACCCGCCAACCTAAAAAGGAATAGAACAGTGAGCGGTTATTGGCTTTTTCGCCGGTCAGCTTTACCTCTATCCGGTCAATATCCGGGGCCAGCAGCGTGTAGTCTCCGTCACCCGGTTCCACCAGCAGGTTTTTTTTACCCTTTACCATCGCGCTTTGCTGGGGCGCCTGCACCGAAGGCTCAAACTGGCCAATCTTGTGCTGCCAGCCGTCTGGCTCGGCCTCATATTTTATTACCAGGGTATCGGTATGCGGGTAGAAAGCCACTGGCTGGCTGATTTCCCCGATGGTATAGGTCACACTGGTTTCGGTCTGCTTGGTCGGCTCCAGCTCCAGATGCGTTCCGGTCAGGCCATCCATGGCGTCCCAGGCCATACTGGACACGGTATTTAGGGTAATGCTCACATTCTCCCCATGGAAAGCAATCTTCAGCGCGGGCGGCTCCTGGTACACCCTGTTCAGGTCGTCCTCCACCGTCACCGTGTAGAACATATTCTCCGCCAGCAGCGTTTCGTCGCTCAGTTCTTTTTTATCAAGGAAATAGCTTTCGGCACCTTCTTCATTCGCGGGCAGGTAGTACAGCCGGATCTCGGTCCGGTGGCTCAGCGGAATCTGCCAGCCGCCGTCCTCACTCTTTATGGGAGCGGCATCTGCCCACATTTTGTTGGGGTCATAGCTATCGGTGTGCGGGAAGAACCGCTCCCCGTGATAATTCGCCGCCTTAAAGCCATAGACGCTATATACTTCCTCCAGCTCCGCCGCCGTTATATAGTAGCGGAGCTTTCCGCTGCCATCGGCATATTGCGCGGCGGTTTGCACCGTGGTCACCGGGTACCAGATGCCATCCCGCGCCGCATAGCATTCCACCGTGGCGGCCGCCGCACGGGCCTTGTCTTCAGCGGGCTGCGCTTCGGCCGGCTGCTCATCCGTCTCTTCCTCTTTTGTCATGGAGTCTTCCGGTTCGGGCAGGGCCTCCTCCGGAGCAGGAACCAAAGCCGGTTCTTCCTCCGCCGGGGCGGCATCCGCCACCATGTAAAGGCCCATTGGCAGCATGGTAAACAGCAGCGCCAGCACCACCAATAGCACCGAGACCCTGCGGGCCCGGTGCCGGCGATGTTCCTTTCCGCTGCTGATTTTGGTATGCATTATTTATCCTTTCTGTTCTAATTTTTGTAAATATAAAAGCTGACTGCGTTCTTTTACTCAAGAATGCAGTCAGCCGGTCATGCGGTTTCCCGTTTAGACGCTTTACTTTGCGTCCCTGCCTTTCAGCAGGTTTGCCAAGGATCATTCAATTTATGGGAATCGTTCCTGTTTCCTTAGCGTTATCTTAACATCAACTCACAAAGAATTCAAGAGAATTTTTCATCAAAATCTCATCTTCCATTATTTTTGTTCAATTATTGCATTTTATTTGCTGGCGCTCATCTTACAATTGTGTGTTTTTTCTATATTCTCGCTTTTTTCTCCTTCAGATATTATAAAAAGGAAATAATATCCTTGCAAAAAAGCCCGCGCTCCCCACATCCTCCTCCACAGCAAAAAAGCCGCAAGCAAACCTTCCTCCCCGCAAGGAAGGGGTTGTGTGAAGGGGGAACCTTTGCGGGGTCCCCCTTCGCGTCAAATCAGGGCTGCGGCTCTCGCCTTTTAGAAAAGCCCGCGCTCCCCACATCCTCCTCCACCACAAAAAAGACGCCCTAAAGGCGTCTTTTTTGTGGTGGAGGAGGATGGATTCGAACCATCGAAGTCAGTGACAACAGATTTACAGTCTGCCCCCTTTGGCCGCTCGGGAACTCCTCCATATTCGGTTATGTCATGCGGTGGTGGAGCTGGTGGACGGATTCGAACCCCCGACCTGCTGATTACAAATCAGCTGCTCTACCGGCTGAGCTACACCAGCGTATCCGCTGCGACTATATTACTATACCATTCACCCGGGGCAAAGTCAAGCCCCAAAATACAGTTTTTTGCGGCAAAACAAAGCGGCAGCCGGCCCACTGGTCAGGGGGCTGCCGTCTATTCGCCTTCTGGCCGTTCTCAGCTGTCGATGTGCTCCTCCAGATAATGGGCCAGCTCGCCAACAGTGTGGATCTTCTCAATGTCCTCATCGGGGATCTCGATATCGAACTCGTCCTCCAGGGTCATCACCAGGTCCACTACATCCAGCGAATCCGCGCCCAGGTCATTGACGATATCGGTATTCTCGTTCACTTCGTCCGCCTCAATATCAAGCTGTTCGCACAGCAGTTCAATCAGTTTCTCCAGTACCATATTTGCCTCCTGAAAAAGTATATACATATTTTTTACGGTAAATTTTACAGTGACTATATGATAGCGTGTTTTTGGGGGGTTGGCAAGATTTTTTCTTCGGCAAATGGCACAAATATTCTGTGAATACCTTGTGATAACCGCACCAGTCCGTCAAAAAGCTCTCCTAAAATCCTCCCCTCCACTCCTTTCTCCCCGTTGCGCCGCCCCACGCGGCCTGTTATAATAGAAAAAAGTAAGGGGATATCCTCCCCGCTTTTTGCCGAAAGGATTGATACGCCATGAAAATGAAAGAGATCCTCACCCTGCTGGGGGGCCGCCTGCTGTGCGGCGCGCCGCAGGACGACCACGAATTTACCAGCGCCTTCGCCAGCGATATGATGAGCGATGTGCTGGCCTATGGCCAGGGCCAGTCCCTGCTGCTCACCGGGCTGCTCAACCAGCAGGTCATCCGCACCGCGGAAATGCTGGATATGCACTGCATCATCTTTGTCCGGGGCAAAACCCCCGCCGAGGAGGTCCTCACCCTGGCGCGGGAAAAAGGCATCGCCGTCATCAGCACCCAGCGCGGCATGTTCACCGCCAGCGGCCTGCTGTATGGTGCCGGCCTGCGCGGCGTATAAAGGGGCCCGCCATGACACTGCAATATCATTATATCGTCCCCGGCGATGACTTTGTCCATGCTGGGGAAGCCAGCGGCCACCTCAAGGGCGTGCTGCGCCAGCTGGGCTACCCCGGCGATGCCATCCGCCGGGTCGCCGTCTCGATGTACGAGGGCGAAATCAATATGGTCATCCACGCCAATGGCGGCGAGATCGATGCCGAGATCGATGATCACGGCATCACCATTGTCCTGCGGGATCAGGGTCCCGGCATCCCCGATGTGGAAAAGGCCATGCAGGAGGGCTGGAGCACCGCCAGCGATGAGATCCGGGCCCAGGGCTTCGGCGCCGGTATGGGCCTGCCCAATATGAAAAAATACACGGACAATATGCAGATCGACACCGTCCTGGGGGTCGGCACCACCATCTCCCTGCGGGTGGATCTGCATTGATGCCGGGAGAAACTAAGCGAGGAAAAGATGGAACACCAGACCTATTTTCACTCCGTTACGCTCAATAAGGATCTGTGCCACGGCTGCATCACCTGCGTCAAGCGCTGCCCCACTGAGGCCATCCGGGTTCGGGATGGCAAGGCCCGCATCCTGGGCGAGCGCTGCATCGATTGCGGCGAGTGCATCCGCATCTGTCCCCATCACGCCAAGCGGGCCGTCAGCGATACCATGGAGGCACTGGATGGCTTCAAGTATAAGATAGCGCTGCCCGCGCCGGTGCTCTTTGCCCAGATCAAGCATTTGGACCACACCGGCCGCATCATTCTGGCCCTGCAGCGCATCGGCTTCGATGAGGTTTACGAGGTGGGCGCCGCCGCGGAACTCATCTCCCAGTCCACCAAGGAATACATGGCGCATTATCAGGGCCCTCTGCCGCTCATCTCCTCGGCCTGCCCGGCCGTGCTGCGGCTTATCCGGGTCCGCTTCCCCGATCTTTTGGAGCATCTGCTGCCTCTGCAGCCCCCTGTGGAGCTGGCCGCCGTGCTGGCCCGCCGCGCCGCCGTGGAAAAGACCGGTCTCAAGCCGGAGGAGATCGGCGTTGCGTTTATTACCCCCTGCCCCGCCAAGGTAACGGCCGCCAAGGTGCCGCTGGGCAATCAGACCCGTAATATCGATGCCGCCATCGCCATCAGCCGGGTATACCCCCAGCTGGTGCAGGAGGTCAAAAAGATGGAGCTGCCCGAGTTCGAGCATCTTTCCCACATGGGCAGCACCGGTCTTAGCTGGGCCGCCAATAGCGGTGAATCCACCGGCAGCGGGCAGCGCCGCTACATCGCCGCCGATGGCATCGAAAATGTCATCAAGATCCTGGAGGCCATTGAGGATGAGCAGTTCACCCGCCTGGATTTTGTGGAGCTTTCCGCCTGCCCGGGCGGCTGCGTAGGCGGCGTAATGAATGTGGAAAATCCCTATGCGGCGGCGGCCCGCATCAAGCGGCTGGCCCGCGATCTGCCGCAGGTGGGCACCCAGTGGCCCACCCCGGAATGGCTGCCGGAGGATGTTTACTTCAATAAAAAGATCGAGCCGCTGAATGTCATGTCCTTGGGGGGCGATCCCTCCCAGTCGCTGGTGCTCTTCGCCAAGATGCAGAGCTACGAGCGCCGGTTCCCCGGCCTGGATTGCGGCAGGCG
>ERZ779840.1268-NODE-1268-length-25072-cov-4.984131_pt1 | contig 25072 bp, 20 predicted proteins | sample MGYA00511561_ERZ779840 | MGnify/ENA primary metagenome ERZ779840 (study PRJEB29588, sample SAMEA2162036) | human gut metagenome | biome: human gut; feature: human-associated habitat; material: faeces | place: Denmark | collected 2008/2010 ...
AATTTTCTCCCAAAGTCACAAAAGCAGTCACGGATTTGTGCAAGTTGCCAGCCACTAAGTTATGAGTCGTCTTTTGACACCCTAATCCTTTAAAAACAAATTGATAAATATATCGCAGTTCGATATATCGCACTAAAAAAGGAAATGGACAATGGATGCACATATAAAAAAAGTTTATGTTCCGATGACGGAGACCGGATTTTATATTCTGTTATGTCTGCGTTCTCCGAATCACGGATATGGAATTGTACAGAAAGTAAAGGAAATTAAAAAAATAAGATCAGTCGGTATCAGATAAATGATTTTTGATCAGTGCCCGGATACCATTATGGATATCGGCATCCGGATCGCCATCTGAAAAAGTGACAACCCGAAAACCGATGTCAGCATATTTTCTACGTTCGGCTTCAAATTCTTCCTGTGAAGGAAAATCACTGTGCCAGAGATAATACGTCGGTTTGCGCAAAAGACTCACATCTTTCAATGAAAGGTTTTATCACTATCATATAAAAATTGGACAGTTTTGATGTGTGGATTTTTGGGGCAGTTATATTAGGAATAGAGAAAAAAGTCTTGATATTTACAAAAGATATGCGTATAATAAAGTCAAGAATAAAAGTTATTCTTCTTCATCATCTATGATGAGTCCTGTGACGGTTCCGACAGGACGGTAAAATAAAAATTGACCGAGCGATGAGTCCTGTGACGGTTCTGACAGGACGGTAAAATAAAAATTGACCGAATGATGAAGCTGATGTCGAGAGACTGAAAAGTCTCTCGTTTCTTTTACTCGTTCGAGTAGGCATTTCCACAGGAGAAAAAATTGAATGAATTTACCGGAGAATGATTGTCACATATTAAGGTTGACGGATGAATTTTATCATGCATATCCAAATCCGCCATACAAAGAGATACTAAAGAAAAAGCATAGAGCATATAATTGTCTGCTGTTTCAAAGCCATTATGATTATTTTATCTGTATTCCGTACAGGACAGAGATCAGACATCCGTATGCATTTCATTTTACAACGACTGTAAGATCAAAAGTCCATAAATCAGGCTTAGATTATAGTAAGATAGTTATTATTGCAAAGACAGATTATATTGATTCAACGGATGCAATTATTGATAAGGATGAATTTAATGAGACAATGGTGAATTTAGAAAGGATTAAGAAAGAAGCATTGGATTTTGTTGAAGATTATGTGGCACATATGAAAGGAAGAAGAAAATTACATAAAAGAGAGTTTGAGAGAAGATATAGTTTTTCACCATTGAAATATTTTCATAATGAACTGGGAATATAAAATGCAGGATTGCAGCAGGGATTAAATCGTAACAGCAATCTGCGTAATATAATCCGAACTCTGTTCCCCACGGCTGGGTGGACCCTCTAAATAGATACTGCGAAATGGTCCGGTGGTCTGGATATGGTTGATCTCTACATAGGTATTTAAGGTAGCGATTGCAGTTCCGATTCCCTCATATGGTCCGCGGTAATAGATGCATAAGGCAGGAGATTCTGCAAATTCCATCCGTTCTTCACCAGCAAAATCGTCTTCGACCGGAATACAGCACATCAGATCCAGCCCCGTGTCAGGTTGTCCGATACGCATGGTAAACATTCTGGCAGACATGGACATCTTTCCGGTTCTGGCGGCGGCAATATAAGTGTCACGCAATTTGTCAGCCGCATCCTTTGTATCTTTACATTGATATCTGCGGCAAAAACACACCTGCTTTGGCAGGCGTACACGATGAATGCTTAAGTCACCCGGTTTTGCAGCACGCACCTGAAGCAACTGGATATTGTGGTCTAATGCAGCACGCAGATCCATCAGACGTGCCAGATGATGGTCGAGATTTTGGAAATCATAGTAATATTCCCGAATTTCTGAGAGAGACAGTCCTAAAGTCTGCAAAGAGCGGATGGAGCGGATCTGTGTCATATTGTCTGCAGTATAATAGCGGTATCCGCTGTTTTTATCCTTGATGGCGGGTGTCAGTAACCCCATTTCTTCATAGACAAGGATGGTTTTTCTGGTGGTACCAAGAATTTTTGCGATTTCGCCTATTTTAAATAAATGATCGTCCTGCTTTTTCATGATCGTTCTCCGTTCTTTTTTGAAAAAATATGTTGAATAAAGGGAGTTATGGCTTGACTCGTCCCCCAAGGTACGATTTATAATTACTATAACAAAAAGTATGTAAGTTTACAAGGAGAATGCATATGAGGAAACGAAATCAAATGAAAAAAGGAATTGCAGCTTTGCTTTCGGGCGTATTGGCATTTGGAATGACGGCGGGGATCGTTCCGGCAATACCGGGAAATCCAAAGCAGGTGGAAGCGGCAACCAGTAAACCGAGTGTGACAGCCTATGCAACAAAGACACAGTTGAAGGATTATCAGACCTTTGGAACGGACACTAACGGAAAGCCTAACAATAAGATAGGCGTGCTGGCATTTGGTAAAAATCAAGACGGAAAGCCGCAGAAATGGTATATCTTAGGAAACGATAACCGGATAGCTAGTGATAATGCTTTCATTTTTGCAGTCACCCCGGTTATAGATCGTCAGACATTTACGAACACAACGGAGGAAAACAGAACATTACAGGATAGTTGGGGGGAATACAATTCATCAAAGAAACAGGCAACTGTAAGTCGTAATCATTACGGAGCAAGTGATATAAGAGCTAAACTGCAGAGTATAGCGAAGGATAAGAACCGCTTTTCTGTAGCAGAGCAGAACTTGATGAATGCGACTACGATAGAAACAAGTGGTTATATAGGTGGGGACAGGACCGAGTACAAATATAAAACTACAGACAAATTATATGCTCCTCACTATACGAATGGAAAGACCATAGAAATAGGAACCTGGAGTACTAGATCGTTGTTACTGACTACCTATTTGAAAGACTCAACGAAGCAGGATGGCAGTTCATGGGTATGGACACGCGTAGCCAATCCTGGATATGAGAATGATCAGCGGGTGTATGCTGTGGATGGTTATGGTAATGTTTCGACTACTTTTTCTATCAATGATTCAGCAAAAGCATTTACCTATCCTGCTTCTAATCTGGATCTGACAGATGTTCTCTTTGCATCATCGGCAGAAGCGGCAACTTCTGGTACCACAGTGTCAGATGAGATTGCACAAGGGAAAGCAATGACTTTGCGACTGAATGGAGACGGCAAGGAGATTGGTACGGTAACCTGCAATGCTGACGCAGGACAGATTAATGCGAAAAAAGGAAATACCACAGGTAATGTGGCACTTGTAGTACAAGGGAATGACGGAACGAAGGACTGGTATTACAGTAAACAGATCAGTGGAACAGATAATGTGATCGTAAATGCTTCTGATATCGCAGCAGAATCGAATACCCCTTCTGCTATTGATCTGACAAATTGTAAGATCTGGCTGGAGGTAACGGAAGATAGTGTGGCTTATGCAGTTGAGGCAACAACGACAACAGAAGTGGTTAAGACCGATATTTCATCGGTAGAGGTTACAGGGATTGACACACCGGTATCCAATACGGCATTAGATACCTCTGCTGTATGTGCAACCCAAGGGGTAAGCACAACTGCACCTGCTGTTACATGGACACCGAATGACACCACCGCAGGCTATAACAAAAGCTATACAGCAAGTGTTACTCTTGCAGCATCTGCAAACTACAAGTTTACAGATTCTGTAGTAGTGACCATAAATGGAAACAACGCAAATGTAACAAAGAATGAAGATGGAACGTTAACGGTAATATACAAATTCCCTGCAACGGCAAAGGATAAACTTACAAGCATCACGGCACCGGAGCCTGTTACCGTTGCGAATGGTACTGCTTTTAAAAATATGAACCTTCCAACACAGGTTAATATTGTGACAGAGGGAAATACGGTAGACAAAGCGGATGTTACATGGGATACAACAGGCAGCAGCTATAATTCTTCTGAATTGACAGAGCAGGTTGTAACTTTAAACGGTAAGGTAACATGTCCGGAAAATATAGATGCAAATGGAGTAGCACTTACTACCAGTATCACCATTACAGTCAGTGCTGCAGATATTGTAGGCGCACCGACTCCATCGGTAGGAAGCGGTACATATACTGAGAATCAGAAAGTTGCATTAGAATCTTCTACAGAAGGAGCAGCCATTTATTATACAATGGATGGTGCAGAGCCGGGGAAAACGACCGGAATAAAATATACAGGACCGGTCACTGTCTCAGGAACGGAAGGTCGGAGTATAACAACAACCCTGAAAGCCATTGCGGTAAAGGATGGTATGCAGGACAGTGAAGTAAAGACATTTACCTACACGATCGAGATTCCAAAACCGATCGTTAAGCATACGATCACAGCGACAGCCGGAGCAAACGGAAGCATTTCTCCAAGTGGAAATGTGGAAGTGGTCGAAGGAGCTGACCAGACATTTACTATTACAGCAAATGAAGGCTATGAGATCGAATCCCTGAAAGTGGATGGAAAAACAGTAAACACTGCAGCAAGCTATACCTTTAAAAATGTAACGGCAGCACATACGATAGAAGTAACTTTCAAACAAAAGGCGACTCCGGTTCAGCCTACAGTAAAGAAACCAGGTATCAGTAAACAGCCACAGAACGCATCCGTAAAAGCAGGAGAACAGGCAACCTTTACAGTGGCAGCTACCGGAACAGACTTAAAGTATCAGTGGCAGATAGACAGAAATAATGGCAAGGGATTCGTAGACATTACCGGAGCAGACAAAGCAAGTTATACGACCGGCGTGGTAGATATGCTCTGCAATGGTTATAAATATCAGTGTGTGATCAGCAATTCCGCGGGTTCTGTTACAACGAATGCAGCAACTCTGACAGTGACAGAAAGTACGACACCATCACCGGATCCGGTTTCCTATAAAATCCTTGACGGAGCCAACAGTTCATGGACAGAGAATACAGATGGAAGTCTTACCATTCGGGGAAATGGTGAAATGACCAAGTTCCAGAATGTAAAAGTAGATGGTAAGATCGTTGATAAGGAGAATTATACGGTTACAGAAGGTTCCACCATTATCACATTGAAAGCAGATTATCTTAAGACACTTGCTACCGGGGATCATACGTTTGAGATCGTTTGGACAGATGGTTCTGCAACTACGAACTTTACGGTAGCAAAAAATAAATCCGGTGATAACAACAAAAACAACAATAACAATAATAAGAAGAAGAACAACAGCAACAACGCTAAGAATAACCAGACAACACAGAACAATCCTACTGATACCAAGAAGAAGGAACAGAGTGTAACAGCTCCAAAGACGGGAGATACATCTGATATGACACTTTGGACCACACTTCTGATCGTATCCTTTGCAGGAGCAGCGGGAATCGTTGTAAGAAGAAACAATAAGACTTGTAAATAGGATTTCTGGTGAATAGCCGGAAGGTAAAATAACCGGAAGCGGTTTATAAGACAGGATAGAACAAGCTTCACTGACACGAGAGTGTTGGTGAGGCCTGTTTTTTCTATAGAGCAAAAAGCCTTTCGGGCGAAGATGCGTATATCCGGTAGTTCGGATTGCAACTTTAAATTGCCATAGAAAATATATCTTGCTATAATTTATGGTAAAGAATAACAAAACAGGATTTTTCAGGATAAAGTTGAGGAATGAAAAGATGGAACTGGATATCATAGGATTAGTAAGTGCCTGTTCCTATGCACTGGACTGCATAGAAGCCGAACTGGTACATGTTACAAACAGGCACGGAAAAAGAGTTGCGTATATCAGTGTATGTATGGCAGAAAAATTTGGAATTACGGGAGAGGCACTGCAGGATTTAGCAATGTGTGCGCTGCTGCACGATAATGCATTGACACAGTACATATCAGAAGAGGTACGGCATGATCTGCTCAAAGATCAGACCATGGATATTTCCTCTAAAAAATTAGGTGTTCACTGTGTATATGGGGAGCAGAATATCAAAAAACTTCCCTTTTATACAGATGTGACAAATGTGATCTTATATCACCATGAAAATGCAGACGGTACAGGACCATTTAGAAAAAAATGGGAGGAGATCCCGCTGTTTGCAAGGATCATCCATTTGTGCGATACCATAGACATCATAGGAAATACCGGTGGTTATGATCAGAAGAACTGGGAGCAGGCAAAGGCATATTTAGTGAAATATGAAAATACGATCTTTGATGCGGAATGTGTGAGGGCATTTTTAGAAGTCTTTTCCGAAGAAAAATTTGCAGACATGGGAGGGGAAGAGTTAGAAAAACGCCTTTGGGAAAAGGTACCAAGAAAGAAGCAGTTCTGCGATGAAAAAACCTGTAAAGATCTTGCGGATTTTTTTGCACAGATCGTAGATTACAAATCTGAATTTACGGGGATGCATTCGATCGGAGTTGCCCAAAAAGCGGCAGCACTGGCAGAATATCTAGGTTATGATCGGTTAGATATTCAAAAAATCTATTTAGCAGGCGCACTTCACGATATTGGAAAGATGGCAATCGGAAATGAAATTTTAGAAAAACCCGGACGGCTGACCGATGAGGAATTTTCTAAGATGAAAAACCATGCCGGATATACCTATATGATACTGTCGGAAGTAGAAGATTTTGAAGAGATACGGGACTGGGCAGCACTCCACCATGAGAAATTAGACGGCAGTGGATATCCTTTTGGCAGGACAGCAGAAGAGTTGAACGAGCCGGAGCGTATCTTAGCATGTGTAGATATCTATCAGGCACTGACAGAGGAACGCCCGTATAAAAAAGGCATGTCGCATGAACAGGCATGTGGGATTTTAGAGGATATGGCACAAAAAGGGTGGATTGATGCCACGATCACAGAAAAGGTAAGAGCGTGTTTTGGACAAAATCTTTAAAAAATCTTCTCCCGATATTCTTTCGGGGTATTTCCCACCTGTTTTTTAAAAATCTTTGTGAAATAATTCACATCAGAAATGCCGCAGGCTGCGGCAATCTCCTGGATCTGCAGATTCGTAGAATTTAAAAGAAAAATAGCATGTTCCACACGTTTCCGGTTCACATATTCCGTCAATGTTGAACCGGTCTCTTTTTTAAAGAGAGTGGAGAGATAACTGGAGTTGACACCGAGAAGCTCTGCTAAAGATTTCAGGCTTAAGTCGGCGGTCAGATCCGAATCGATGTGTGTGAGGGCTTTTCGGATCAACAGGGAATAGCCTTTCATCGAGTGATTTTTGACAAGCAGGCAGTATTTGTGAGCCATTTCTTTTTGCAGGGAAAAAGCATCCTCTTCGGAGGTGAGAGCCTCGATCTGATGGGCAAAGCGGGAGGAAAGGCTGTCAATATGAAGAGGGTGGACCGTACCGGCTTCTGCGGCTTTGCGAAGCAGGGTATTTAGGATGATCGTGTAATTTTTCACATTGCGAAGAGAGTCACTGGTGCGTGGCTCTAAATCTTTTGCCGGAAGGGCATGTAAAAACATCTCTGCTTTGTGGATCTGTCCTTTGGAGACTGCCTGTATCAGCATATTTTCTTTGTGATAGCGTTCCTCTAAAAACTTCATACTGAAAAGAGTCTCTTCCGGTGAGGAAGGAACCGGACGTTTGGCAACCGGATGATAATCAAAAGAAGCAGATTGGTGGATCTCCTGAAACGAAAAAGCATCCATACCGCCAAAAAGCCCGGAACAGAGAACGTACAGGGCAGTCAGGATGAACTGTTCATCCGAAACGGTAGTCAACGACTGATAGTAAAGCTGTAACTGTAACAGCAGTGGATCGGGAAGGGATAATTTTTTTGCATTTTCTAATAAGGACTCCGTGGAAACGCTGCTAAGCCGGTAAGGGCCGATCAGGACGTAGGAAGCATTAGTGTTTTCCGGAAGTTGGAAAAAGAAATAGTGACAGAAAAATTCATCCCGTATCTTATAGATTTTTTGCGGTTTACAAAGAAAACAGAGCCGTTGAAATTCCAACAGATAGTCCGTGTCAGGATTCAAAAGACGGCGCAGTCCTAAATCCAGCTCCGGGATCGGTCCGTCATGCTCGCCAAGAATCCGGAAGTTTACATGAAATTGTTCCAGTAATTTCCTGAAAAAATGAAGTTCAGCTTCGTTTTGCATTGCAGAGTCCTTTCTAAGTTGCGTTTTCTTCTCGTAATATTATTTCCCATTTTCGTAGATTTTTTAGATTAATTTTAAAATTTATAAAAATTCATAAAAAAAGTACCAGAATAGCAAGAAATTCTACTCACGCTGTAATGGGCAGATACGTTACAATCCGAATCACAACAGAGCAAGAGGAGGAAAACGATGTTAGAACATTCTATGTTATATCCAAAGACAACATTGACAAGAAGAAGAATTTCCATGGATGGAATGTGGAAGTTTCATTTAGATGAAAGATCCGTTGGAGAGAACGAAGGCTGGATAGACGGGATTCCGGGAGAGGAAATGATTCCGGTGCCGGCAAGTTTTCAGGATTTTTATACGGAAAAAGATATCCGGGAATATACCGGAGATTTCTGGTACGAGACAGACTTCTTTGTGCCGGGCGAATGGGAGGGCAGAGAGATCCTGCTTCGGTTTGGAGCCGCAACACATCGTGCCAGTGTCTATGTAAATGGTATCCTGATCACAGAGCATGAGGGGGGATTCCTTCCTTTCAGTGCCAAAGTAACCACTGTGGTACGCTACGATTCCTACAATAAAGTCGTTGTAAAAGTCAATAACGAACTGAACTGTACGAATCTTCCGTGTGGCGAAACGATCACATTGCCAAACGGAAAGAAGATGTCAAAACCATATTTTGATTTCTTTAACTATGCTGGATTACAGCGGTCGGTATACCTTTTAGCACTGCCGGGAGAATCTATCGTGGATTTTGATTTAGACTATGCGATCCATGGAAAAAATGCGGAAATTTCTTATCAGGTAAGAACGAATGGAGAGCATGCCGTGCAGTTAGCACTTTTTGATGCCGAGGGTCACTGTGTAGCACAGAAGGATGGAAAAGAAGGTGTCCTGTATGTGGAAAATGCCCACTTATGGCAGGTGCGCAATGCATATCTCTATCGTCTGCGTATCCGTATCATGGATGGCGAGGAGCTGATCGATGAGTATGAGCAGGAGATCGGAATCCGTACCGTGAAGGTCGAGGGGACGGATATCCTGATAAACGGAGAGCCGGTTTATCTGAAAGGTTTTGGAAAGCATGAGGACAGTGACATTGTCGGACGAGGTTTTAGCATCGGTATCATGAAGCGTGATTTTGAACTGATGAAGTGGATCGGAGCAAATTCTTTCCGTACCTCACACTATCCGTACAGTGAAGAAATCTATCAGATGGCAGACCGTGAGGGCTTTTTGGTCATTGATGAAGTTCCGGCGGTGGGAATGTTCCAGAGCCTGATGAACTTTATGGAGGCAAGTACCGGAAAGCAGACCGCTTTCTTTGAAAAAGAGACAACGCCGGTTTTATTAAAGGCACATTTAAGAGCCATTGAAGAGATGATCGCAAGGGACAAAAATCATCCGAGCGTCGTTGCATGGAGCCTTTTGAATGAGCCGGAGACCACGAATGAGGCAGCCGTGCCATATTTTAAAGAAGTATTTGATCTTGCAAATAAGTTAGACATTCAGAAACGTCCGCGTACGTTTGCACTGATCATGAACTCTTTGCCGGATACCTGCAAATGTTATCAGTTCAGCGACATCATTGCACTCAACCGTTACTACGGATGGTATATGAAGGGTGGCTATGAGATCGGTGTCGCAGAAGAACTTTTCCGCAAAGAAATGGATGCATGGAAAGAGAAAAAATTAAATAAGCCTTTTATTTTTACGGAATACGGTGCAGATACACTTGCTTCTGAGCACAAACTTCCATCCGTGATGTGGAGTCAGGAATATCAGGACGAGTATTTAAAGATGACACATGAGGTCTTTGATTCCTATGATTTTATCAAGGGAGAACAGATCTGGAACTTTGCAGACTTCCAGACCACAGAGGGAATCATGCGTGTCAATGGCAATAAAAAAGGTGTCTTTACAAGACAGCGTCAGCCAAAGGATATCGCATACAAATTAAAAGAACGTTGGGAAAATCTGCCGTTAGATTATAAAAAATAAAACAGACGAGGAGAATATCATGGATAGAGAAAAGACAGTCCGTCCGTTTGGATGGCGGGACAAAGTAGGATATATGTTTGGTGATTTCGGAAATGATTTTACATTTCTGTTTGCCAGTACATTTTTGATGATTTTTTACACAAAGGTATTAGGGATCAGCATGGGACTTGTGGGAACCTTATTCCTGACAGCACGATGCATAGATGCGTTTACCGATGTGACAATGGGAAGGATCGTAGACCGGATGCATCCGAAAAAAGACGGAAGATTCCGTCCATGGCTGCGTCGGATGTGCGCTCCGGTCGCAATTTCAAGTTTTCTGATGTACCAGTCCTCGTTAGTGGGTGCATCCATGACGGTCAAAGTCATTTATATGTTTGTCACTTATATCTTGTGGGGTAGCATTTTTTATACTTCGATCAATATCCCATACGGCTCCATGGCATCTGTCTTAAGTGCAGATTCCGATGACCGTGCCGCACTCTCCACTTATCGCAGTGTGGGGGCAACGTTGGCGGGACTTATCATTGGTGTCGGTGGACCGATGTTGGTTTATACGACCGATGCAGCGGGCAACCAGCTTGTGCATGGACCGCGTTTTACACTGATCGCAGGGATCTTTTCCCTAGGGGCAGTCGGCTGTTATCTGTTGTGCTATTTTATGACCACGGAACGGGTAAAAATCGCCCCGACACACCATGAGGAACAGGTCAGCTTCAAAGAAACCGTCAAAGCGCTTGTTTCGAACAGAGCCCTGCTTGGGATCATCGCAGCCGCGATCTTATTGTTATTGGCATCCCTGATGACACAGTCTGTCAACCAGTACGTTTTTGTGGACTATTTTAAAAATAAAGAAGCACTGGCGGTAATGAGTGTTGCCGGAATCCTTCCAATGCTTCTGATGGCACCGTTTACCGTGCCGATCACCAGAAAATACGGAAAAAAAGAAGTGGGAGCAGTCGGCTGTATCCTCGGCGGGATCGCGAGCCTGTTAATGTTCGTACTTCAGGTAAAATCCGCCGCAGTGTATATTGCCATTTCCGTGATCGGATATTTTGGCTTTGGCTTTTTTAATCTGATCATCTGGGCATTTATTACAGATATCATTGACGATCAGGAGGTGCGGACAGGCAAACGTGAGGATGGAACGATCTATGCAGTATATTCATTTGCAAGAAAAATCGGACAGGCACTCTCCGGAGGTCTGGGAGCATATGCACTGGCACTCGTAGGATATGATTCGACTGTTCAGGTGCAGACCGCAGAAGTGGCAGGCGGGATCTACAATGTGGCAACGTTAGTGCCGGGAATCCTTTATATCGGCGTGGGACTTTGTCTGATCTTTATCTATCCGTTGAATAAAAAGAGGGTAGAAGGGAATATTGCAGTTTTAAAAGAGAGAAGAGAGGTAAGCTATGAGTAAACGAGTGGTTACATTTGGAGAGATTATGCTGCGTTTAGCACCGGAGGGATATTACCGTCTGGTGCAGGCGGACAAATTAGGGGCGACCTATGGTGGAGGAGAAGCGAATGTAGCAGTTTCTTTGGCAAACTATGGATTTGACGCTGCATTTGTTACAAGACTTCCACAGCATGAGTTGGGACAGGCAGCCGTCAATTCCTTAAGAAAATACGGAGTAGATACGTCACAGATCATACGTGGTGGCGAACGCATCGGGATTTATTATCTGGAAAAAGGAGCGTCGCAAAGACCATCAAAGGTCATTTATGACCGTGCCGGTTCTGCATTTTATTCTGCCCTCAAAGAGGAATTTGACTGGGAAAAAATCTTAGAAGGAGCTGAGTGGTTCCATTTTACGGGAATTACACCGGCATTGAATGATGAGGTAGCGGCAATCTGTTTAGACGCATGTAAAACTGCAAAAAAAATGGGTGTGAAGATCTCCTGTGATCTGAACTATCGTAACAAACTCTGGAGCAAAGAAAAAGCCGGACAGGTAATGGGAGAACTCTGTCAGTATGTGGATGTATGCATTGCAAATGAAGAAGATGCGGCAGATGTCTTTGGAATCCATGCGGCAGATACGGACGTGACCAGCGGAAGCGTGAACCGTGAAGGTTATAAAGAAGTAGCGGCAAAGTTAGCAGAGCGGTTTGCTTTTGAAAAAGTGGCGATTACCTTAAGAGAATCGATTTCCGCAAATGACAACAACTGGTCTGCGATGCTCTTTGATGGAAAAGACTATTATTTCAGCAGAAAATATGCTATGCATATCGTTGACCGCGTAGGCGGCGGAGACAGCTTTGGCGGCGGTCTGATCGCAGCATTGTTAGAGGGTTACGAATCTGAAAAAGCGATCGAATTTGCAGTAGCCGCATCCTGCTTAAAACATTCCATTGAGGGAGATTTTAATCTGGTATCCAAAGAAGAAGTCCTGAAATTAGCCGGCGGAGATGCCAGCGGACGTGTGCAGAGATAAATAATAAGTCTTAAATAGAACATGTTATATGAAATATCATATAACAAGAAAGTTACATGGTGCTGTGTCAGTCACCTGACCGACCACCAAGAACTTTCCTGCCTTTTAAATCTTCCCAGCGAAAGTCCGGCATTTCTTCTCTTGCAACTAAGAAGTTGCCGGCACGCTGGGTAAGCTGTGCAAAGTTGACAATTTTATCGTTTGCACCTTCATTATAGGTATAGACTGTCGTCTCCGGTCCCATGAAGCCGATATCTGCTTCATTCGAGAGTACGGCAGTCATTGTTTTGTCAGCACCAAAACCGGTGATCAGTTCTAAATCGATTCCTGCGTCTTTAAAATAATCTTTTTCAATGGCAACATACATAGGTGCATAGAAAATCGAGTGAGCCACTTCGTTCAGTGTGACTTTTTGCAGCTTTTTTTCAGAGTCTTTGGAATTTGCACATCCGACGAACAGTGTCAGGAGCATAGCAAGACTCAAAAACAGAGCTATACCTTTCTTTTTCATAGAATCCTCCGAGTGTTTTTAGTTTAGCGTATGCCAAAATAAAAAAAGTGTTAGAGGAATGTAAAGATTACAGATATGGAAGGTTTCTTTTTGTGCAATGGAAATGAAACCTTCCATATCTGACTGGTGCAAGCGGCGAAAGAACATGGAAAAAAATAAAAGGTCGTGCTATACTACATACGGACAAATAGAGATACGAGGAGTGATTGACATGAAAGACATTTTGGATCTGCACACACATACGATCGCGAGCGGACATGCATACAATACGATGAATGAGATGATCGCAGCCGCAAAATCGCGTGGACTTGAAATCTACGGGATCACGGAACATGCACCGCGGATGAACGGAAGCTGTACAGAGATGTATTTTCAGAATTTCAGGATTCTTCCGAGAGAAAAAGACGGAATGACTGTTTTACATGGTGTCGAATTAAATATTTTAGACACGGATGGTCATGTGGACTTAACAGAGAGAGTGCTTGCGGAAATGGACATTGGAATTGCAAGTATGCATCTGCCATGCTATACTGCCGGAAGTGTGGTAGAAAATACAAAAGCATATCTGAACGTGATGAAAAATCCATATGTCAACATCATCGGTCATCCTGACGATGCGAGATTCCCGATCGATTATAAGGAATTGGTGTTAGGGGCAAAAGAGCATCATGTCCTCTTAGAGGTCAACAATTCTTCCCTGCTGCCGACTGGTTATCGTGGAAATCCAAGGGAGGCCTATGAAAAAATGCTTTCATACTGCAAGGAATATCAGGTGCCGGTCGTTATGGATTCCGATGCCCATGCAGACAATGCAGTAGGAAATCACAGTGAAGCAGTAAAAGTATTAGAGAGTGTGGAATTTCCGGAGGAACTGATCGCAAATACTTCTACCGAACTGATCCGTCAGTATCTGAACTATTATATATATGAAAAAGAGCATCGAGGTCTTTACAAGTAGTTTTCAATACTATATAATATAATTCGAGGTGAATTTATGACAATAGATATGAAAGACTTCTTAAGCGGAATTACCGACATCCTGCATAGGATTGACTATATAAAGCCGGAGGATCTGCCGAATATTGATTTATATATGGATCAGGTCACTACGTTTATGGATTCCCAGTTAGAGGCATCGAAGCGTTATCCTGATGACAAGATCCTGACAAAGACGATGATCAACAACTATGCGAAGAATAATCTGATCCCGCCACCGGAGAAGAAGAAATATACCAAAGAGCATATCCTCTGTCTGATCTTTATTTACTATTTTAAAAATATTTTGAGCATCAGTGATATCCAGCGGATATTAAATCCGATTACGGACAAATATTTTGGAACAGACAAGGAAAGTTCCGTGGGTATGACGGATATTTACAGTGAGGTGTTCAGTTTAGAAAGTGAGGAGACAAAGAATCTCTTAAAGGATTTAGCGAGAAAGTATAGTATCAGCCAGAAGACCTTTTTAAATGGTGAGGATCTCTCAGAAAAAGACAGGGAATTTTTACAGACATTTGCATTTATCTGTGAACTGAGTTTTGATGTGTATATCAAAAAGACGCTGATTGAAAAAATGATCGATTCCCTTCCGCAGGAGGATAAGAAAGAATCCAAAAAAGATGCTAAAAAAGAAGCGAAAAAGACAAAGAAATAGAAGTATAAAAGAATAAAATAATCTAACGAATCCAAAAGCGGAATCATGAGTGGGACAGAGCCAGTGCATCATATTGGCATGGCAAAGTTTCACCTATGATTCCGGTATTATTTTTAGTGTAATTTCAGTATTATTAGTATTAGTAGTATTTTATTAGTTTTCTCCGGCTGTTAATTTGAATATATTGATCAGGTATGTTATCTGTTTCTCTTAGGATTCGGCATCGTCATCTACGGATACCCGTTCAAATACCATATCATAACCGTCATTTCCGTAATTTAAAGAACGGTTGACACGGCTGATCGTTGCAGTAGAAGCTCCGGTTTTTTCCGCAATGTCGAGATAGGTTTTCTGTGCACGCAGCATTCTTGCTACTTCATAGCGCTGCGAGAGTGAGAGCAGCTCATTGACGGTACAGACATCTTCAAAAAAACGGTAACACTCTTCTTTATTTTCCAAAGACAGAATTGCATCAAATAAATGATTTACTGCCTCAGTATGAACATTTTTACTCATAGTATCAATCTCCTTTGGTCAGTCCTTTGTTTACTTAAAATTTTAGCATATTAAAGTTTTGACGTAAACCCATTTTTTAAAGATTGACACTGAAACAGAAAAATGCTAGCCTTTAACAGAGATAAAAGAAAGATAAGGGGAATTTTATGTACGAGAAGTTAAATAATATGCAAAAAGAAGCCGTCTTTCAGACCGAGGGACCGGTACTGATCTTAGCAGGAGCGGGTTCAGGAAAAACGCGTGTGCTGACCTACCGGACAGGCTATTTAATAGAAGAAAAGGGCGTTAATCCCTACAATATCATGGCAATTACCTTTACGAATAAAGCCGCAGGCGAGATGCGTGAGCGTATCAGTGAGCAGGTCGGATACGGGGCAGAGAGCATCTGGGTATCCACCTTCCACTCCACCTGTGTACGGATTCTTCGCAGACATATAGACCGGCTGGGGTTTGATAACAATTTCACGATCTATGATTCCGATGACCAGAAGACGTTGATGAAAGACATCTGTAAACGTTTAGAGATTGATACAAAAATTTACAAAGAGCGGACATTTTTAAATGCGATCTCTTCTGCAAAGGACGAATTGATGGACCCTGTGGCGTTTGAACTGTCCGCAGTGGGAGATTACAACAGACAGCGTCAGGCAAAGGTATACCGGGAATATCAGGCAGCATTAAAAAAGAATAATGCGTTGGATTTTGACGATCTGATCATGAAAACAGTAGAACTGTTCCGTGCGGATGCAGAGGTGCTTGACTACTATCAGGAAAGATTCCGCTATATCATGGTCGATGAGTATCAGGACACCAATACGGCACAGTTTGAACTGATCCGGACATTAGCGTCCAAATATCAGAACCTTTGTGTGGTCGGTGATGATGATCAGTCCATTTACAAATTCCGTGGTGCGAATATCTATAATATTTTAAATTTTGAAAAACATTTTCCAAATGCCAGAGTGATCAAGTTAGAGCAGAACTATCGTTCCACACAGACCATCTTAGATGCTGCAAACGGAGTCATCAAAAACAATGAAGGACGAAAAGAAAAGGCACTTTGGACAGAAAACGGCACAGGAGACAAGATTGATTTTGAACAGTTTGATACGGCATATGAAGAGGCAGACTACATAGCAAAAGATATCAGAAAAAAAGTAGAGGCCGGTGATTATCAGTATAAAGACTGTGCCATTTTGTATCGTACGAATGCCCAGTCACGTCTTTTTGAAGAGCGTTTTGTCATCAGTGGGATTCCTTATAAAATTGTTGGCGGAGTCAACTTCTATGCGCGTAAGGAGATCAAGGATTTACTGTGCTATTTAAAAACGATCGACAATGCAAGAGATGATTTAGCAGTACGGAGGATCATCAACGTGCCAAAACGCGGGATCGGAGCGACAACCTTAAACCGTGTGCAGGAATATGCAGATGCCCATGATATCAGCTTTTACAATGCACTGCGTGGTGCGCAAGAGATCACCACATTAGGACGCGCTGCTTCTAAGATCAGGCCGTTTGTAATGTTTATCCAATCCATGCGTTCTAAAGCGGAAATTTTAGGCGTATCAGAGCTGTTAAGGGATATTATCGAGCAGACCGGATATGTGACGGAATTAGAAGCCGAAGATACGGAGGAAGCAAAGGCAAGGATTGAAAATATCGATGAATTGATCAGTAAGGCAGCAGCCTATGAGGATGCCTGTGAAGAAAACGGAGAGCCTGCAAGCCTGAGTGGATTTTTAGAAGAGGTTGCATTAGTTGCCGATATCGACAGTCTCGATGAAGATCAGGACTATGTTATTCTGATGACACTCCACAGTGCCAAAGGATTAGAGTTTCCGCAGGTATATCTTGCAGGAATGGAGGACGGACTGTTTCCAAGTTATATGAGCATTGTGGCAGACGATGCGGCAGCGGAATTAGAAGAAGAACGCCGTCTGGCATATGTGGGGATCACAAGAGCAAAACAGAATCTTGCCATTACCTGTGCAAAACAGAGAATGGTGCGTGGGGAAACACAATATAATAAAGTATCACGATTTGTAAAAGAGATTCCAAGAGAACTGTTAAGCGGTGCAGTCCGAAAAGAAAAAGAGCATAAAGAGCCAAAAGCGGCAACGTATCAGCAGGCAAAGCAGATCTTCCGGGCAAAACCATACGGTATGCCGCAAAAACCGGAAAAATCCTTTGGAACACCGGGCAATCCGGCATCGCTCGGCTATCAGGAAGGAGACCGCGTCAGACACATGAAATTTGGCGAAGGAACGGTGCAGAATATCGTGCAGGGCGGACGTGATTATGAGGTAACCGTGGACTTTGATAAGGTCGGTGTGAAAAAAATGTTTGCTTCTTTTGCAAAGCTAAAAAAAGTATAAAATTTTTAAAAATTTACGAATTATGTATAGGCTATTAGGAAAAAATATGATATACTGAAAAAAATCAAACAGTAACCAGCATATGGAAATGGAGGAGCGTGGCTATGAGCAGAGTAGAAGAGATGTTAAACGAGTTATTAAAGAAAAAAGAGGAAGAAGAGAAAGAAAATAAAAAGGTTCTCAAAGTACTTGCAGTAGTAGGGATTGTAGCAGCAGTAGCAGGAATTGCATATGCTGTATATCGTTTCTTTGCACCGGATTATTTAGAGGATTTTGAAGATGACTTCGACGATGAGATGGACGAGGATTTCTTTGATGAGAATGAATTTGAGGACGATGCAGATTCAGAATAATGAAGAATAATACGAAAGGGCTGCAATCATATTGCAGTCCTTTTTTTGCTCTATAGGAAATACCATGTTATGTTAAAGCATAAAAGTCGTGTTTCCTATAGAGCAAAAAGCCCTTCGGGCGAAGATGCACAGCTCGCGGAGGAGTAAATAGCTGCTATGCAGCATCGCTCGCGTGCGGAACAAAAGCTGTGTTACGAATGAAAATAGAGTGTGGAAGTGTGCGAAGCACACTTTTGTTGAGTATAGGTATAGGAGCATGTATGAAAAAAGGACAGGTTTTAGAAGGAATTGTAGAAAGAGTGGTGTTTCCGAATAAGGGAATTGTCAGTGTAGAAGGAGAAGAACAGAAGGTCATTGTAAAAAATGCAATAGAAGGACAAAAGATCCGTTTTTCCATTAATAAAAAAAGAAAGGGCAAAGCAGAGGGCAGGCTTTTAGAAGTGATAGAAAGATCACCGCTTCAGACAGAAGAAGAGTGTGCGTATTTCGGAAAATGCGGCGGTTGTATGTATCAGGGAGTACCGTACCAAGAGCAGCTTAAGATCAAGGAAACGCAGGTAAAAAATCTGTTAGCACCGGTGCTTTTGAATGCAGGTTATGAGTTAGATGAGATTTTCGAGGGTGTCAAAGAGAGTCCGAGAAGTCTTGCTTATCGCAATAAAATGGAGTTTTCTTTTGGAGATGAAGTCAAGGATGGCCCGCTCAGTCTTGGAATGCATAAACGCGGAAGTTTTCATGATATTGTAACGGTGGACGGATGCCGTATCGTGGATGAGGATTATTCGAAAATTTTAAGAGGTGTACTGGACTTTTTTACCGAGCGTCAGGTTCCTTTTTATCATAAAATGGGTCATGCGGGTTATCTGCGTCATCTGCTGGTACGAAAAGCCGTCAAGACAGGAGAGATTTTAATTGACCTCGTAACGACCACGCAGGCAATGGAAGGTATTGATACAAAAGAACTGTTATCAGAAATGGTATCTATGATCTGTTCCCTGGATTTAGAGGGAACGGTTGTCGGAATCCTGCATACGGAAAATGACAGTGTAGCCGATGCTGTGATCAATGAACGCACGGAACTTTTATATGGTCAGGATCATTTTGATGAGGAACTGCTCGGACTGCATTTTTCTATTTCGCCGTTTTCCTTTTTCCAGACAAACTCTCTTGGAGCGGAGGTGCTCTATGAGACGGCAAGAGAATACGTTGCCGATGCAGGAAACGGAAAGATTGTCTATGACCTTTACAGCGGTACCGGAACGATTGCACAGATTTTAGCTCCGGTTGCCAAAGAGGTGATCGGAGTAGAGATCATTGAAGAAGCGGTGGAAGCAGCGAAAGAAAATGCAAAACGTAACCGATTAGGAAACTGCGAATTTTTAGTCGGTGATGTTTTAAAGGTACTTGATGAGATTAAACAGAAACCGGATTTTATTGTCTTAGACCCGCCAAGAGATGGGATCCATCCCAAGGCATTAGAAAAGATCATCAGCTACGGAGTAGAAAAGATGGTCTATATTTCCTGCAAGCCAACGAGCCTTGCAAGGGATTTAGAAGTACTGTTAGCGAGAGGGTATGAGGCAGAGCGGATCTGCTGTGTGGATATGTTCCCGCAGACGACCGGGATAGAGACTGTGTGCCTTTTGGGCAAACGAAAACCAGATGCCAAGGTAAAAATAGGCATTGATATGGATGATTATTACCGTATCAGGGAGAATGCTGAAAGGAGTCAATTCTATGGCAAAGAAAAATGTAAGGAATATGAAGGTTTGTGGACAGAGTGGTTATAAATATGAGACAGTTCCGGCAATTACATTAAAAGGAAAGTGGCTGGAAGAACTGGGATTTCATCTTGGGGATAATGGCAGGCTTATTTTTTTATTTGAGGTTTCAAACTTTTATGTGACAAACGTAACTGTCTGTGATATTATAAAAACGATATAAGCGAAAATGACTTTTGCGGAAACGAAAGTATCTTTATAGTTTTTTATGCGTATACTTCCTATTGTGGGATTAAATGATTGCAGAGTTGGATACTAATATTTTTTCATTATTACAGGTACAATAAGAACATGTAATAGCGGAAATGAGGTATAGTTACTTGCAGATAGAGAAGTATATTGCGGATAAAATAACATCTTTATGTGAAAAGCGTGACATCAGTAAATACAGATTATCGCAGCTGTCGGGAATTTCCCAGTCGTCACTGGGAAGAATCATGGCGCAGGAAAACCTGCCGTCGCTGATCACACTTGAAAAAATATGTACAGCATTGGGCGTGACATTATCACAGTTTTTTCAGGAAGGTAATTCAGAGAATCTGACAGAAAAACAGAAAGAAGTTTTAAGGATATGGAACAATCTGAGTACAAATGAGCAGGAAACAGTGATGTCAATGCTGCGTGGTCTTCGGAAGTAGAAGAACAGTTCGAGTATATGTATCGGCTGTTCTTTTTTTATTTTTGAACGTTAAAACAGTAATGTTTTTCTTGTGTACAGTAGAGTATTAAAGTATAATAAAATCATTTTTTTTGCATAAGTTTAAAAGCTATAATAAGGAAATCGGCAAACCAGATGAAAGTCTGGGACGCAAAGCTACAGGGCCTGTAAAATGGCAGCCAGTTGCATGAAATGAGGTGCACTGTCTGTTTGACAGTGCTTTTTACGGTGTTATTTCATAGACGTAATAATAATAATTTTATAAGGAAGAGAGAAAAATATGAAAATCAAAAAAGTACAAAGTGTATGTCTTATTCTGGCATGTGTAGTAGCAACAGGATTTATAGGGTGTGGGAAAACAGATGAAACACCAAAGAAACACGAAGCAATTACTTTTATGGCTCCTTATTTGGATATAGACAGCTTCATAGAAGAAGTACACAAAACCTATCCGGAGATTGAACTGGAAGTTGTTCCGTACAGCGGAGCAAATACAACAACCTGTCTGCAGAATATGTTAGAGGCGGATGATCTTCCGGACATCTGCACACAAACTTTTTATAAGCCAGATGTGGTGGATGTCAGTGATAAGATGATTGATCTCTCTGGATACGATTTTACAGATAATTATGTGGAATCACGCCTGAAAGAGGTATCCGATGAGGGGGCACTTTATATGCTTCCATCTTTGTACAACTGTTATGGAATCACTTATAATAAAACACTGCTTGAGAAAAATGGATGGAAGCTGCCAACATCTTTTACAGAGCTTGAAGAACTTGCAGACAAAGCAAAAGAAGCAGGAGTTACGTTATGTATGGCACAGATTCAGTACCCTGGTTCCGCCTTTCAGTATGTATGTAATATTGCGGATGCGGGATTCCTTAGTACCATGTCTGGAAAGCAGTGGCAGAAAGATTACCTGTCAGGAAAGGCAAATGTAAGCAATACACCAGGCATGATGGAAAGTATGGAATATATCCAAAAATGGAAAGACCTTGGGATGCTTGACTGCAGCAATAGTGATCCGGCAGATGATGGCAAAACAAGAGAAGCTTTTATAAAAGGAAACTCGCTGTTTCTATTGGGACCACAGAATGGCATTATGGACGCAGAAGATACAACGGACAAATTTGGTCTGATGCCATATCTGTCTGAAGACGGAAGCAGGAATGTGTTTATTTTAAATGTAAACCGTTTTTATGGATTGAGTAAAAAGCTGGAGAATAATCCTGAAAAACTGGAAGATGCATTAAAAGTCATGAAGGTGCTGTCTACGGTAGAAGGAACCAGCGCCCTGTATCCGGATAGCACATTAAAAGCAGGATTACTTCCTTTCAAAGATGCAAAGGCGGATGAAACCTTCTATGCAGATATTTCAGATATGATCAATGCAGGGAATACGACACCGTTTATTTATTCCGGATGGGAAAATACGATTGTAAATACCGGAACAAAAATGCTGGAATTCATGCAGGATCAGGCATCAATAAAGGATGTGGCAGACCAGCTGGATGAGGATCAGAACAGCGTGGTAAATAACCAGCCGGAAGTGATCACAACAGCCACAGAGGAAATCTCACAGGAAAGCTGTGCAAAGCTGGTGGGCAGATGTTTTGCCGAGGCGACCGGAAGTGACATTGCTCTTATATCCCTTGGAACATGGGTCAGTGGAAATGGCACGAACCAGAACAATGATGGCGTGAGCGGAAAACTGTATGCAAAGAATATTACAGATTATGATGTCTGTACCATTCTTCCGACTGGCTGGTCACGGACGATTAATACAATCAGACTGACAGGAAAACAGATTCAGGCATTGTATGAAGAAGGTTATGATGCAGTTGGTACAGGCAAAAATTATCCATATATGCTGGTAAATCCTGAAAATCTGAAACTGGAGGAAGGAAAGACTTATCAGGTCGCAATTTCCGGAATCAGTGAAAAACTGGCATCAGAAACAGAAGTGACAGACAGTGGTATTGTAGGCCTGGATGCGGCAAAAGATTTTTTGGGGCAATTTAAGACTTTAAGTGAAGCAGACGCTGAATGGAAATAAGCGGAGGGGAAGGATGCAGAAGGCAAAGAGTTACCGGAACTTAATATTGGGCTGCTGTATGGCTGGCGGAGCGATGCTTCTTGCATTCTTTTTCCTGTATCATACTTATATCCAGGATATTATCTATGAGGAACGATTAAACCAGATGGAAGAGATTACCCATCAGATGTTTCAAAATCTGGAGGATGTAATCGATTCCCACTGGGACCGGGTAACGGAAGAATGTAATTATCTGAAAGATGCAAATCTACAGACTACAGATGAGCTATGCAGACATATGAAAAAGAAATATGAATTATCAGCATATGCAGATCATAAGATCATGTTGATGGCAGTGGATTCAGAAGGCGGATATTATACAGAATCCGGAAACAGGGGACTTTTCCGGGATCTGGATTATTTTGAAGAAAATCCTGAAAAGCTCAGTTTTGTTTTTGATTCTATGACGGACAACCAGTCAAAGATGATATTTCTGAATCGTCTGCAGGAACCCATAGATCTTCAGAATGGAGAAAAGAAAACTTCAATTCTCTATTTTGGAATTGCTCAGGACATGGAACAGCTGAATCCTTATTTTAACTGCGAGGCATATAATGGAAACAACAGTGTGTATGTACTGGATGATAATGGATTTAAATTGTTTAATAGCAATCAAGTAGAACGAATCAAGGGACATAATGTTTTTTCTGTTTTACAGAACATGAAGTATCTTCACAATTCTTCCTTTGAGAAAACAAAGGCGGAACTGGAAGAAAAAGGCTGCAGTTATTCTAATGCAGTTCTGGATGGAACAGAATATTTTTACGGGTTAAAAAGAATGGAAAATGCCGAATGGATCCTTATCTTTCTGGTTCCGGCAGAATATGTTGCTACGAATACCTTAAAACTTGTCAATTTTGTTACGATAGTTATCGTTATCTTTACGGTTATCGCAGCTGTCTGCGTTATGCTGGGAATTTCTTTTATTATGCGTAGAAATCAACAGGAAGCGATCCGTGTGGAGCGGGAAAATAATGCGAGACTGGAAACAGTGAATACAGAACTGCGGCAGGCAAAAAAAGCGGCAGAGGAAGCTTTTCAGGTGGCAGAGGAAGCGAACAGATCCAAGAGTAGTTTTCTTGCCAATATGTCTCACGATATACGTACTCCTATGAATGCAATCATTGGTATTACGTCATTGGTCCGACATGATGCCGCTGATAAAGGCAAGGTAATAGAGTATGCAGATAAAATAGATATTTCATCACAGCATCTGTTAGGAATTATTAATGATGTTTTGGATATGAGTAAGATTGAGGCAAGAAAAACAGTCTTCAAGTATTCTGACTTTTCTATTCTGGATTTTATTCAGGAACTTGACACTATATTTCATTCTCAAATATATGAAAAGCATCAGACCTTTACAATTATAAAAGAAAATATCAAGCATGAGTGGGTGAATGGGGATCAGGTTCATTTGATGCAGATTTTCAGTAATCTGCTGTCTAATGCCATAAAATATACGCAGAAGGGTGGAAAAATTCAGCTTTTGGTAGAAGAATGTGAGACAAAGTCATCTGTCTATGCAAAGTACCGTTTCTTAATTAGCGATAATGGATTGGGAATGTCGGCAGATTTCAAGGATACAATTTTTGATGCGTTTACCCGTGCGGAAAGTTCCCTTACAAACAAAATACAGGGAACCGGACTTGGAATGGCTATTACTAAGAACCTGGTTGAGGCAATGGGAGGTACCATTGATGTGGACAGTGAATTGGGACAGGGAAGCTGTTTTGAGGTTCTCATGGATCTGAAAATTGCAGAGGATAGAACAGTTGCTCTGGCGGCACAAGAAGAAACAGATAAACAGGATGGTAATATCCTTCAAGGAATGAGATTCCTGTGTGCAGAGGATAATGAGCTGAACGCAGAGATCCTGACGGAACTGTTAAAGATTGAAGGTGCGGAATGTACCATCTGTGAAAATGGCGAAGAGATTTTGAAAGCATTTGAACAGTCTGCTCCAGGTGATTATGACATGATTCTAATGGATGTGCAGATGCCTGTTATGAATGGTTATGAGGCAACGAAGGCAATCCGCAGAAGTTCCCATAAACTGGCAAAAACGATTCCGATCATTGCCATGACTGCCAATGCATTCTCAGAAGACATTCAGCATTCCCTTGCGGCTGGCATGAATGCACATGTTTCAAAACCGGTTGAGATGAAGGTGCTGGAAAAGACGATCAGAAGCATAAAATCTGGTGGGGGGGTACCGAACCGCAGGTCACTGTATAGTGACGAATGGAAAGTAACCGGACATAGAAGAATCAAAAAGGATAGTTAGGGATGGACAGAAAATGAAAGGAAAAAGAGTGATTGCAGGCATTCTGCTTGCGGGAATTTTAGCAGTCACCCTGGCAGGGTGTAAAAACACAGATAACACGAAAGAAGAAACCGAAAAGCCTGTTATTACCCTCGGCAGTGACAACTATCCACCATACAATTATCTGAATGAGGATGGTGTACCGACGGGAATCGATGTAGAACTGGCTACAGAAGCTTTCAAAAGAATGGGATATCAGGTGGACGTTGTCCAGATCAACTGGGAGAAGAAAA
>ERZ779840.1270-NODE-1270-length-25062-cov-6.462790_pt1 | contig 25062 bp, 20 predicted proteins | sample MGYA00511561_ERZ779840 | MGnify/ENA primary metagenome ERZ779840 (study PRJEB29588, sample SAMEA2162036) | human gut metagenome | biome: human gut; feature: human-associated habitat; material: faeces | place: Denmark | collected 2008/2010 ...
GCTGCGCCGCCTGCAAGGCAGAACGGAACGTCCGCACCGGTGCGCGCTGCGATGGCGAAAAGCTCCGCTTCCGAAAGCGCGCCGTAAAGCGCCTGCATGCCGGAAAGCACGGCCGCCGCATCTGCGGAGGAACTCCCGAGCCCGGCTTCCGATGGGATGCGGGCATGGATTGTAATGCGCGCTCCATCCGTTTTTGCGGCGGCACGGTAAGCCTCCGCAGCGCGCAATGCCGCACTGCGTTCGGGAAGCGGCACATCCGCCGCCACGGAAACCGCAGTTGCGGGTTCAACCGTGACCGTATCGCAAAGGTCGATGGCGTGCATGATGGTGCAAAGCTCGTGGTAGCCGTCCGGCCGCCTGCCGAGCACATTGAGCAAGAGGTTAATTTTTGCATGCGCTTCATATTCCATATATTCATTATAAGCCCAAAACGGTTAAAAATCACGGAAAACGTCAATGCTTGCACTATCTGTGAATCTATTTGCATGAAGGAGAATGAACGAAGGAATGAAAAAAAACATGCTTTTGTTTTTTGTGCTCACATTGGCGCTGCTGCTTTGCCTGCCGGGGCGCTGGGAAAGCGCCAGCGCACACCGGGAGAGTGCGCAAAGCGTATATGAATCGGTATTCCGCCTCCATGTAATTGCAAACAGCGATTCGGCCGAAGATCAGGCCGCAAAGCTTCGCGTGCGGGATGCAATCCTTGCATATGAACGCGCGCGCATGGAGCATGCCGAAACAGCGGAGGAGGCACGCGCGCGGTTGATGGAGGATGGCGCGGGCTTGCTTTTTGCAGCGGAACAGGCGCTTGCAGAATGCGGCATGGACTATGGCGCATCGCTTGAAGTTGGAACGTTCCCCTTTCCACAGCGGGAATATGGGGCAGAGGTTTACCCCGCGGGGGAGTATGCTGCGCTGCGCGTGGTGCTCGGCGCGGGAAAAGGGCAAAATTGGTGGTGCGTGATGTTTCCGCCGCTGTGCATATTGGAGCTCCCCGGTGGGGAAATTGACTATGAGGAGCTGAAGACGAACAGCCTCCTCATCAAGCTCTTGAAAAGCATAGACGGAGGAAAGCTATGGAACACAATAAGCGAAAAGCTGCGCTGATGCTCGTGCTGGTGCTCACGATCTGCGCCCTGCTGCAATCCACGGCGCTTGCAGCCGCGCTGCGCGTGGGCTCACGCGGCGAAGAGGTTAAACAGCTGCAAACAAAACTGAAGCGATGGGGGTATTACACCGGCGCGGTGGATGGCATCTTCGGCTCCGGAACAAAGAAGGCGGTCGAGCATTTCCAGCGCAAAAACGGCCTCACGGTGGATGGCATTGTGGGAAGTGCCACGGCAAAGGCGCTCGGGCTCACGCTCTCGGGCAGCAGCTCGTCCGGAAGCTCCGGCGGCTCGTCCTCATCAAGCAACTCGGGAAACCTGTATCTGCTTGCGCGGTTGGTATATGGCGAGGCGCGCGGCGAGCCGTATAAGGGCCAGGTCGCGGTGGCGGCGGTGGTGCTGAACCGCATGAAGTCCAGCAAGTTCCCCAACAGCATGAGCGGCGTGATTTACCAGAGCGGCGCGTTTTCTGTGGTAAGCGATGGGCAGATCAACCTTTCGCCGGATGAAACGGCGATCAAGGCTGCGCGCGACGCCATGAACGGCTACGATCCGACCGGCGGCGCGATCTACTACTTCAATCCCGTCACGGCGACGAGTAAGTGGATCTGGTCACGCCCGCTCATCGTGCAGATCGGCAAGCACCGCTTCTGCGCATAGCCGTGCGCCCCGTTCGGTCGATTTTTCTTGCTTTTTTCGGATCGATCCGTATAATTATTTTATAGACACGACCTCCAACCGGAATGTTCGCACAGACCTTCATTCTCCCGGGCGTCGTGTCTTTTTTGTCAGAGGTGCGGCTGCATAACGGCTCCGAGATGCCGTAAAGTCCGAATGCGAAAGTTTATTATATTGCATATTTTGCAGAAATAACCGATGCAGACGGAACTGTGATTGTAGATCACGAAGCAATATCCGCAGCGCGCGCCGAGGATTCCCACGAGGGCCTGACGATGCTTTGGGCAATATGTCTGGCCTATTGGGGACTTAGCATAGGGGGCTACTGCATCCTGTGCCACGCCCCCCGAGCACCCGCGTCTGGCGGGACTGCTAATACGGCGGGAATTCCGGAATTTCTGAGAAAGGGCTGCGCGCGTAAAAGAGCTAAACAGATGAGCCGGACGGCAGGGAGAAATAAATGAAAAACAAACAGCATGAACATATCCTCAAAGCCTTTCTTGCGTCAAAGATTCCGGCGGCTGTATACGAGCATGCTCCGGAGCTTGTGGCGGTGGATTCCGTTATCGGCGGCTATTGTACGCGGCTTTTGCGGCGGAATAAAGCGCTGAAATGCTCTCCGGAGAGCCTGATAACCAAAGAGGAGCGGGCCGCTTTCGCCGAATTGATAAACCGCGCGCCGGATACGGAGAAAGACGAGATAGTGATATATTACCGCCTCGCCGTGCTGGCGGAAGCGGTCGTGCTCCGGTACAGCGCGGATACGAAAGAGAAGATATAAACTTCCTCAGCTTTGAAACTGCCTAAAGAAACGAACAGGAAGGAACGCAAACCAAGATGGATGACCAAGCTTTGCCGAACGTTGGCCCCGTGTTTACCCTGACAAAAAAGGACAGTGCGGACTTTGACCGCGATGGCGTATCCCGGCGGTTGGGGATCATCCCGACGAAGACCTGCCCGCCGACGGTGAGCCCCGGAAAGCTGCTTTCCGAAATAGACCCTACAGAATTTCAGTGGGAGTACTCCGGGCTCACCGTTCTTCCGGCCGACGCTCCTCCGTACACGATAATCAAGAATGCTTTTTGGAGTCTGGAGCTGCCCCGCATGCACAGCTGGGACGTTGCAGACCCGCTGCATCGGCTGGAGGAGCTTTTGGAGGGAAGGGAAAAGGAAGTCGCTCTCCTGTGTAAAGAATACGATCTGACTGCGGAGCTCATTTTGCGTGTCTATGCGGAGTCGAACGATTTGCCGGTAATGGCGCTTCCGAGTGAAAGCGTTTCCTTCTGGAGCAAAATGGGCGCAGGCATTCAGCTCGATTTATATCTGGACTGAAGCGGCAGAGAGAATTTTGCCCAAAGGAGCGTTTCTGCGGAAAGAAGGCAAACGGAATGACATTTTGTGAAAGGATCCGGAAAAGTGCGCAGAGCTTTATGAAAGCGAATGGCTTTGCATTTAAGAAGGGCATCTTTTGCCGGATAGAGAACGACATGGCTTTCTGCATGAATCTGGAGATGCCCACCGGAACGGTATATTCAAACTGCTTTGTGCTTCCACTGTATGTGCCGACGGAGTTTTGCTATATGACCTATGGTACCCGATTGACCGTCGGGGCAGCGGAGCGGGATGGAGACGCGGAAAACGCGGCGGAACTGGCCGACAAATTGATGTCGATACTATCGAATGACATTTTCCCGTGCTTTCAAACGATCACTTCTCCCGATGCCTTTTTCACTCAGGTGAGTCATCGGGCACTTTTCGCGCCGCACGAATGCCGTATATCCGATGTGTTCGTGCAGCGTCTCCGGCTGGCAACGGCCTTTTACGAAAAGCGGTATTCCGAAATTCCGGAAATCTGCGGCGAATACACGAAGGCCCTTGCGGACACCCCGTACCTGACCTCCGGATGCAAAAAGATATACCTTAATGAAGTCCGGCTCTTCCAAAACGCTATGGCGATGAACGATCCGGAAAAAGAAACCTTGATGGCAGAGATCATCCGAAAAACCGGACGGGCGTGCTTTAGCCTGTGACAGTCATGGAAATACGGCGGCTTCCGGTGCAAAAACGGCTTTGTCAACCGGCGGTTGACGGATTTCAAGCTGTCAATTGGTGGCTTGCAACCCGGAAAAACGGTACATTGACTCCAACATCACGGCGCGGCATAAGCGCCACGAAACGGAGGAAACGAATATGATCCTGGCGGACAAGATCATCCGGCTGCGGAGAAAGAACGGCTGGTCGCAGGAAGAGCTGGCGGAGAAAATGAGCGTATCGCGGCAGGCGGTGTCCAAATGGGAGAGCGCGCAGACCGTGCCCGATCTTGAAAAGATCCTGATGCTCGGCGCTCTCTTCGGCGTTACGACAGACTATCTTCTCAAGGACGAATTGGAGAGTGAGGAATTCACATCCGGCGAGGATTCCGCCATCCGGCGGCTCACGCTCGCCGAGGCCAACGAATATCTGGCCCTGCGAAAAACTGCCTCCGTGCGTATGGCGGCGGCGACGTTTCTCTGCATCGTCTCGGTCATTCCGCTGCTGATCCTCAGCGCGCTCGCCGAGAGCCCGGCTTACGGCATTTTGGAAAACACCGCTTCGGCCGCAGGGCTTATCGTGCTGTTCCTCTTTATCGCAGCGGCGGTCGCGGCTTTTCTCTCCTGCAGCTTTAAAAACGCCCCCTATGCGTTCCTTGATAAGGAGCCGTTCGACACGGAGTACGGCGTGACGGGCATGGTGAGCGAGCGGCAGCGGCAGTATAAAAGCACGCACGCTCGCTGCAACATGGTCGGCACGATGCTCTGCATCCTCTCTCCGGTGCCGATCTTCATCGGCATGGCGGAGGGGAGCGATCTTGCGATGATCCTCGCGGTGTGCGGAATGCTGTTCCTTGCCGGGGTCGGCGCGGCGGTTTTCGTTGTGACGGGCGTCCGCTGGGCGAGTATGCAGAAAATTTTGCAGTCCGGCGATTACGCTCCGGCGGAGAAAAAGCGCAACCAAAAGGAGGAGGCACTTTCCGCTGCCTACTGGACGCTCGCTACGGCTGTGTATCTCGGCTGGAGCTTCACGACCGGGGACTGGAAGAACACATGGATCGTCTGGCCGGTCGCGGGCGTGCTGTACGCGGCGGTGCTGCATCTTTACCGTCTGTTCACGAAAAGCCGCGAAGACTGAGCCGCCGTGTTTTCTACGGCGGCGAGCGCCCGGAGATGAATTGACGCGCGAGTAAAAAATGGCGAATTGAGAAAGAATATGCCCGCAGGGACGCCCTTGCAATCGGAGGGGAAGCGCGCTATACTGTACAAGGAATATTATGTTATTAAGGGGGGGTTCCCGTTGAGTTTCTGCGATAAATGCGGTGCGTATATCCCGATCGGGGAAACCGAGTGCCCTGCCTGCGGCTACGACCCGGAGGCCGATCTGGCCAATACCCCGGACTCCGTCTTCTGCGCCCACGGGGCGGGCTTCACCGTCAAGTGGGATCAGGTGAAGGACTACATGCACCTGGAAAGCGGTCTGAAAGAGGAAAAAGCCCCGGAGATCATCACCCGCAACGTCCGGCTGGACGATAAAGAGCTGGAAAAGATCATGGAGCGGGAGTTCGGCCCCATCCGCCGCCCCGTCTACGGCGTTTCCAACCGCCCGGCGGCTGACGACGTCGCCATCCGGACGCCCCGGCAGAAATACATCATCGTAGACGGCTACAACGTGATCTTCGCATGGGAGGACTTGGCGGCGCAGGCCAAGGATGATCTGGACGCCGCCCGCCGCCAGCTGTGTGACCGGCTTTCCAGCTACGCGGGCTTTACCAAGTGCCGTCTGGTGGTGGTATTCGACGGCTACAAGCAGAAGGGCAACCCCGGCGAAAAGAGCCAGTTCCACAACATTCAGGTGGTCTACACCAAAGAGGGCCAGACCGCCGATGCTTACATTGAAGCGCTTGCCCACGAGATCGGCCGGGACTACGCCGTGCGGGTGGCGTCCTCCGACGGACTGGTCCAGCTGTCCTCCTTCGGAAGCGGCGTTCTGCGGATGTCCGCACGGGAGCTTCACGAGGAAGTGGAGGCGGCAAGAGCGGAGATGCGGAAGCACTACCGGAAGTAAAGTATATAAGTTCTGGTAAAGAAAGGGCTTCCATTTCAGGGAAAAATCGTGTATAATGGCAATACAACATCGCCGGGAGGTATTGCCATGCTCCAGACAACCCATTCTGACGACCCCAATGTACAGGAAAAGATCGACAAATTAACCAAGCGTGACCGGAAGACTGAGCAGTTTTTCCGCTGGGCGCTGAAGATCATGGAGTGGATCATTGCCGGGATCACCCTCATTGCGCTGGTGGGCGCGCTGGGCATTGAGGTAGTGAACATGGTCACCGAAGGGACGGCATATTTTGCCGACGTCAGCCACATGCTCCATAACCTGCTGTCCATCGTGGTGGGACTGGAATTCGTGCGGATGCTGATCGACACCACCCCCGCCAACATTCTGGAGGTGCTCACCGTAGCCATCACCCGTCACGTGATTCTGAGCCACGACGACCCATGGAGCAACGTGGCCTGCATCGCCTGCATTGCGGGACTGTTCGCCATTCGCCGCTTCCTGGTGCGCCGCAGCGAGCTGCGTCAGGAAATGGTGGACTCTGAATAAGAACGCAAATACAGCCCGGCCATCTGGCTGGGCTGTTGGCAAAACGGAAAAAGCGGGGTAAATCACGCAGCAATGCAGTGATTTGCCCCGCTTGTGAATCCATTCGGCAAGCTGAAATTTATTTTTTCCTTGTGGTTATACGAAGTAACAAGCATCCTATCAAAAATCCAACGAGAGTCCCACAAGTATTCATAATCACATCATCTAACTGTGCAAACCTTCCAATAAATGTTTGCAAAAATTCTATACCAATCGAAAATACTGCTCCAAGTATAACGCCATTCCACCAATGCTTGTGGATATTCTTAAAAATAAATACTGGCAAAAATCCATATGGAACGAATAGACATATATTCAAAATAGTTGCCGCATTAAATCCATCCTCAAATAATTTAAAACTAATATAACTATCAAGTGGTGAGGATATTCCAAAACTACCACCAATAATTCCTGTAATTTTTAATATTGATACAACTATTAGAATCCATAAGAATTGACATAACCAATTTAAAATCTTAACTTCAATTTTCTTCTTCTGGATAAATTCAATACCCACTTCGATAATCATAACACCTGCAAAAATAATAAGTGCCATTGGAAGTAATCTCACTAATATCCATATTCCAGTCCATATTTCCATTGTAATATAACTCACTATCATTCCTCCATAAATTCATGTTTACTCAGGGCAGGCGGCCGGGAGCGGCGCATTTCACCGTTCCTTTTTGTCTTCCGCCATACTCACGCGTGGAAAGCGTCCAGCGCCAGCTTGAACGCACCGTAAGCCCCCGCGTCATTGCCAAGAGAGGCCAGGGTGAACCGTGCGCCGCTGGCGGCGTGGAACACGTATTTATGGAAATAGGGAACGATGCCGTCAATCAGCACCTGTCCCGCCTTGCTGACGCCGCCGCCGATGACCACCACCTCCGGGTCAACGGTGGTGCATACGTCGCCAAGGAACTCGCCCATGTAGGCGTAATACCGGTCGAGAATGATGAGTGCTTCCTTGTCCCCGGCCTTGCCTGCGTCGAAGATGTCCTTGCAGGTCAGGTTTTTAAGCGTGCGCAGGGAGCTGGGCGCGTCGGTGCTGTCCAGATGGCGCTTGGCCAGACGGACGATGCCGGTGGCGGAGCAGTACTGCTCCACGCAGCCCCGCTTTCCGCAGTTGCAGGGGACAGTCTCGTCCCGGTTCAGGACGAGGTGGCCGATCTCCGCGCCGGAGCCGTGGGCGCCGTGGAGCAGTTTCCCCTCCACCACGATGCCGCCGCCCACGCCGGTGCCCAGCGTGACGAAGACCATGTTGTCACAGCCCTGTCCGCCGCCCTTCCAGAATTCGCCCAGCGCCGCCACGTTGGCGTCGTTGCCCGCCTTTACGGGGAAGCCGGTCAGCTCGGTCAGCTTCTGGGCGATGTTGAACACATCCCAGCCCAGATTGATACACCGGTTCACCACGCCCTTTGCGTTGACGGGACCGGGGACACCAATGCCGAGACCCAGAATGTCGGAATCCGCGATTTTCCGTTCGGTCAGAAAGGCCCGGACAGACGCCGCGATATCCGGCAGTATCCGGATGCCGTTTTCCGACGTATCGGTGGGAATTTCCCATTTTTCCAGCATTTCTCCGGTTTCATCAAAATAGGCGATCTTGACGGTGGTGCCGCCGAGATCGATGCCAAATCCGTATTTCATAGTCAGTTCCTCCTGCGTGATAATAAAGTTCTTTCTCCATTATACATAATTCTTGCAAAATTACCAGTGGAAAATATAAAAAAGTTTGGCACAGTTCCCATGGAAACTTTTTGTGAAGGGGCTTGCGTTTCCGGCGAATTTGCGGTAACATATGAGAGAATCACATAGATAAACGAAAGGACGTGTCCCACGACATGATTAAAGTTGATATCTCCAATGTATGGGGTCAGGTTACCCTGTCCGACCTGCTGGCCATGGAAAAGGAAGTCGCCGCCGCCCACACCACTCTGGCGGACGGCACCGGCGCAGGCAACGATTTCCTCGGCTGGCAGAACCTGCCCGTCCGGGAGGCCACGGAAGAGATCACCCGCATCCAGCGGGCGGCGGAGAAGATCCGCAGCGATTCCGACGTATTTGTGGTCATCGGCATCGGCGGCTCCTACCTCGGCCCCCGCGCCGCCATCGAGCTGCTCCAGGGCCCCAACCACAATATCGGTAAGGGCAAGGGCAACCCCCAGATCTTCTTCGCAGGCAACGGCCTGAGCACCCGTCACTGGAACGAGCTGACCCGGCTGCTGGAGGGCAAGGACTTCTCCATCGCCATCATCTCCAAGTCCGGCACCACCACCGAACCCGCCATTGCCACCCGCGCTCTGCGCTGGATGTTGGAGCGGAAGTACGGCACCGAGGGCGCCAAGAGCCGCATCTACGCCATCACCGACCCCTGCAAGGGCGCTCTGCGCCAGATGGCCACGGAAGAGGGCTGGGAAACCTTCGTCATCCCGCCTGATGTGGGCGGCCGCTACTCCGTGCTGACCCCCGTGGGTCTGCTGCCCCTGGCCGTGGCCGGTATCGACATCATGGAGATGATGAACGGTGCTGCCGACGCCAAGGAAAGCTACAATCTGCGTTCCTTCGAGAACCCCGTCTGGCAGTATGCCGCCGTGCGGAACCTGCTGTACCGCAACGGCAAGGCCATGGAAATTTTTGAGAGCTACGAGCCGGGCTTCAAGATGTTCGGCGGCTGGTGGCAGCAGCTGTTCGGCGAGTCCGAAGGCAAGGACGGCAAGGGTCTGTTCCCCGTGACCGCCGAGTTCACCGCCGACCTGCACTCTCTGGGTCAGATGATCCAGCAGGGTCAGCGGAACATTTTCGAGACCATGGTTCGCTTCGATCCTCCCGCCGCCCGGTACACCATCGGCTCCGACTGGAAGAATCTGGACGGTCTGAACTACCTGGAAGGCAAGACCCTGGACTTCGTGGACGAGAAGGCGTACCTCGGCACCGTGGCCGCCCACGTGGACGGCGGCGTGCCCGTCATCACCATGGACTGCGGCGAGCTGAACGACCGGAAGGTGGGCGAGCTGTTCTACTTCCTGGAGCTGTGCTGCGGCGTTTCCGCGTACATCCTGGATGTCAACCCCTTCAACCAGCCCGGCGTTGAGCTGTACAAGCGCAACATGTTCCAGCTTCTGGGCAAGCCCGGCTACGAGAAATAAGTTTTGCTTACATAGGGCGGGACTTCCCGCCCTATGTTTGTCTTCAAAAAACATGCCGCAGGGAGGGAACGCTTATGGAGCAGCTTGAATTATATGTGCCGAAGCTCGAAGACCTTTGGTTCTATCAGAAAATGATGTCCGACCCCGAAACCATGTCCTACAACGCGAATTGGGACGTGAACTATGACGGTTATCACCGGGATACCGGCTGTGTCGATTATCCCGATGCGGTTTTGCCTGCATGGTATGAGAATATGGTAGGACAGGAGCCGGAACGGTTCTATGCCTACATAAAGCGCAGCGCCGACGGCGCGTGGATCGGCGACGTCAATTTTCACTATAACCCCGCAAAGGACTGGTGGGACATGGGCATTGTGCTTTATGCCCCCTATCGCGGGAAAGGATATGCTGTTCCCGCGCTGAAGCTCATGCTGGAGCACGCCTTCCGGGACTGCGGCATTTCCAGATTGAGGTCGCCCGGAATGAAATTTCCGCATGGGAGACCCACCGCCGGGCAGGCTTCCGGGAATTGGGCATGGAGGATGGCTTTCTTCAGATGATGATCACGAAGGAAGACTATTTCGCGCATCTGGATACGGACTAGCGCAGCCCCTTGGCTCTCCCCTTGGGAGAGCTGTCACCGCAGGTGACTGAGAGGGTGTTGCACCTTGATTTCCCCTCTCCGTCTTCGCTTCGCTCAGACACCTCTCCCAAAGAGAGAGGCAAGGGGGTGCCGTTCATTACCCCGCAATGCCTGTCAGCTGTCTGCTCCGCCCCACCCATTTGCCGCCCTGTGTTTTTTCCAGAAAAAACATTTGTCTAATCTGCAAATTAGTAGTTGCAAATTAGCGCGATTGCTGGTAGAATGTGCATAAGCCAATATGCTGGCAAGCAAAGGAGGACTTTCCTATGATTCATGTTATTATGGGCCTGAAAGGCTCCGGCAAGACCAAGAAGCTGATCGATGCCATCAATGCGGCTGTGGCAGAAGCCCACGGCGACGTCGTCTGCATTGAGTACGGCAAGAAGCTGACCTATGATGTAACCTATAAGGTTCGCCTGGTGGATTCCCGGGAATACGGCATTTCCACCCCCGATATGCTCAAGGGCTTCCTGAGCGGCCTGCACGCAGGCAATTTTGACATCACCAACGTCTTTATCGACAATCTGTACAAGACCATCGGCTGTGATAAGGCCGCGGCTGAGGAGTTCGTCTCCTGGTGCGCCAAGTTCGCCGCCGACAACAATATGGAGATCACCATGACCATCTCCGAAGACCCTGCGAACGCCTCCGAGGCTGTAAAGCAGTATCTGTAATTGGGGTACATCCGCCCCGCCGCTTTACAAGCGGCGGGGCATTTCTTTGCGTTCAGGGCATATTGATCGGCAGAATTACTCCGGATACTTGCGTAATCGGCAAAACTCTGCTATACTATACTGTAAACGATTTTTGATTTGGAGAGAATTATGACTGCAGCTACTTTACAGGAAAACAAAATGGGCGTCATGCCCGTCGGGAAGCTGATCGCCAACATGGCGCTGCCCATGGTCATATCCATGCTGGTGCAGGCGCTTTACAACGTGGTTGACAGCATCTACGTTTCTCAGGTGTCGGAGAGCGCGGTGACGGCGCTGTCTCTGGCCTTCCCCATCCAGAACCTGCTGATCGGCTTCGCCGTGGGCATCGGCGTGGGCGTCAACTCCCTGCTTTCCAAGAGTCTGGGTGAGAAAAATCAGGAGGCCGCCAACCGCGCCGCCGGAAACGGCATCGTGCTGATGGCCATTGCCATGGTGCTGTTTGTGCTGTTCGGTCTGTTCGGCGTGCGCCCCTATTTTGCCATTCAGTCCGACAACCCGGAGACCGTGGAGGGCGGCATTGTCTACACCAGCATCTGCTGCGTGTTCAGCGTCGGCTGCTTCGCATCCATTCTGGGCGAGCGGCTGCTGCAATCCACCGGCCGGACGGTGCATACCATGATTACCCAGTCCATCGGCGCGATCATCAACATCATTCTCGACCCCATTCTCATCCACGGATGGTTCGGCCTGCCCGCCATGGGCATTGCCGGCGCGGCCATCGCGACGGTGATCGGCCAGTGGGTGTCCGGCATCATGGTCATCATTTTCAACCTGAAATTCAACCCGGAGGTACAGCTGCACAAGAAGTATCTTCCGCTGGAGGGCAAGACCGTGGCCGCCATTCTGACGGTGGGCATTCCCTCCATCGTTATGAACGGCATTGGCTCTGTGATGAATTTCGGCATCAACCAGATTTTGCAGGGCTTCGCCGAGACGGCGACCGGCGTGTTCGGCGTGTATTTCAAGCTCCAGAGCTTCTTCTTCATGCCCCTGTTCGGCCTGAACAACGCCACCATTTCCATCATCGCCTACAACTATGGCGCCCGCAAGCCCCAGCGGATCACAAAAACGTTGAAAATCTCCTGCACCGCGGCGCTGTGTATCATGACGGCGGGTCTGTTGGTATTCCAGTTCTTCCCGGATCTGCTGCTGGGACTGTTCAACCCCTCTCAGGCGTTTCTGGAGATCGGCCGGGTCGCTCTGCGCACCATCAGCTGGAGCTTCCCCATTGCGGCCATCTGCATTGCGCTGGGCGCCAGCTTTCAGGCGCTGGGCAACGGCATTTATTCCACTATTGTTTCCCTGTGCCGTCAGCTGGTGGTACTGCTCCCGGTGGCCTATCTGCTGAGCCTGACGGGCGAGGTGCAGAGGGTCTGGCTGGCCTTCCCCATCGCGGAAATCGTCAGCGGCACGGTGACGTTTATCTGCTTCACCAGAATCTACCGCCAGAAGATAAAGCCGCTGTTTGAGCAGGCATGATGGGTCGCCTGCGAAATACGGCACCTGAAGTCTGATAGAACAGGCCGGTCATCTTTTCCGGCAAATGATTTCCTGATACTATTTCCTGATTAAAATCTTTGATTTTAATCAGGAAGGCATCGCCTAATGGCGCTGCCGGTTTTGTGATTTATAAGGAAAGAAATCACAAAACAAGTCTCATATGAACTCCATGCCCTTCAGGCAATTAAAATCTTTTTTAAAGATTTTAATTGGAGTTCAGTATGACTCATTTCCGCCATGATGCGGGCGCGGTATTATCGCTCCATAGATCACATCCATCATACCTTCACCCCCGCCGGGGACTGCCAAAGTCTGACAGTTTCCGGCGGGGGTTCCTGTTTTTCGCCCTCTCAAGGCAAAAATGTATCCGTCTGTTTTGCGTTTCTGCGGAAAGGAAACAGCAAAAATCACTCCGTATCATACTTTGGCATGATTTACATTTTCTGGCGGTTATGTATAATAAAGATAAAATGGTGTTGGAATGCGTATGGCACGGGGTATGTCCCTTTGCCGGCGAAAAGGAGGGAGAACGTGATCGGGAATATTATCGTGAAGCCGTCTGTCCGGCAGCGGTTTGACAGCTTTATGGAGCGCGGGCGCGTTCTCTTTTTCAGCGCGCCCTGCGGCTTCGGGAAAAGCACGCTGTCCGATGCCCTGCTCTCCGGACGGGATGTGCTGCGGCTGGACGCGGGCGCGGCGGATTTTGCCCTTCCCGCCCTTTCGGATGGGTGGGAAATCCTGCTCATTGACGATTTTCAGATGATACCGGCGGAGGATGGCGGGCAGGCGCTGTGCGAGCTGATCCGCTCCGACCCGGGCAAACGCTTCCTGCTTCTCTCCCGGGGCGCGCCGCCCGGATATCTGACGGCGTTCCAGTATTCCGGCCTGATGACCACGCTGGAGGCCGACGACCTGCTCTTTGACCGGGAGGATATCTGCAAATACTTTTCCGGCTGCGGCGTCGCCGTGACGGACAGCGAGATCGGCGGTATTCTGAGAGAATCCGTCGGCTACCCTTTGGGTGTCGCTGTCACCGCCCGGTGCATGTCCGGCGGGAGGCCCTTCGGCCCGGAGGTCGTGGCGCGGGCATTCCGGGAGGTGTTCTCCTATTTTGAGGCTGCGATCTACCGGCGGTTCGACCTTCCCGTGCGGCGGTTTCTGCTGGAGCTGGCGCCCTTTGAACGGTTCAATCTGGAAATGGCGCGGATGGTCAGCGGCGACCCCCACGCGGGCGACCGGCTGGACTGGCTCCTGAGCCACACCACCATGCTCCGCTATGACGACGTGCAGCATTTCCGCTTCTGGCCGCAGTTCCGCAGCTTCCTGCTGTGGGAGATGGAGCGGGAATACAGCGAGGAAAAGCGCCGGGCGCTTTTCAGCCGGGGCGCGCTCTACTACGAGCTGAAAGAGGATTACGCCCACGCGCTGGAATGCTACACCAGATGCGGCGACCACGCCAAGGTCTCCGAGCTTCTCATCCGCAACGCGGAGCTGCACCCCGGCATGGGGCATTACAGCGAAATGGAAAAATACTACCGCAGTCTCCCGGAAGCGGAGATCGCAGCTTCCCCCGCGCTGATGCAGGGCATGAGTATGCTGTGCGCTCTGGCCATGGATTACGAAGGCTCTGAGCGCTGGTATCACGAATTGCGGGAATTCGGAAAGCGGTGCGGCAGGGACGACGCCGCAGGCAAGCAGGCCCGCAGCCGTCTGGCGTGGCTGGACATCTCCCTGCCTCAGCGGGGCGTGGAAGGGCTGACGGAGACCATTCCCGCCGTGTTCCGGCTGATGACCAGCAAGGAGGTTTCCCTCCCGTCCTTCTCCGTCACCAGCGCCCTGCCCAGCGTCATGAACGGCGGCAAGGACTTTTCCGTCTGGAGCAAGCGGGACGACCTGCTCTACCAGACGCTCCGCGCCCCGGTGGAGGCCGTGCTGGGGCGGGACGGCGTTGGCCTTGCGGACTGCGCCATCGCCGAAAGCAAATTTGAAAAGGGCGAGAACATCACCGGCCGGATGCTGACCATCATCCCCCGCGTCAGCGAGATACGCCAGCGCGGCACGCCGGACATGGAATTCGCCATCAACGGTCTGCTGGCCCGAAGCCTTCTTGCGGCAGGGCAGAGCGAGGACGCTTATCGGACGATCGAATCCCTCCGGGAAAAATTCGCCGAGGAAGGGCGGGAGCGGTTCCTGCCCAATATGGACGCCATGCTCGTCCGAATTTCCCTCCATACCGGCGATCTGGACTACGCCGACACATGGTATCGGGAAAAAGCGCCCAGAGACCCCATGCGGGTAAACGTCATGAAGCGCTACCAGTATCTCACGCAGGCCATGGTGGAGCTGGCGGACGGGAAGCCGGGGGCGTCGATGCTGACCCTCTCCCCGCTGGAAGATTACGTCCGCAGCTGCGGGCGGCACATCGACGGCATCCATCTAAACATCCTCGCCGCCATCGCCCTGTACCGAAGCAGGGACGAAGCATGGCGGCAGCGCCTGATTGGCGCATTGAACGCCGCGGCGGAATACCACTTCATCCGAACCGTCAGCGTCTACGGCGCGGCGGTGCTGCCATTGCTTGAAAAGCTTGACTGGAGCGGAAGCGCCCGGTGGAAAAAGCAGCTGATGGACGACGTGCGCTTGCAGGCGGCGTATTACCCCCGCTTCCTGGAACCGCGCCTCGCGCCGGGGGAAGCCCTGACGCCCACGGAGCTGCAAATTCTGCACCTGATCTGCGCCGACAAGAGCAACGCGGAGATCGGGCAGATCATGGACATCAAGCTGCCCACGGTAAAGACCCATGTAAGCCACATTCTGGATAAGCTGGACGTCCGGCGGCGAAGCGAAGCGAAAACCGCCGCAAAGCGTCTGCGGCTCATCCCGGAAGAACGGTAAACCCCCGCCCGGATTTTACCGGGCTGACGATAGAAAACCGCACTTTTTTCACACAGGAGGATCCTATGAAAAAACGAATTTTGAGTCTGTTTCTGGCGCTCACGCTCTGCCTGACGCTCCTGCCGACATCGGCTTTTGCCGAGGGTGGGGACGTGAGCATTTCTGACGGTGGCATCGGCGGCGAGACCGGTGGCGAGGGCGGTGGAGTCCTTGTACCACCCGGCGGTTCGACCGGCGAAGGTGGTGGGATCTATACGCCCCCAAGTGGTCCGGCAGAAGGGGGCGGCGGCACGTATATCCCCGGAGAAGACACGCGGACGGAGATCTGGTGCGTGAGCAAGCCCGATTCCATTGGCCGCAGCTATGACGGCACGACGGACGGCGGCACGATTCCAATCGACTTGACGTTTACAGACGGCACAAATGAAATCAAACTCAAAGAAGGAACGGGCTTTACCGCCAAGAAGACGTTCGATTCCGCGGACGCGGGATGGCATACCGTCACTGTGGAAATCGCGCTGATCGGCGAAGCCGCGGTAAAGTACAAGCTCAAGGCGGGCGAAGAAAAATTTGAGATCGGCGGCAACATCAACAAGGCCTATCCCGATTTGACCGTATCTCTTTCCAAGACGACCTGCACGGTGGGCGAAAAGCTTCTTCCGCTTCTGTCTGTCGAGGGTGCTCCGGAAGACGCCGAGGTGACATATTACTATGCGCCGATCAATTCTGGATATTTGGAGTTTGAAGGCAGTGAGGCAGTTCCCAAGATCGACGAGAACACTGCAATCAGCGAACCCGGCACATATTACGTCTATGCCAAGACCGGCGAGACCAAGAACTACAAAGAGGAAAGGTCAGCAACCGTGGAACTCACGGTCAACGAGCCTGTCGTTGAGGCCGCTTCGGTAACAAGAGCGGACGGCACGGACGGCGGCACATACGAATCCCTCCCGGCGGCGCTGAATGCGGCGCAGGACGGCGACACCGTCAGGCTGCTGGCCAACCATGTGACGGATGCAGACGCCCTCAATGCGCTCGGTGAAGATTTTACGTTCGAACAGTATGCTTCCATCGTACCCGTTGTCACCAAAACCTTGACGCTCGATCTGAACCACAAGACGGTCGACTACCTCGAGGTTGGATTCTCAGAGACTAACGAGGAAACGCAGAAAAAAGAAACTCTCGCGACAGGCAACCTGACTGTTACAAGCGAGGCCGCTTACGGCAGAATTTTAAATCTCCTGTTCATGGCCGGCGCACTGGACATCCAGAGCGGCGAGATCGGCGGTTCAGAATGCATGGGACTTCTCTGCGATGCGGACAGTGGCTCTGTGACCGTCAGCAACGGCACGGTGTATGGCCTCACCGTATTGGAGGGTGCTTCCGTCACCGTCAATGGCGGTTCCAATCACGCGGGTGAATGGGTTGTCGATTCCGGCGCTACGCTGAAAATTACGGACGGCACGTTTGGCGAGGTGCAGTTCACGCGCAACGGAACCATCGCCATCAGCGGCGGCACGTTCAAAAGCATTAAGAGCGAAATCGCAGAAGAGTTGCAGCCGCTCATGTCCCTGTTGGATACGCAGAAGGCGCACGCTTTCTACAAGGGCGACGACGTGCAGGACGGCAATGCAACGGAGCTGGCCGACGTAACCGTCAAGGAACACACTCACACCATGGTGAACAGCAAGTGCGCCTGCGGCTTTTCCTGCACCCACACGAACGCCGAGGGCGCGAGCACCATCGGTAAAGACGGCAAGTGCACGGTCTGCGGGACACAGTTCGCGGCTGGCATCGGCGAAACCTATTATACCGATGTGCCGTCCGCGCTGAATGCGGCAGCTGACGGTCAGACCGTCAAGCTGTTGGCAAACGAGATGCTGCCTGACGGCATATATGTCAGCAAGACTCTCACGCTGGATTTGGACGGACACAGTCTGAGCGGATACAGCTTGAATGTCGGCGGTCGTACGGCCATGAGCCAGGTTCGCACCGGTAAACTGACGGTCATTGACAGCAGCGGCGGCAACGGCGCGGTGGGAGTGACCGTGCGGGACGGCGGTACACTGGTATTCAATCCGGAGAATGACAATACCACTTTGCTCCAGCTGGAGGTTTGGGGCGGCACAGTCGAGCTGTACGGCGGAAAGATTTCGAGAAGCGGTCTGCGGCTGAATAATAACATCACATTGGGCAATCTGCTTCCCGGGCAAGCGGGACTGGCTTACTATCGTGGTGACACGCAGCTCACGCTGGAGGAAGCCGCTTCCCAGACCTGCGACCTGGTGGTAAAGTTGTGCAGCCACGGCGGCAAGAACGGCTTTGATGGCACCAACTGTCCCTACTGCAACGCGCCCGCGGTGGCGCAGACGGCCTTGCGGAATGGCGAGGGCGGCGGTCTGTGGCGGAGATTTGCCGACTTGCAGACTGCCCTTGATGCGGACAGAGACGGCGGCTCGACCCTCAGTCTGCTGACCGACGTGACCGGCGATTATACCATCAACGGCACCCGGGACACCGGCATAGATCTGAACGGCCATTCAATCCACGGTACGGTAACCGTCAAGGCCGCCACAGGCAATAGCACCACCTTGAGCAACACGAAAAACACGACCACAGCCAGTATCGATACCGTCGTTGCCAACGAGGGAGCAAACCTCGCCGGTTCGGGATTCCCCGCCGTTATCGGCACGCTGAAGCTGGCAGAGGGTGCCACATGGGCAAACATCCTGTATGAACCTAACCGCCTTGGCTATAAGGTGCTCAATGGGGACGGCACTCACAAGTGGTACGCCCCGGCGGATGTTCCTGCCGGTTCCACGGAGCTGAACAATGTCATCATCAATCGTCTGCCAATCACCTCCAAGACCCTGTCTCTGAAGGTCGATGGGAAGAACCTGACCGGCAGTAACCCGAAGGTGGAGCGCGGCACGACCGTCCGGCTCTGCGCCAACTGCAACGCGAAGGATGCGGATGTGGCCATCTACGTCGGAGAGATAGGGGGAGACGGCATCCCCACATACATCCAGAAGAAAGCTGAATATAAAAAGATCGGCACCATGTGGTACTATGTTGTAGACTTCGATGCTGACACGATCGGAACATACAGCATTTATTTCACGGCCAGCAAGGACGGCTATTCGGTATCGAGCAACCCCAAAATGCTGACCGTCACCAAGCTGAATCTCAGCAAAGCCGTAATCACGTTCCCCAACGGCAATGAAAGTGTCTATCAGCCTTATAACACCACCACCGGCGTGCCGCCCTATGTTGTAACGTACAACGGCAGCGAGCTGAAAGCGGGAGTTGATTACACCGTCGTCCGCGGCGATTCCCGTTCCACTGTCGGCACCGCCACTCTGACCATCAAGGCGACAGACGACGGCGACTACACCGGCCAGAAAACCGCCAGATGGACGGTCGCAGCTCACAAAGCAACGATCTCGGTCGGCGACATCATAAAGGCATACGATGGCACAACAGACCTGCCCGCAAACGCGTCAATAAAGCTTAAGAGTGCGGATTCCCGCTATGCTCCTTCCGGCGGGCCACTTCCTCTGGCGGCTGGTGAGGATTACCAGATACTCAATGCCAGTTATGATTCCGCCAATGCAAGTGAGGACGAAAAGACCGTCTCCTTCACCATTAAGCTGACGGATAGGAACTATACCTTTGAAGACGGCACGACGCAAAAGGACTTTGTGCTGAACGGCGCGGATGTGTCGCAGACTTTCAAGATCAATCAGGCCACTGTGACCCCGAACGAGATCACGCAGTGCGTTTTCAACGATTTGGCAAAGACCTACGAAATCGATTTGAGAACGCTCCTGCCGGAGCTGCCTGTAGGCTGCGAGTACGGCAAGATCCATAATCGGGGCTGCGATTACCACTTTACGGATAGTACTTACCTCGACAGCAGCAACCATATATTCGTGTCAAACGAAGGCATTCTGACTCTGCCCATCGTGGCCGCGCACAGCGCGAATGTGAACGATCAGATCGGCACTTTGACCGTCCCGATTGTAAGCACGAACTATCAGCCGTTCGAGCTGACCATCAAGGTCGTCATTGGCCAGAGGATCCCCCTCGATCAATCGGGCGTCAGCGTCAGCGCGACGGATATCACCTACGGCCAGACGCTGGCAGAGAGCACACTCACGGCCACGGGTTCGATGATCTGCCCCCGCACACAGGCCGTGATTCCGGGTACGTTCGCGTGGAAGGACGGCACCATCAAGCCCAACGCGGGCAGCTATGATGCCGAATGGACGTTCACCCCGGCGGAAGGCTACGAAGAATACGCCCCCGCGACCGGCACCGTGACCGTCACAGTCGAACCGGCAGAGCTGGCGGGAGTTTCCGTGAGGGCACCCAGCACGTATTACACCGGCAAGCCGCAGCACGCATCGAGAATCGCGTTTGGGCAAAGTGTAGACGGCACTACCGTGACGTTCACCTACAGCGACAAGGCAGACGGCGACTATACTTCGGACGGACCGACTTTCACCGACGCAGGCACGTACACCGTTTACTACAAAGCGGAAGCAGCAAACCACAAAACGGCTACCGGTACGTTCACCGTAACCATTGCCCCGCTGCCGATCAGCCTTCTCTCCGTCGAAAGAATCTCCAAGTCCTACGACGGCACCGCAAACGTCACGCTTACCGCGAGCAGGCTGACGTTCTTCAGCAAGACGGCCAGTCGTTCGGGCATTATACTTCCCGATACGGCGCTCACCTTCTCTGACGCCCAGTTTACCATGAAGCAGGCGGACGGGAGCTACCTGCCCTCGCCGGACGTCGGAAGCGGAAAGGCCCTTTCCTTCACCATGACGCTTGCGAACGACAACTATGTGTTTGAGGGCAAGCCGGAAGGCACCAAAACGGTCAGTGACACTTTTGCAACCGACGATACGGCCCGTTTCACCATCACCAAGGCCGACGCACCCGTGCCGACAGACGGTACGCTGACCATCATCAACGGTCTGGAAAGAACCTACGAGGCCGATCTGGCGGCGCTGCTGTCTGCGCTGGAAAGCCCCAAGTCCTACGGCGACATCGCCTATGGCGCGCCGACCATCACCGTGGATGCCGGCTACTGCGACGCTGCCACTGCGAAGATCGAAAACGGCAAGCTGATTCTGCCCATTCTGGCAAACCCGGTCAATACGGAGGGCAATGTCGGCTCGGTGACGGTGATTGTCACAACCAGCAACTACGAGGATATCACCCTGACCGTCAACATCTTCGCAAAGAACAAGATCACGCCCGTGCCGGATGGCGAGGTGACCGCAAGCGAGATCACCTACGGTCAGCCGCTGAATGCAAGCACGATCACGGGCAAGATGAAAGACCCCACCACCGGTGAAGAGGTTCCCGGCACCTTCACATGGACGGACGGCACGCTCATGTTCAACGCGGGCAGCCGTAAGGCCGAATGGACGTTCACCCCGGACGCGCCGGAGTACGCCACGACCACCGGAAAGGTGCGGGTCACGGTCAATCCCAAGTCCATTGTAGGCGCGGTCGTCACGCTGGAAGACACCTTCGTGTATGACGGGACGGAAAAATGTCCCCAGATAATCAGTGTCGTTCTGGACGGCGTAACACTGACAGGCATTGGCAGAGGCACAGATTATGGCTTTTCCTGCAACAGAACGTCGCAGGTCGGCACATACTACGATGATTTTTCTCTCAGCGGTCTGGGTAACTACACCGGCGAGATGAAGTTCACGTGGTCGATCACGCCAAGAGAAGTGACACCCACGATCACCGTCGCGGACGGCACCTATAACGGCGGAAATCCCGTTCAGCCGACCGTTACCCTCACAGACGACCTCGGCAATACCATTGACCCGAAGGAATACGACGTCTCCTACAGCGATAACACAAACGCCGGTACCGGCACCGTGACCGTCACCGATAAGGAAGGCGGCAACTATGTCCTCGGTACGGCCAGCACGACCTTCACGATCAACAAGGCCGCCGCGCCCGCGCTGACTGCCTATCAGGTCACCCAGAAGTACAGCCTGAAAACAGAGCAGACCATCACCCTCCCCGACCTCAAGAGTCTGGGAATGCCCGATGACGCACTGGTATCCGACACGAACGCGTTCCACAGCGGGTCCTATTCTCCCGCGGGCAGGATTCAGGACGGTTGGGGCATTGACGTGAACACCGGGGCGATCACCTACGCTCTGGCGGACGGTGCCGCCGCTGGCGACGTCATCACCTTCACCCTTCTGGTTCGCTCCAAGAACTACGAGGACGCCACCGTTACGGTCATCCTCACCCTGACGGAGCGGGACGCGCCCATCCTGACCCTGCCGGACATCATCACCGTGGACTACACCGGCGCGGAAATTCCCGTCAGCGCGGTCACCGGCAAGAGCGCCGCCTTTGACGGCAAGGATGTGCCGGGTACATGGAGCTGGAAAGCCGGTCAGGCGATCACCAACGCGACCGACACCGGCAGTAAGACCATTGTCTTTACCCCCGCCGATCTGGTCAATTACCACCCGGTGGAGGGCGAGGTTTATGTCATCATCTCCCGCGTCGCGCCGGACTATACCGCGCCCGCTGCCATTGACGGCCTGACCTACAGTGGCAGCGCGCAGGCGCTGGTCAGGGCAGGCTCCACCGCCCACGGCAAGCTGCTCTACAGCCTGAGCAAAGACGGCACCTACTCCGAGACCATCCCCACCGGCACGGACGCCGGGGAATACACCGTCTGGTACAAGGTCGCGGGCGACAGCAACCATAAGGATTCCCAGCCCGGGTCCGTCACCGCAACCATCGCTCCCAAGGCCGTGACCGCCACCGTGACGGTCAGCGGCGGTTCCCTCACCTACACCGGCGACCCGCTGAAGCCCGATGTCATCGTGAAGGACGGCGACACGGTCATCAGCCCGGAGGAATACGACGTTTCCTACAGGGATAACGTGAACGCGGGCACCGCCACCGTGACCGTCAGGAACAAGGCAGGCGGCAACTACACCGTCAGCGGCAGCACCACCTTCGAGATCGGCAAGGCCGCTTCCGAGGTCAGGACCGCCCCCGGGGCGAACACCGGCCTTGTTTACAACGGCGGTGAGCAGACCCTCATCACAGCCGGAACTGCCCTCGGCGGCAAGCTGAAATACCGTCTGGGCGAGACCGGCGAGTTCACAGAAGCGCTTCCCAAGGCCACGGACGCGGGCACCTACACCGTGTACTGCATGGTCGAGGGCGACGTCAACCACCGCGACTCGGAGGTGCAGAGCCTCACCGTCACCATCGATAAGGCAAAGGTCACGGTCAAGGCGTTGGACAAGCGCATCTACACCGATGACAAGGCCCCCAATCTGAGCAAGCCCGTACTGGACAAGGACTACACCATCAGCGCCATGTTCGGCGAGGATGCGCTGACCGGCGACATAAAGCTCGCCTGCGTGGACGCGAATGGCACTGAGATCACCCCTGACACGACGAAGGTCGGCAAGGTCATTATCCGCGCCGGCGGGCTGACCGCCCCCAACGGCAACTACACCGTCGTTTTCGTGGACGGCACGCTGACCATCGACGAGCGCCCGGTCTACACCATCAAGGCCACGGCGGGCATCCACGGCTCCATCACGCCCTCCGGCGACGTTGACGTCCTCCACGGCGGCAGCCAGACCTTCACCATCGCCGCGAACAGAGGCTACGCCATCTCCAACGTCAAGATCGACGGCGTGAGCATCGGCGCGGTGAAGTCCTACACCTTCGAGAACGTCACCGGCAACCACACCATTGAGGTCACCTTCATGAAGGCCAACGGCAACCCCCAGACCGGCGTAATGGTGGACGAAGTCACCGGCGAGTACTATGTGGGGTAACGCCCACCGCGTTTCGCGCGTCCGTTGGGCGCGCGAGGAGACAAGCTTATGAAGAAAAATGTCATGAAAATCTGCTGCGCGGTTCTGGCCATTGCGGTCATTGCCGCTCTGCTGATAGTGGTCAGGGGCTGCCACCGGGAGGAACCAATCGTCCCTCCCACCACCGCCCCGGCCACCCAGACCGTCCCCACCGAAGCCGAGACCCAGCCCCCCACGGTTCCCGTAGGGGAGGTCATCCCCACCGTGGATAAGCAGCCGGAGCTGGCCGCGGCCAGAAAGAAAAACCCCTACACCGTGGCGTGGCTGTACATCCCTGGCGCGGAGGTGGACGACCCCGTGATGCAGGCAGAGGACAACGGCCACTACCTGTGGCTGGGCGAAGACGGCGAGTACAGCACTTGGGGCTGCTACTACGCTCACTGCGAAAATCATTTCGGCGGCCGGGACAAGCTGGACACCAACACCACGATTTTCGGCCACTCCGCCAGCAACTGCGACCCCAACGGCCCCAAGTTCACCAAGCTCTACCGGTACATGGACGCGGACTACGTGAAAGATCATCCCTACATTTACCTCTCCGTGACAGGGGAAGATCTGGTTTTCCAGATCACGGCGCTGTTCATCACGGACATTGAGTTCGACTACATTGTCCCCAATCCCACGGGAAGCGAGCTGACGGAGTTCTTCCGGACGGTCGCACGAAAGAACTGGCTGAACTTTGACGGCGTGACCTTCTCGGAGGACGACACCGTTCTGACCCTCTCCACCTGCTGCCGGAAGTATGACACGGCCAAAACCGGCAACCAGCGTCTGGTGGTCATGGCGAAGCTGCTGCCGGAAGGCGCGACGGCACAGCCCTACACCGTCTCTCTGGCGGAAAATCCGGAGATGCCATAACAAAAACTTCCTGCACCGCTTTTACGGCGCAGGAAATCGAAAAAACGGTAAAGGTAAACAGAAAGACGTCTTATAACCCGAAAACGGAATTGAACGTTATGGGAATGACCGCGTTGGAAGCTGAAACCGAGTTAAAATATTTTATTGATCAGGCTGTCGTAAACGGGCTTGAAGAAATCAAAATAATTCATGGCGTCGGAGAAGGCGTTCTGGTTAAAACGGTAAGGAATTATCTTAAAAGGGATAAAAACGTCAAGGAATTCAGACGCGGCATATACGGCGAAGGCGAAAACGGCGTTACGATTGTTAAATTGAAATAAGGTGAAAAAATGAGAGAGATATTTTACGAAGAGAGTTCGCATATTCAAAACGAAAAAAAGGCGAAAACAATTTTCATAATATTTACGGTGTTGGCGGCAATATCGTTTATAATGATGATTTTCTGGATTTTTATGATAGGATTCGTTAAGGTTGACGACCTGAAAAAGGGGAATATCGTGGTAAATATAATTTACCTTTTCGTTCCGTCTTTAATGTTCTTGGGATTAGGCATATTGTCTATGAATTTCAGATCCAAATTTTACGTCGATTACGATTACACTTTCGTTACCGGCAACGTAAGATTTTCTAAAATTATAAGAAACGTTAAACGTAAAAATATTTGCAGTTTTAACGTTGAAGCAATAGAGAAAGTCGGTAAGGTAGACAGCGAAACTTTCAATATGTATCTGAAAATGCCCGGAATAAAGAAAAAACCGTTGACGCTTAACGTTTATCCTTCTAACGAAGACTTTTTCTATATGGTAGTAAATACCGATAAGGGAAAAGATTTGTTTATACTCGATTGCAAAGAAGAGTTTATCGCAACCGTTTTAAGGTATTCCAACCGCGGTATTTTGGAAAAGGATTATAAATGATATATTTAGATAATGCGGCAAC
>ERZ779840.1276-NODE-1276-length-25027-cov-4.200144_pt1 | contig 25027 bp, 22 predicted proteins | sample MGYA00511561_ERZ779840 | MGnify/ENA primary metagenome ERZ779840 (study PRJEB29588, sample SAMEA2162036) | human gut metagenome | biome: human gut; feature: human-associated habitat; material: faeces | place: Denmark | collected 2008/2010 ...
TTTTGGGTGGCATGGTTGTTACACAATTGGGTGAAAATAAGGAGGATAAGAAATGTTCCGAACAAAACAGAAATTCCGGCGCTTTTTGGCCTGGATCCTTTCCGTCGTGATGATCCTGATGAACCTTTCATTGGAATCCATCGCGGAAGAACCGGTCTACCAGAATTACCTGGATGGCTGGAAGGTTGACGTCGCCTGGAATACACTTTCCAAAGACTACACATGGAACGCCACGTCCGATGAGATGAAACAGCCAAAAATCGTGGTGACCTACCGGATGGATCATGCCGCAAAGGATTATCCGGCCGGGAGCCTTTCCTTCGTGATCCCGGGAATTGGCAGCGTGAAACGCTCCGGCACCGTCAAGGCGGATAAGCTGGCAGCAGACCAGGGCGATTCCGAATGGAACTACGACTGGGATCCGATGAGTGATACCTACCGTTTTACCAACAAATTTGCCGTATCATCCGGGCAGTCCGTGTCCGGTGGTTTTGAGCTTTTATGGACTCTGGAAGCAAGGGACTGTGAGAACGGGTACACCATGGAGTCATCCCCGTACTTTTCCGTTGCGGATGCGGGAGGCATCCAGATGGAACCGTTATCCTTTGCTTTCACGTCCACGCCGGACCGTTACCGGATCAACATGACCCGGCAGACCATCAGCGGCTCGGCGTATGAAAAAGAAAATAAGGACTACATCTGGTACGACTGTTCCGTATCGTTTGATAACGACTGGTTAGCAAGAGGGATTTATAAATCTACTCTGGCCATGACGGTATCCGGAGCCGGTACGTCCGGTGATGATGTAATCGTCAAGGAAGGAAACAGGTATAAGGAAATCCCGGTATCTGTATCCGGGGATGACCTGACATTCGACCTTTTTACGGAGCGGTACGGAAACCTGGTGGAACTGGATTCATCCGGGAACCGGCGCACCTATACGGTCTCCTACCGGATCGGATTTAAAAAAGAGACACTGGAAGGCAATGAAGTGACCATTCATGCCCATCTGGACCGGTTATATGAGGACGATGAGGACTGGACTGTGGACGCGGGGGAAAACGAACGCGTCGATGCGGACGATGCCTTTACTCTGCACGGCTACAGCTTCAGCCATGCCGGTTACATCTACAACCAGTGGTCCGTTAACTATCAGCATGAGATCTACGAATGGACGAACCGGCATGACGCCCCAGTAAAGGAGACGGACCGCCTGAACGCGACCGGCCTTTATAGCGGCGCGGTTGTTCCCTTCGTCCTGTCCGGCACTTCCGACCGGAATTATTCGTCCGGACGGAGTGCCCGCGCGCCAAGACGCGGACGTATGGCTGTTGCAAGTGCATCGGAGGCACAGATAGCCGTAGCATCAGAAACCGGAGAGGACGGTTCAGGGGAAAGTGATGACCCTGACTCGGAAGACGAAAGGGAGTCATCCTCTACGGAACAGGATGATACATTCTGGAAACCGTGGTACCGGAAACTGATGGGAAAGAAACCGGAAACGGATCCGGAAGAACTTCCGGAAAACTGGAATGACCTCTCCTGGTATGAACATGATCTGGTTTCCGAAAATGCGGATTTTTCTGACGCCGTCACATTCGGCGAGAAGTATCCGGAAGAGGTGGACGTCATCACGGCGACGGATTCCGATGCGGAGGAAGAGGAAGACTACCTGCCGGATATCACCTTAAGCCAGGCGGACACTTCCCTCTGGAGCAGGGTCATGGGCCTTTTTGCCATCAAGAGCTTTGCAGCGGAAACGGATGCTGCAGAAGACGTTACCGTGTCTGATGACAGCGTGGGAAAGGCAACCGCTTCCAATGCGCCGCGCAAAGCTGCGGCACAGACAGATGAGGATATCAAGGAGACTACGGTCACCGGAAGCGGCATTTCCGAAAGTCAGCGTTATGGCTTGGCCCTTGGCGATGACAAGATCGCTGTCTATTTAAAGAACGGCACCATGCGGGCCCTGGAAGACCACGAATATGACATGGCCTTTGTGCGGGTTTTACCAAATGGCGGCGAGACCGTATACGATTACGAAGTATACGGAGCGGAAAGCCAGGATGAAGCACCGGATCAGTATAAGCTTCTTGCGACCGGAACGACGGATGCCGGCACGGTCCACCAGCTTCCGGACGGTGTCAAAGCAGTCTACGTCCTTGTTAAGGACATCGACGGCTCCTACTCCTTTCAGCTCCAGACCGGCGTGCGCCTGCATTTAAACTGGCAGGAAGAGCAGGCAAAAGAGGAATCCGAGCGTGTGGACCATTCCGCAAGGCTGGTGAACTTCACTTACATGCGGTCCCTGTACCGGGATGGTAACGGGGTCTTAAAAAATGACTGTGCCAAGACGGTCGATGACTATGGCGGCACTTATGGAAAAATTCTGGCAGACCGTGACCTGGACGTATTCGGGGAAGGAATGTTACGTGATTATTCCAATGTCTGGCTGAGAGACCCGGTAACAGCACTGGAAACCAGGGTAACAGCCGATGAATTCGCCGGAGGCGGAAGAGACGGGTTTGAGAGCGTCATCCATGCATCCGGCACCTTAAAATCCGATGAGAGCGGTACCTTAAAGAAGTTCTCACTTTATGCGGTACTCCCGGAAGGCCTGACAGCAGACCCGGATGAGGATGAGGTTACCGTGACCGGAAGCGGCACCGCATACACCGGAGGGGAGACAGATGATTTTGCATCCCGTGTTTCCATCCGGCAGACGGAGTGGAACGGGAAGACCACGATCGTGGCGGATTTTGATTTCTCGGATGCCCCGCTCGCATCAGAGCAGCTTACTTCCGTATCCATGGCATTCCCGGTAAGCCTCACTTACGCGGATTTTCTATCCCTCGGAAACAGCTATATGCCGGAATCGGCCCTGATCGCGCACGATGAAGGCCTCGCAAAGATCAGCGGAAGCTCCGTCCGTACGGATTACTATGACCTGGACGAGGATGGGGATACCGAAGAAAAGCATGCCTACTACTCCACACGCGTGACCATCAAGGAAGACGCGACCGAGTGGAGAGAATATGTATCCAAATATGTCAAGAGTGGTTATTCCACCGGTTTCGTGACTGATACCGTGGCAAGGCTCTATAATGACGCGGAAGATGCAGCCAAACAGGAAAAGTCCGATTACTCTTACCGCTTAGACTTCGGTCTCGGCTCTTCCAACGCAAAGAATATCGTATTCTTTGATCGGATCGAGCAGGGCGCAAAGATCGCGCAGACAGGGGAAAACATGGACAGCTATCAGACCATCGCCAGCGGCTGGCAGGGCACCTTCCGGGGTGTGGATACCACGCAGGCAGAAAAGATGGGGCTGGTCCCGACCGTATATTATTCCACGGACAAAAATCAGGAATTTGATCTAAGTGCCTCCGGATGGAGTACGGACACACCAGCGGATCTTTCGACCGTAAAGAGCATCGCCGTTGCCCTGGACACTTCCAATATGGCGGACGGCCTGATGAAGACCAGGCAGATGGCATACGTGCTCATCAACATGCGCGCGCCGAAAGACCGGAACCTCATCGAGAAACGTGCCGTTAACCAGTACACGGTGCAGTATGACGCATACGGCCTGACCGGGCAGTATGAGACTACCTATACCTTAAGCTCTGCACAAACGCAGGTGAAGCTCCTGGATAACATCGGAAAACTGGTCCTCCAGAAGGTGGACGGGGATAATCTCACGAAGACCGATGAGGACGGAACGGAACATTTCGCTGCCCTGACCGGCGCAAAGTTCCAGGTGTACGGACCGGATGGTGCCGCACTGTTCGCCGATGGAGGAAAGGATTTAAACTCCATGGGCCGCATCGTGATGAACAACGTGCGCGCGGGGACATACGCATGGGAAGAGGTACAGGCACCGGCTGGATATCAGAAGATTACCGGAAAGCATGCCTTTACCGTGACCGACATTCCGCAGACGATCGAGATCAAAAACAGCCGGATCCAGGGAAGCGTGACACTGACCAAGCTGGACGCGGATGATGAAACCCGCGGACCGATCGCCGGGGCAGTATACCAGCTTTACCAGGCAGACGGTACTCAGATGTTCCTTACCGGTTCGGACGGAAACTATACCTACAGTACCTCCGGACAGGAATCTTCATGCATGACAGGCGCAGACGGGACCCTGACCGTAAACGGACTCCCATGGGGAAGCTATTACCTGAAAGAGACCGAGGCGCCGGTAGGTTATGAAATGGATGAGACGCCGGTCTCCTTTGAGATCGGAAAGGCCCAGTATGATGCAGAAACTGATACGATCCATACAGCCGTTACCGCAAAGGACGCAGAAAAGGCCGCGTCCATCCGTCTGACCAAGTATGACGCAGTCAGCGGAAAGACGCTTAAAAATGCCTACTACGACGTGGCAGTAAGAAAAGCGGACGGCAGTTACCGGAAGTTATACGAATATTTAAAGACCAACGCGGCCGGAGAACTGACGGTAGAAAACTTAAAGTTTGGTCATTACCGCTTCACCGAGGTCGTGCCTCCGGCTGGATATACCCTGGCGGCAGAACCGGTGGAAACGGACCTGGATGCGACAACCGCAGGCATCGTGGTGAAAATCAGCCAGACCGATGACAGAAAGACTGGCTCCGTGAAACTGATCAAGCTGTCTTCGGACGGCATGCCGCTTTCTAACGCAGAATTTGCCCTCTATCAGAAGGCAGAAGATACGGGGGTGGCAGGAAGCGCAGCCGCAGACACCCTGATACAGGAAGGGCTGGTAACCGGGGCGGACGGAGCCACGGCTATCGTCGATCAGCTGACCTGGGGTGATTATTATTTCCTGGAGATGAAAGCCCCGCAGGGCTATCAGAAATCAGATGCGCAGCTATCTTTTACTGTGGATGCCTCCAATGCGGATTCCGTACAGACCGTGCGGGTCGCAGATGAAAAGATTTTAGGCTCCGTGACTTTAACCAAGATGGATGAAGCCACAAAGACAAAGAAGTTAAAAGACGCGCAGTTTAACCTGTATAAGAATGACGGAAGCCTGGTAAAAGCAGGACTTACCACGGACGGAAATGGTGTCATCACGGTAACGGATCTGGAGTGGGGCAGTTACTACTTCGAAGAGACCAAGGCACCAGCCGGATACGGAATCAGCCGGGACAAGGTCCGTTTCTCAGTCAACGAAATGAACTGTACAACCGCGCAGGCGCTGACCTGTTATGATCCGGCGGAACAGGTACAGATCACGATCCGGAAGGAGATCAATGAATGGTATGAGCCGTTTGGAAACGCGACATTCCTTTTTGAGATCGCTGGCACGGATGTAAACGGCACTGCCCATACCTGGAATAAGAGCATCACACTGGTAAAAGGCGCCACCACTGGAAACGTCATTCTTTCCGGGATTCCGGCCGGAACTTATACAATCCGGGAACGGGATACGGAACGTTATAAACTGGATGGCATTACCGCAGGAGCAAACGTAACGGTAGCCGATGATACGGCAACCGCAGTCCTCACATCCGAAAAGGAGGCGGAAGTAACGTTTGCTAACAGCATTTCACAGTACGAGAAGTTCAGTCATACCGGCAATACCACAAACGTAGTAAATGCAAAGACGAAGCTGACCGGACTGCAGGTGGCTTATAAAGGACCTGCCATGATCGAGTCCGAGACCGAAAACAGTTACACATTCACTGCAGATGACGTGGAAGCAATAGCATTTTATGATGACGGAAGCAGTAAGACCATTAGCTTTTCAGATCTGGAGCTGGACCCAGCCACGGTGACCGGAAACAACAACTCTTCGGGTGCCGGTTATACCGTAAACGTTTCCTATACGGAAAATGGCATGACGGTATCCGGAAGCTTCAGCGTGGAAGTAAACTTACAGATCCCGCAGCAGCCGTTTACGGTAACCTATGACGCAAACGGAGGATATTTTGATGAAGACGCTTCCAGTACGTTAAATCAGGTGACCTATGCGAAGGACAACAACGTTCATGTTACAAAGGTCGCAAAAACGGATAATGTCGGTGAAGACGGCACGCAGACTTCCGAATCGTACGGGAATAACGTGACCAAAAATCAGGTTGTTACGATTCCGGGAGCAGAGAACCTGAAAGTAACTATCACGTACCAGACAGAAAGCACCAACTATGACTGGGTATGCTTATACGAAGGCTCAGATATCACACCGGCTCAAAGCAACTATGACCAGTCTAAAAGTGGAAAACTGGGTGGGACGACAACGACCACAAAAGAATTTACCATCCAGGGAGATACGGTGCAGATCTTTTTCCGGTCGGATAACAGCGGATGCAATTATTATGGATTCTACGCTGTCGTAGAAGGAGAAGGAATCGGCAATGCTATCGTGACAGGCGAAGAAAAGAAACCGAGCCATGTAACCAAGAAATTCGCGGGATGGTATACGGATGCGGCGTGCAGTGACGGACAAGAATTCGTACTGGAAGATTGTTCGGAAGATATAACAGTATACGCAAAGTGGGAAGCTCTGACAGCGACTCTGCTGACATCCAGCAGAAACACAGGTCTCGGCAAAAAGATGGCTGATATTGCCATTGCGACAGAAGAAATTACAGCATTCCAAAGATCTTTAGTGATGCCGGACGAAGATGTCATGGCAGATGAAGCGCATCTTATATCTACGGAAGACTCTGAAGCTCCAATTTATTTATGGAGAGACGGAACGGCGCTAAAGTGGTGGTCAAAAGCAGAAAAAGTCTATGCTCAAAATTTAATACAGTTATTTTGTAGCTCGTCTAGTGGCGGAATGAACATGACAACTGGCAAATATTCATCGACTCCAAAATATGCATATCCAAATTTAAGGGATATAAGTGGATTATCTGAATGGGATGTTGAGCACACGGAATATATAGATAATATGTTCGATTGCTGCAGCAGTATTAACGATATCACACCGATAAAAGATTGGAATTTTAAAGAATTGCGAACTATGTCAGGTGCGTTTCATCAATGTGAGTCATTAACGGACATGAATGCTCTTAAAAATTGGAATACTGAAAATGTATCTACCATGCCATATTTATTTGCCGCTTGTTCTAATCTTTCTGATGTAAGCGGATTAGCAACATGGAATACTAATAAATTAATTCAAACGTCATCTATGTTTATGGGGTGTACTGCGTTAGAAGATATCGCATCATTATCGAACTGGCAGACTAATAAGATCAATGATATGAATCAAATGTTTGCTTCTTGTGCCCTTCTTACAGACCTGGAACCGCTTGCTGATTGGAACGTGGAAAATGTTCAAGTAATGTCGTTTATGTTTTATGGATGTGGAGCACTTGCAGATTTAACTCCACTCGCAAATTGGCAAACTGGGAACGTTACCCATATGAATGACATGTTCTGTAGATGCAGCCAGCTTGCCGATCTGACCCCAATTGCAAATTGGAACACAGATAATGTCATTTATATGAGTGAGATGTTCTCAGGTTGCAGTCAGCTTACCAACCTGGCATCTCTGGCAAACTGGAATACAAACAATGTTGTTAAGATGTATTCTATGTTCTCTCAATGTAGTCAGCTTACCGACTTGGCGCCTCTGGCAAACTGGAATACAGGCAGTGTTGTCGAGATGAACTCCATGTTCTCAGGTTGCAGTCAGCTTACCAACCTGGCGCCTCTGGCAAACTGGAATACAGGCAATGTTGTTAAGATGGGTTCTATGTTCTCTCAATGTAGTCAGCTTACCGACCTGGCGCCTCTGGCAAACTGGAATACAAAGAGTGTTACATATATGAGTGCTATGTTCGATGGATGCAGCCAGCTTACCAACCTGGCATCTCTAGCAAACTGGAATACAAAGAGTGTTACAAATATGAGTTTGATGTTCTTTGAATGCAGCCAGCTTGCAGACTTGACAGGACTTGCAACATGGAATACAGGTAATGTTACCAATATGAGTTATATGTTCCACGGATGCAGCCAGCTTACCAACCTGGCGTCCCTGGCAAACTGGAATACAAATAGTGTTACAAATATGAGTTATATGTTCTTTAAATGCAGCAAGCTTGCAGACTTAACAGGACTTGCAACATGGAATACAGGTAATGTTACCAATATGAGTGCTATGCTCTTTCAATGTAGCAAGCTCGCAGACTTGACAGGGCTTGCTACATGGAATGTAGAAAATGTCACTAACATGTCTGGTATGTTTGAGAATTGTACAAGCATTACTGATTTGACACCTATCAAAGATTGGAATACGAGCAGTGTTACTAACATGCGTTACGTGTTCGATCAATGCGAGAATTTGGTAAATGCGTCTGCTATTAATGATTGGGCAATAGCAAATGTTACAGATTTTTATCATATGTTTGATAAGAGCCCATCCCACCCGACGTTCACCAAACGCGCCGGCACATGGGACAGCAATGGCACTTTTACCCCAACATCATAACACAATCAATTTTACAGAGAGGACTGGCACCCGTCAGCCCTCTCTTTGTCAGCCAAATTGACAAGCTGCCTTCGTTTCAGCCTTTTCTCCACGCCCATCCAGGCAACATTCCGTTTCCGAAACGCCTCTTCCTACTTTCTGCCATTTTTTCATCATCCGTATCCACATACTGAAGACATACATATCAAACAAGGAAAAGAGAAAGGAGAAAATGATATGGAATTAAACGATTTCACGAAACAATTGGAACAGGTGGACTGGCATGAGGAAACGGACCGGAGGCATCCGGCCACACTGATCCCTGCCCTGGAAACCATCTCAAACAGCTTCAGCTTCCGCCCAAAGGAACTGGTGAAGGCTGTGAATGCGAACCCGAATGCCACATATAACTTCGCAATCTTATCCTGCGCATGCGCCATCTCCATGGCGTATACGTATCTTTGCGATGAAAAGCGTGGCGGACACTGGGACGAGAGAAACCTCGCCTCCCAGCGATATTTTTATGAGCATTTCGATGCCTTAAAAGAAGCATTCGACAAGCTGACAGGTTTTCCAATGCCGTTTAGAGAGGAACCAAGGTTCCAGTATTTCCAGGATGACTGCAGACTGCCAAGAAAAGAAAGGCTCTATCAGGAGTTATGCGCGTTTGACTGCGTGCACCACACCTTGCAGCAGAGTCTGGCCGGTGCGTTCGTGCTTGCGATTGCTACGGCAGTACCGGAAAGCGGTATACAGGCAGACCAAGGCTTCCCGTTTATTTAGGAGGAGTTTATGAGCAAGGGAGAGAAAGAAAGCAAAGCGAAAGATATCCGACTCAAGAAAAAGCTGCTAACAGATTTCGGTTTCCGTATCACAAAGGAGATCGAAGATAATCTGGAACAAGCGGGATCGGACATTGAACGCGAAAATTATGTTCTGGGCCTGATCCACGGTTTTTTTGACCGCAGACAGGAAGCAGACAGACACACATAAGGAGGGACCGGCATGGAGAAACAGAGATACCAGGTTTTCCGTACCCTTGTGTACCATTACAGGGACGGCGTAGTCACCGAATCCCAGAAAAGCCTGGGATACACCTGGGCGGTTTCTGAAAAGAGCGCGATCCGCAACATGCGTTACCGCGAGCGGCATAAGCCAGTCAGGGAGAGCCTGTATGGCCCCGCAGTCAGCGAACGTTATACGGCAGTGATCGACTAAAAATAATCCGGCTTATGCCGGAAAGAAGATGAGCGCAAGGGGTGTCTCTTTGGAACACCCCTGATTTTAAAAGGAGGCCATTGTGGCAAAAGCAAAAGCAGGAACATTGAAAGAACAGCGCGCGGACCAGATCAAAACCGATCTTACCCGATTGCAGGACGTTCTTCCCCGTCTTGGTGAACCGTCCTACCGGTTTGATGTCGGGGAGAGGATCCGGTACGGGAGCATGGAAGAAAGCATTGTGGAAGAAGTTTTATCGGATGGGAAGATCTACGTGATCCGGTGTACCAAGCGGAAAACCGGGACAGAAACGGGCGAGACCGTATGTTATGCGGTTCCGTGGACGCAGATCCGCCCGCTGACAGAAGCCGTCACCGCACTGGAGCGAAACCGCGATATCAGGCTGTCTTTCAGCCCGTATACCATAGAAGGAGTCCTGACCAGGTATTACCATTTCGGTGTGGATATGGACCCATATTATCAGCGAGGGTATGTCTGGGAGCATGAGGATAAGGAACTTCTGATTGACAGCATCTTTTCCAACATCCGGATCGGAGAGCTGGTTTTTGCTAAACGGGATTACGAAGTATGCCAGTCATCCGGATCCCTTTACGAGATCCTGGACGGCAAGCAGCGCCTGGATGCGCTCCGCGGTTATTACGAGAACCGGTACCCGTACCATGGCTATTATTTTAATGACCTTGGCGCCCGTGACCGGCATGTATTCTTAGAACGCACCATTCCGGTCGCGGACCTGATCCGCCCAGATGAGGAAACGATCCTGCGATGCTTCCTGATGTTAAACCGTACAGGAAAACGCATGGACGCAGCGCATTTAAGTTCCGTGGAGGCAATGCTTCAAAAGCTTCAGGAAGAAAAGAAAAAGAAGGAGAAACAGGCATGAAAAAATATACGAAACAGTGGCTGCTCATTCTGGCACTCACATTAACCTGCGCCGGATTATCCGGATGCGCGTTATTAAAGGAAAAAAAGAATGAGTTGGACGGGACCATCACAGGAAACACCTATCAGGCAGCATTTTATTCCAACGACGGAGATAAGTTTATGACGATGAGCGGGCAGAAGATCAACCTGAAGTCCAATATCGTGGATGAATACACGTATACATCGGGTGGCTGGGGTTATGTCCAGACGTTGTCCAGCGTCGTGACCGTCATCATTGACGGCCGGGAAGTGGAAAGCTGCGGCAGCACCATGATCTTTGCGGAAGACGGATTGGAGCCGGAGGTAGATTTTAAAGCCCCGGAGATAATCACCAGCACGGCATCCGGGATCGCGGATAATACCGCGGTCGCTGGGATCGTAAACCGGTACCGGAACCTGTTCGGAAAATCCAGGGTCGTGGTTATCCAGTCTCAGCTTGGCGACCCGATCTGTGCATATTCCGGAGATGAGGTGTACTGGAAGGTCTGCGACGACCTCCCCAAGACGACCAAACTCATGGTTGACGGGAAAGCCCTGTATATCCATCGGGCTAATTTCCAGATCATCGATAAGGCACTGTTGCAGTAAGAAAAGCAGACGAACAAAGGAGAAAAACATATTATGAGAATTGATCTTGATTATATCAAAAAATGGATGAAGATTTCCGACGAGGAATTAATGGAGCGCCTGGTAAAGGATGCGGTCGGACTGCAGGAAGAAGCGAGGGAACGGGAGCATCAAGCAATCGTTAAAGAACGTATGCAGGATAAAACCTACAATACCGCATTCATGCGGGAGTTCTTTGCGAGCTACAACTATCTGCATGACTACTTCTCGGACAAAGAGATCCTGACTGCGTGCAAACACCATGCGGCAAAATCCGATATGGCAAAAGAAATTGCAGTTCGCGGACACCGGGATGAAACATCCTTAGGCATTCGTTTTGTGAAGCATACACGCACGGAATTTACGGAAACAAGTAGGAATGGCTGGTCACGTACCGTGATGGATAATGGAACCATCGTCCTGATGACAAGTCCGTATCAGTCCAGATTTGCTGGAAAAGTCATCGAGGAGCTGCTGCTGCAGAAATTACCGTATTTAAAGGATTTCGCGGTCAGCATTTACGAGATTTACGAAAAAAAGCAGGATCTCATTTTCATCAAAAACCCGGAAAAGGCAGAGCATAACTGTGACGTCAGCCTATACATTTCTGCCGGTGACCTGCTGTCGCGGAAAACCGGAACGGAGTTACTGAAGAGGCACAAAGACTACTGGCATGACTATGGCAACGGGAAATACGATGATGCCACAGAAAAATTCCTGGCTGGTCCATTTGTACAGAGGTTCTTAGCAGCTACGCAGGAATTTGCAGACAAGGAGGAAAACTAAATGGGAACCGAGCATATCACATACAGACATTTTGGATCCGAAACCTTTCATCCGGAATATTTTGGAAAGATCGTAAATGATCCGAGCCGCAGCAAGCCGTATGGCGGGTTGTGGGCATCACGCGTGGATGCAAGCCACGGATGGGAAGAGTTCTGCAGATGTGCGCACTACCAGACAAAATCCCTCCGGAAGCATTTTGATTTTGCGATTCTGCCGGATGCGAACGTGTATATGATCCGCTCGATGAGGGACCTTACTGTTCTTCCGATGCGTGAAAACCCGAATCCGGCAGTATACGGAATGTACCTACCGGACTTCGAAAAATGTGTCCGACTCGGGATTGATGCCGTGGAACTGACATGGTACGGAGACGAGTTCAGGCAGGCCGGCAGCGGCCCTGTCGGAAATGCGCTTCGGTCATGGGATTGTGACTCCATCGTTATCTTAAATCCGGACATCATCCTGACAGAGGAAGTCACCAAACAGCGAAAAGAACGCTGTTTGGATTGCGCATACCTGGTAGAAGATGAGAACGGTAACTGGGTCTGCGATGACTGCGGAAAAAACGTGGAAATGATCCCAGATCATGCGTGCAGTGCGGAACAGAACTGGTAAGGAGCAAAAAAGGACAAAAGAAGAGGAGAGAAAAAGATGGCAAGTATTAACGGATTAACAGTCAAAAAATTAAAATATTTTGAAGGAAAGGAAGGAGCCGCGGCGCAGGGTAACCTATACCTCGGGAACAAAAAGATCGCATTCTGGAGCCAGGATGCCAATGGTTGTGTCGAGGATAACCTTGATATGGAACCAGGATACAGCGAGCAGAAACTCCGTCAGGCGATCATCGCAGCACATCCGGAAAAACACGAAGAAAAAATCGCGCAGAATGGAGAGCCGTATACGCTTGATTACGAGCTGGAATCCCTGATGACGGATCTACTTTCCCTGATGGAAACAGAAAAAGCCTGGGAACAGGCGGTCAAAGCTGGATATGCCGGACTGTTTGAAATCGCAGACGGATTCCACTGCAAAACGTGGTACCTTTCCAAGTGGTTGTACGAAAGCGGAGCCCGCACAGTGGAAGCTGTTAAGGCAGAAATTCCAAAGCCGCAGCTGGACCAGGCACTGGATTCCATGTTTAAAAATGAAAGACTGAAGGCATCTGTATTCTGGTCAAAAGAGGATTTTGCGATCGGCACCCCACTGGAACTGGGCAGTATCATGAAAGATAACGCAAAGACAGGAGGATGCTGATGGAAAGCAAGAAGAAAGAAGAAATCTTAGCCAGACTGAGTGAGCTGGAAACCGAATACCAGATGCGGATCCTGGCGGCCGTGGAATACGGAAGCCACGCATATGGCTATGCATCCGAAGGTAGTGATCACGATATCCGGCTGATCTACGTATATCCGATGGAACGGTACTTAAGCCTCTCGTCACCACAGGATTCCATTCAAGTGATAGAGGGTGATCTCGACATCTGTGGATGGGAGCTAAAGCGTACCCTATCACATGCGGCAAAGTCCAATGCCACATTCTGGGAATGGATGCAGTGCCCGGTGATTCTGGACCGTCTCAGGTTTATGGAACAGCTAAAAAGCGCCGCACGTCCGTATTTTGCGGAAAAGCCAATCCTTTACGCGAACAGGGAAATGCTCCAGTCGTTCCGGAAGGAAGTAATATCCGGAAGGAAGCAGGCAAAGAACTGCCTCGGTATCATGAGAACCGCCATGCAGGCTATCTATACGATGCAGTACCATACGGCACCACCGGTCGATATCGTGATGTTAATCAACCAGACTGTGCTGCCAGGCACACAGGACGCAGAAGAGTGCAGGAAGCTGCTGGAGCTGTGCAAAAGTGGCCATAAGGACGCACCATATACGCTGACCTGCGAGCTGGCTTCCAGTATCGATGAACGGATCCGGTTGTGGTTGAACGAACATCCGGAACAGGAGAAGCGAGATTTAAAAACACTGGATGAATTCTTCCGGTCCGTAGTTTTACGATAACCGTCTTAAACGCTCGGAAGAACGGACGAATCAGAAAGCATAAGCAATCACATACAAAGGAAAGTTTCGTTAAGAGACTTTCCTTTTTTTTGAGTTTTTTACCAAAAAGTGTTATCCGCAAAAAATATTTTTTCCAACGTGCGACATACTGTTTGCGCAATAATGATTCGAAAGGAGGTTAATATCGTCATGGGAACTATCATCTGGAAAAATGTGATCATGCTCATAGCAGTCACGGTGATCGGCATGATTTTGGTGTTGCTCGGGATTTGGAAGAAGAAATCTATGTATTTTGCGGCATTCTTTTTCCCGGGATTATTGCTTCTGATGTGCTCTGTGTTATTTGTATTTGCTGAGCCGTATCAGATAAGGAAGACGATGCGGACAGACTGCCATATCCTGAAATTGGATACGCAGTATATCATTAGCATTGATGGAAGAGATATGGAAGATATTCCGGTGAAGGAAGAGGCGAACAGAGAAGATTATGCATTGGAAATAACGAAAAATTACAATCTTGTGGGAATGCTCCTGAAAACCGAATATTTATTGTACGTTCCAGCGACCGTAACGGTCATACAATAAGTTAACCCCACCTGACTACGTCAGATGGGGTCTTTTTGTATCCAATAGTATTGCGCCTCTCACCCGATTTTGCTAAATGGACAGGCTCGTTCTTAATTCAGCAGATCCAGGTCTTTCACGCTCTTTTTCTTCTTTTCTTCAATATCCGTATAGAACTTTGCGGTGACATTGATGTTTTTATGGCCGAGAACGCTGCCGACCAGGTAAATATCATTGGTTTTCGCATACAGGGCCGTACCGTAACTGCTCCTTAATTTATGCGGGGTAATGCGCTTATCCGGAGTAACGACAGACGCATACTTTTTGACAAGATATTCCACACCGCGCACGGAGATTCTGCGCTGTTCCCTTGATAAGAACAGGGCACTCTCATGCCCGGACGCGGCCTGCTGCCCAGTGCGTTCCTCAAGGTACATCCGAAGGTTTTCCTTAACCTCGTCATTATAATAGACCGTTGCTTCCCTGCCACCTTTTCTTTGGATGTGGGCGGCATTTTTCGTCAAGTCGATATCCTCAAGGTCGAGGCCGACGCACTCCGACACACGGATTCCGGTCCCGAGCATTAAGGATAACATCGCTTTATCCCGCACCTGGAACCGCCCATGGTACGCGATTTCCTTCCCGCAAAGCCCAGTGCCATTTTCCAGCTCTGTTAAGAATTCCCGCATCTCATTCTGATCCATCCGGATAATCTCTTTTTCCCGGAGCTTTGGCATTCTGGTCGCATCCGTTGGGTTTACAGGAATCGCTTTAGCTTCGCAGAAGTACGAAAGGAAACTTTTTAAAGAGGAAAATCTGCGTCGGATCCCCTGAGTCCGGTTACGGGGTCCGTCATCCGGGGATGCGCCATTCCCTTCCAGATATTCCAGGTAACATTCCACATCCTGCTTGGTAATGGCCGACAGACATTCCGGCCTTTCAGCCTCGCATATGGCGCGCAGGGACGCATCCGGACTGTTTCTTAAGAATGTAAAAAACATGGATAGGTCATACGCGTATGCCACGCGGGTCATCGAGGTCGTGGCGGGACGGATGCCTCGGAAATAATCCTTGCAGTAGGGTGGGAGAGCAGCTAACAGGTGTGCTAGCTTTTCCTCGTTTTTCTCATCACGTCCGGCAAAATACCGGGAATGGCTCATAAGCCATACCTCCTTTTCTTTCCCTTAAGATCCATGACATCTGTTACCGGGCCGCCTGATGGTTCCCGTGCTGCTTGATATAGTCCAGCTCCGCGGAAAGTCGCATGGACTCCTGCCTTAATGCCATCATTTCTTTCTGCAGTTCCTTTTCCTTTGCTGCCACGGCGCGCTCCTTTTCCAACTGAGCCTGAAGGGCTGCCCGTTCCATCTCATTCTTCTTATCAGTTTCCATGGATTTTAACAAACTGTCCGCCGCTGCTTTTTCTCCCTCTGCTTTTGCCAGGGCCTTTTTCAGACGCTCGGACTCATCCGTGAGCCTTAAAACGTCTGCTGCCTGCTCTTTGAGAGTAACGTCCGACTTATTTTTTCCCTTACGCAGGGAGGCGATTTCCTCATTCAGCCGTTCCGCCTGGGATATGGCGACGCTCGCTCTTGCAGCCAGACCTTCTTTTTCGCTGCGCAGGGCAGAAAGCTCCGCCTGGACCTGCTTCTGATCCTCCACCTGAGCCCTCATCTGTTCCACCTGTTCTTTTAAGATCTGCATGGACTGTTTTTGTTCCGCAAGCGCTCGATCTGAGTAAAGGAGCCGGTCTTTATATTCTTCATTTCTCTTTTCAGCTTCCGTCTGATCAGCCTGGCTTTTCAGCAATGATGCGCGTAACTCCTCATTCTGTCTTTTTAAGTCCGCGATGGTACGGGCATTCTGTTTTAATTCCCCGTCAAACCGTTCCCTTGCGCGCGTTTCCGCCCTGTCGCATAATTCCAAGCTCTTTAAGTAAGAGGAGAGCAGTGCCTTTGCATGCTGCTCGAAATCCTCGATTTCCACTGCCCGTCCGGCGGATACCGTTTTTGCGCTGTTTAACTCTAATACCTGCATGATGTGATCAAAACCCTGTGCCTGGTTCATGCCGTTTAACGTGCAAAATTCACGGAAAGCGTTCGCTGTGTCCGGATCGATGCGGAAATTAACCTGTTTCAGTTCTTTTTCTGGTTTTTGTTCTGTATTTGCCATGGGGCCCTCCTTTTTTTATATTATAGCATAAGCCGGGTTTGGAGTCAAATGTAAGAAAAATATATTCTATACAATGCTATACAATGATTGTCTATACATAGAACGATGAGAGCGATTTTTAGAGCCCAGAATGGGCTCATGGACGTTGTGAACGCCAGAAATCGCTCATGGAAATTATCAGAAAATAAGAGGGTAGTGAGGCACAATAGCAAAAATTAAGCGGATCCCTGGCAAAAACAGGGTGTTTTGTTTCGTAAAATAGTTATTTTACGAAGCAAATCTAAAACGGAAAAAGCCCTGAAAAAACGGGAGTATAATTGACTGTCATTTCACAAAAAATCAATGTATAGTCTGTATTGCATATTTAATATCAGAATACTCATTCTTAAACTCATTTATAGTTCCTTGTAAACGCATAATAACATATATCAATAATTCAATATAACATTACGATATGTAAATATTTGAAAAATAAGCATTTGAGATACATTGTGTGTGACAATACAAATCCGAAGCCGCTTGGCGCCGTTTTGGCATAAAATTAGCCTGTCTTATTCGCATACTGTCATCGAACCTATATTTAAGGCATTGAGAAAGGAGAAAAAACAAATGAGAAAAGAAGGAATGACAAAGCAAGCACTTTCATCCATGGCATATTTTTTCCTACGGATGGCATTCGCAAAGGAAAATTACCCGGAGTCCGTATTGGAAGAACTTCAGTGGGTTGTCGATGATTTATTGAGCGAGGATCCGGACGACGGACTTTTGGAAGCGGTACGGGAAGAATTCGTGGAAGGCGATTATTTGCATACCCCTGATAGTTTCCCGGCGGCGGCATTTCCGTATACGACATTTCAGGAAATGCTGATGAAGCATTACCAGTATCATTTCGATGAAACACAGCCACTTGTGAACAAATTAAGTGCTATGCATTATTACAACGGAAGACCTCTGGTTGTTTTAGTTAAACGGTCAGGCGTCGCGTATGCGGAAGCAGCACAGTATCTGCATGATAAGTACAGCTGGGAGCTGGCGCGGCCTTATACAACAAAAACGTGCGACCAGAAAGACAAAGACGCATATAACGTTTTCACGGAAAAAGAAATGAGTTCGATTCCGGAATGGGAAGTTGCGTCTTATGCGGAGACTGAAGGACGTCAGTACTGTGTGACCAGATTACAGCTTGGCATGGCAGATTTATATGTGACTGACTGGATCGGCTGCCAGATATTAAGAAAATGGTATCATGACAGACCTTTGTATATCGTCATGACTGACGCCGCGGACGGCGTCCTGATAAAGCGGATGATGGAACACGGAAGTACAGACACAGAAGCCATAACCTGTGTTCATTACGAGCGGGCAGCTCTTCATACCGTTACCGCGGATGTTACCATCCAGGTGGATGAAATGAGTGTGGAAGATTTGGGCGAGACGATCAAGTTACTGTTCAAAAAGACAGTGAACTCACACACCGATCCGCAGCATGCTTACTTGGACCTGTATATCCACGACATCAAATGGGATACGTCCGATGATGACTACGATCCAGATGAGGATGATGAATTGGATCTTCCGGAAACAGTGACCGTGTTCGATAGATTCCGAGTAGCAGATTATAAAAATGAGGATGGATCCATTAACGAACACGCTTTATCGGATGATGTGTCCGATTGGCTCTCCAATGAATACGGATTTTGTCATGGTGGATTCCAGATGCAGATCCTTGGCTGATAGCTGTGCAAAACGGAATTGGACCAAGAGAGCCATTTTTAAAAAGGAGAAAAAAGATGAACACCAATACAGAGCAGACATTTAATACGAAAAAACGCGTAGAATCAACTCCAGATAATTACGTAACAAAAGACATGCGAACGCTTCTGCAAGACCTTGCAAATCTTGCGAATCAGGCTTCTGACGAGGTGTACGACGACGATGATGTAACACATGGAACTGCAGGGATTCTGCACCTTTGTGATTTGTTAGTTGCAAAAATTGATGCATATCTGGAAAATTAAATAACCTTAAATAACTGCAACGCTAAGGCAGGCGGTTTCCCCGTCTGTCTTTTTTTGACCAAAAAGTGTTATCCGCAAAAAATAATACTGGATTTATCGTACATACTGATGCCAATTGATCGCGAAACACCAAAATGAGAAAAAGGAGTTGGGAAACAATCATGACATACGAAGAATTTATCGCCGCAGGGGCACAAGCAGATGTTTTGAGGATACTCAGAATCTGCATGGATTGGAGCATACGGGACGCGGCAGCGTCCCTTGGAATTTCAGCCTCGTACATCAGCGAAGTAGAAAATGGCAGGAAGCACCCATCAGGCAAGATCCTGAATACTTATTCCAGACATCTCGGGCTTCCTAAGGGATTTATCGAAACATGGATTGCAATTCAGCAAAAGCATGGATATACCTATCAGAAGTTATTGCTAGAAATCTTATCGGGCCTGCGAAAATTGTAGTAACATTCGCCCAGATGGGCTTTAGAAATCAGAAGGAGGCCAGTTATGACAGCAAGCGAATTTATCGCACAACACACCGGAATTTGCTATTGCGAAGCAGTGATCGCCCCAGATGGAAGCATCGAATATGCCATACCAGGGCATGTTTATAAGTTGATCAATGTGGCGCGAGAGTCGAGGGATGAACTTGACCGCATGATGCCAATGAGGGCGGCGCCATTGCATTGGCTGATCGAACATACAGGATATGGCGCTGTGTGGTACGATCAGTTCATTCTGCCGCGCCACTATACGGACGAACAGATCCAAGCATTGCAGGAGCTTTGTGATGCGGGTATTATTGCGGATAGTAGTACTGGAATCACAAGCGCAGAAAAGACAATCTGCAAAATGCTTGACGAATTCGAGAAAACTGGAAACGAAAGTCTGTTTGAACAGATGCCAAAGAAAAAATGTATTGTTATCAGAAAATCTGAGTGACCACATACCTGAAGAAAACTTTTATTTTGCGTATAACGACCAAAAAGTGTTATCCGCAAAAAATAAGAAGCAAAAAAGATAAAGCATACTAAAAAAGAGACAGAACGACTCCATGCCCGACTTACACCAAGACGGGAGTTCTGTTTTCCTCTCGAACTATATTGCCCCGCATCTGCGGGGATGATGGGAGCCTCGCCTTTTTGTGGCAAAAGCCACAGAAAAAGGGATGTATCACGTTCAGATGTCAGTTTGACATCGCAAAGCTGCCCTGCATATGCAGGGATTATTTATTTTGCATCGAACCCGTTAGGGGAACGTAGCTCTCGAAATGTTTTCGCGGAAAGGAGCAAGGTATGATTTTTATGCACAAAGACCAACCGATCGCAGAGGTAAGTGTTAATAGCGGTCGTTTTTCTGTATATAAGTTACTGTCAGACCGGGAGTTGCCAGTCGGTACCATAACACAAACTCGTCAACTGTTAGAATTAAGCCTCTCAAACTGGTACGCATCACGCGCGATACCTGGCTTACGACAATCCCTTGACCGAATCGAACGAGCTCTTGGATGCAGTGTGTTCGATGCATTGGTGTGTTCCATGGGCGTCAGCCTCACGGACTGCTACTGGTTCCGGCCGGACGGAATGGAGTCACTGACATGGAAGGATGTCAATTACCATGATAACGGTTTTTCAGAAGACCTGGCCGCTGTCATTATTCATGGGGCCGATGGCCCGGTCGTGGATTTCCGGCTTCCGGACTTAACGACGGATGGAGCATTGCAAAAAGGGTGGGTTCTATTGGACGGTATGCCGGTACTGGTAAAATTCGGGGATTTCGGCGATCATGCTATGGGAAAGAATCTGTTAAGTGCAAACGAAGTCGCTGCATACCGGATTGCGCAGGAAATGCAGATCGACTGTGTAGAGTACTTTCCGCTAAAGATCGGAAATACGGAAGCAGTCGTAAGCGGATGTCCGTGTTTTATCACAGACCCCAACTCAGAATTTGTATCTGCCATACAGATTGGCCGCAAAATGAACCGTGTCGGCAGTCTTTCTTTATATCATACGCTCAGCGGCATGGGGTTTAGGCAGGAACTGGACGAAATGCTCGTCTTCGACCATCTGATCCATAACACAGACCGACACGAAAAGAATTTCGGTTTTATCCGAGACGCAGAAACGCTGAAAATCGAGAGATTTGCTCCACTGTTCGACAATGGATCTTCCTTTGCATGGAATTGTAGCCTGTCGTCATCGCACAGCCCTGAGACAAAACCATTTTGTGAAACACGGGAAGCGCAGCTGGCATTGGTGCAGCATATTCCGGATATCCCGGATCCGGCGTTTGTACGTGGGATACTTTTGGAAGTATATGAGCAGTTCGGGATTCCAGAAATCCGGTACCAGATCGCAACGGAAGATCTGAAACGCAGTTATGCGATGTTATCTGAGCGAATCCGTTCCGAAACTATATCGCTTGCAGGATCTTCCGTTCCAGGACAGAGCCAGACAGAAGAGGAACCAGAACGATGAGAGCGTACTTATATTATAAGAACCGCAAAGTTATATCTTTCGATCTTTGTATGTATCTAACCGGATTCTGTGTTTCTGAGGCGCGAGTTATTCAGGATTCCTTGCTGCCATTTGCGATACGTTATGGACTGGAGCACGGACAATCTGCAGATATCCTGATACAGGAGTGGTTGCGATATCGTATGCTGCCGGATTACCGTCCTGACCTGGACACGGTTATGTGCGAAGCATACGGCTTAAAGCAAAGAAACGTCGGGCGAATGCATGGCACACAACATACAGCAGCCTTCCTAAATGGATGGACGTCCAAATTCGATCATTTCAGCGTATATCCGGAAAAGCCAGAGAATCTTTGCTACGTATTACAGGACCGCAGGTTCTGGACTCTGCACCTCGTATGCCCAAAACAGGAAAAAGAAAAGGAAGATGAAGAGGATCTGACCATACGATCCGGTCTGCCTGCATTTTGGGAAGAATCGGCTGGAGCCCTGCGATTACAGCAGACGTGCTATGATTGGCAAACAGTATCTTATCGGAAACACGCGGAATGGATGCACTCCATCGGAATGCAAGTGGCATGCAGCGGAAATCAGTTCACAATCAATTTTTCATTCCTCAAATACGTCCAAGAAACCGTCTGGTTATCTGATTTGATCCCGTTTTTCGTAACAGGTACTCCGGTCAAAGGACAAGTTTTGGATTTTTTCGTTGATCCACAGATGAAACAAATCGTTTCAGATCTGTTGCAATATGAATACTGGTGCAAAGAGCAGGGCAATCAAGTATCACTTACGCAGCTTGGTGTTGCTATCTGCGAAAACGATATTCGTCCAGTCATCTTATTGTGATGAAGCATGTACGGAAGACTGAACTTGTTATTTTATCCGTTTTTGACCAAAAAGCGTTATCCGCAAAAATGTATTTAGAAAAGGTGAGACATACTGATCCTACAGCGGGAATTTGAGACAGGATCGGTGATTTTGTGGTCTCAGAGATTTTGGGAAAATTTAGTATCTGCCCCGTATACACGGGGATGAACCGGAGGACTATTGCCTGTCCGGACCGCTGGTCGCATCTGCCCCGTGTGCACGGGGATGAACCCATGGAAGGAACAGGGTGTACAGTTGTGAGAGAATCTGCCCCCGTACGCACGGGGATGAACCTTACGCCTTTTAAACGCGCTCTCCGGGAAAACAATCTGCCCCGTACGCACGGGGATGAACCTCATTCGTGGGGACCGCATGCATTCCAGCACTGATCTGCCCCGTATACACGAGGATGAACCTTGGCACGCTCAGATAGTGATAACACTACGCAAATCTGCCCCATATGCACGGGGATGTATCTCACAAATAGCCAATCCTATTATACCACCGGATGATTTGCCCCATATACACGGGGATGAGCCGTACAGAACAAGACCAGATTAAGGCTTCTGTAAATCCGCCCCGTATACACGGGGATGAACCTGCGTGCGACACTCTTTGCCGCAAGTCTTACAGATTCGCCCCGTATACACGGGGATACGCTCGCTGCGCTTGCCGGAAATCAGCGCATTTTGGCAAGCGATAAGGCAAATTGCCAGATCGAAACTTTATGGAGGACAGACAGATTTTATTTCTGTCTGTCTTTTTTGACCAAAAAGTGTTATCCGCAAAAATGCAGACCAAATCCTACGTGCGACATACTGTATTGGACGAAAGGAGGTCTGAATTTTGGAAGGTAAGAAACGATTGGATCTATTCGGGATCCGGAAAAGAAGCCAGCAACGCTGGATCGAGGGAACGCTTTATGAAACGGAACACAGGCAGCTTCCGGACGCATATTTTGATCTCAAAAAAGCGGAGGCACCGGATGCACCGCAGCGTTTTTGCGAAACGGCAAATTTTCTCCTCGGAAGAACCATTGCGGCATATGAAATGCCCTTAGAGGAGGCCTGCATAAAATTTGAAGAGGAATATTCCTTCGATATGCTGGATGACTACGTTAAGATAACGTGCCGGAACGCAGAGCAGCATGCGGTCCGCAATGCGCCGCTCGCACACGCGATTTATGCTTCCAACAAGGAGCCCCGTTATATCGTAAAAGAGTATGATAAAAAAATAGGAAGCGTCTGGTGTGAATGGAAGCCCGGACGGAAGCACCTGATCTATTTCCTGGGACCGGAGGTGAATGACCTGCCGGACGATGAAATATATCAGAAGATCGTATCAGGCGGGGACGGCGTCATACTGGGCGCCGTCAATGACTGCAGCGATCGATCAGAGGAGGGAAAATTGTGAAATCATTATCCAAAATCTTTTACTCGCTGGGGCTGATCGTCAGCGTTGTTGTAATTCTGGTTACTGCTGCCTTTATCGTTCCGAAATTTGTCGGCATTATGCCGTATATCGTGGAATCCGGATCCATGGAACCGCAGATTCATACGGGAGCGGTGGCATTTATCGACACCCATGATAAAGACGTCGCGGTCGGCGATGTGGTTACCTATCAGATTGGCGAGACTGGCTCAAAAAAATACGTCACCCACCGCATCGTAAAAGAAGGACCGGACGGATATGTTACAAAGGGTGATGCAAATGAAGTGGAAGATGCAAATTCCGTAAAACAGGAGCAGATCGTCGGAACATACCGTTATTCGATCCCATATGCGGGCCGTTTATTCGCACAGAAATCAAAAGTCACCTTTGTGGCAATCTTCTGGGTCATCTTACTGAACGCAATGTCCATGGTCGTGAGCGCCCTGGCCGGAAAAGCAGAGGAAGAAGAGCGGGGAGAAAAGGAATCGCCGTCCAACACAATACATCAGGATGAGCCATCGACACCTGCAGAATACCAGGGAAAAGAAAATAATTCCAAACGAAAGCACACAGCAGATACGCAGATAGCTAATTCCCATAGAGATGACCTGCGGATCACCGGTCTGTGAGGAAATATATGCTTTCACACCGAACACGCCGAACAACAGACAGACTGCATAGATAATCACTCCAAGGAATAAGCTGTTTCCCGCTACCTTCGCCGCTTTCTGTGGATTTTCCTGTCCAAGCGTCCTCGCCAGAAGTGCATTCGTGCCAACACCGGTGCCGATTGCGACTGCTACCATGAGCATCTGAACCGGGAACACCAGCGTTAACGCGTTCAGCGCAGCTTCGCTTCCCACCTTCATATTTCCGACAAACGCACTGTCTACAATATTATAGACTGCCTGCAATGCCATGGATAAGATCATCGGGATTCCCATCTGGATCATCAGCTTATTCACCGGCATATCTTTCATCTTGTTTCTTTCTGCCATTTTGTTTTAACTCCTCTCTTTTTGGCACAAAAAAAGTGCGCACCTTGTCATATAAGCTGGACTTACGCTGACAGGCTACACACTTTTTCATGGCGATATTGATTTTTGCAAAATGAAAACGAGTAGCTGGTAAACTGGATTTACGCTTACTTGCTACTCGTTTGCAGTTATTATATTTCCTGTTTTATTAAAAGTCAAACAAAATTTTCTTTACTTTTCTATCCTCTAACCAGCTCTCTCAACTTATCCAGATCTTTCTTATCCGGATGTGATAAAGCACGGTCAAAATTTGCGATCAGCAGATCAAGATTCGGCATATGATCCGGCTGCTCTTTCATTTTCACATAACGGTCTCTCACCGCTTGCGGCATCTTTCCCTGACACATATACTCACCAACTACCTGATTGCTTTCATCCATAGAACTCTTAACATTATTCAGAACCTTCTGAAAATATGCCTCATTCTCACCAAACCCGGCTGTTCCAAACAGAAAGACTTTCTTATTCTTTATTCTTTGCAAT
>ERZ779840.1278-NODE-1278-length-25007-cov-5.608769_pt1 | contig 25007 bp, 24 predicted proteins | sample MGYA00511561_ERZ779840 | MGnify/ENA primary metagenome ERZ779840 (study PRJEB29588, sample SAMEA2162036) | human gut metagenome | biome: human gut; feature: human-associated habitat; material: faeces | place: Denmark | collected 2008/2010 ...
TACCGTTGAGGGAAACTCCGGTGATAGCTGTCGGGTAAACCAGTACAGCGTAGGTTACTACGAAATCCTCGGATACGGAGTTCCGAACTACTAACACAAATGCCACCGACTCACTTTTGATGTGGGTCGGTGGCTCTTTATTGTTTATGGGCACAGTTTTGCAGCTCAATTTACCGCAAGTAAGTTTGAATTTTCAACTTTTTCTTTGATTTTAGTGAAAAGTGTGTTATAATATATTAAATTTGCAGTGCTGTATCTTTGACTGATAATACTTTTGCTGAAGGAGAATCACTATGGCCATCAGGTACAATAAACTTTGGAAAATCTTGATCGACAAAAAGATGAAGAAAAAAGACTTGCAAGAAGCGGCGCACATTACGCATTATCAGATGATGAAGCTTGCGCGAGATGAAAACATCACAACAGAAATAATTGGCCGTATTTGCAAAGCGCTTGGCTGCACTCCCGATGAAATAATGGAATTTTACGATGAGTGAAGAGAATTGCATTAGCGCACCAAATATGGTGCATATATATGATGTAAAATATATTGGGGTGTCAGCCCACGGCTGCGCAGGGATGTAATGAGGTGTAACATTTATGGAAAGCTTTGAACCGAAGAAACTGGCGCTTATCAGAATCTGGCAGATTCTGAAGGATTACAGTGATTACGATCATCCTCTTACGCAGGAGGATATTGCAGTAAAGCTGGAAAATGAATACGGCATCGTGATTGAAAGAAAGGCGATCAGCAGAAATATTTCACTGCTGAAGGAGGCTGGAATTGACATTGAGTCACGCAGAGCCGGCAGCTATCTTGAGTGCAGAGATTTTGAAGACTCAGAGCTGCATATGTTGATTGACGGCGTTTTGAGCAGCAAGCATATTACCGCAAAGCATTCCAAGGATATCATTGAACGGCTTTGCAGCCTGTCTAATAAATATTTTCGCCCTAATGTCAAGCACATTCATTCGGTAAACGATTGGTATAAAACGGATAATCAGGCTCTGTTTTATAATATTGAATTGATCGACACGGCTATCGAGGAAGGAAAACAGATACATTACGATTATAACAAGTACGGAACCGATAAGAAGCTCCACAAGTCCTCTCATCAATATGTGACTCCTTATTTGATGATCTTGCACAATCAGCGTTATTACCTTATGGCATACAGTGAATATTGGGGCAATATGGTGTTCCACAGATTGGATCGGATCACCAATATGACCGTTGCAGATAAAAAGGCCACACCGCTCCGCAGCGTACCGGGCTATGAGAACGGCATCAATTACAAGGAGCTGTCGTCTTCCATGCCTTATATGTATACCGACCGGCCGGAGAATATCGACTTTATTGCAGATGCCGGAATAGTTGACCAGATTATCGACTGGTTTGGCAGCGACATTCGCATCGCAAAAACCGATGAGGAAAGCAAGGTTAGGGTTGGCGTCAAGGCAAGCCCCAATGCGATGGTGCATTGGGCGATGCAGTATATGGATCACGTTGAGGTAGTTTCGCCGGAGTCGCTCAGAAATCGTTTGAAGGAAGCTCTCGAAAATGGTCTGAAGAAGTATACAAGTGAATCTGAATGAAGAGAAGATAAAAACAAGTAAAAGAAATTTTATTGTAGAGGGCGAAATATTAATTAAGTATTCTGCATTTACAATGCTCGCCCTCTATCTGATGGAAGAAACCAAGCGGATTAGATTGACAACCCATACGAATTCAAGCCGGAAAGCAGACTGTGAAAACACAGCCTGCTTTTTCTATGTTCCCAATTTGGTACATATCCTCCTGTACAATAGGACTGAACAGTGGAACAAAAGAGAATCGGAGCGTGATGGGGATATGTCTGACAAAAATCAATCCGGCAAAAATGCACAGTTGAGTCTTTGGGATATTTTTGGACTTGCAGGAGATATTGAGGGGAACTATTCCTCGGATGAAATTGAGAAGGTTATCGGCAAACTCCGCGCGGCCAAGCGTATTGCGGAAAAGCAGGAGGAGAATGAACGCCGCCGCAGAGAAAAAGAGGAAGCAGAACGGAAAGCCAGGGAAGAAAAAGAAAGAAAAGAGGCCCATGTCCGTGAAGTCACCTGTATGGACCTTCCTTTGGACTGGAGTAACATATTCAATTCCGATGTGCGGACGCAGGGCGTCCATACGGAAAGCATCCCGGATGCGCTGATCATGAGCCTGAACACACTGGGCAAAGTGGATATTGAGTACATTTCGTCCGTGACCGGAGCGGATTACAAGACCGTTATTTCAACCTTGAAGGGGTCAATTTATCAAAATCCGCTGACATGGAACGAATGCTTTTATCAAGGCTGGGAAACGGCGGAAGAGTATCTTTCCGGGAATCTTATGCGCAAATGGAAAGCTGCAAATGAAGCAAACAAAGAGTATAACGGCTATTTTACGGATAATATCAAAGCAATCGAAAAAGTTCTTCCTCCGACCGTAGCTGCCGAGGATATTTATATTACGCTCGGCTCACCGTGGGTCCCGGCAGATATCATTGATGATTTTATGCTTCATTTATTCGGCGACCCATTGAAACATTACATTTATCGCGACAGAGAAGAAATCATGGAGAAATATAAGACCATTCATGACGAAATCACCGGAACGTGGGAAATCCCCCATAAATCCCGATATAACCACAGCGTTGGTGTCAGCCGGACATATGGAACGGAAAAGCTTGAGGCGCTGCATATTCTGGAGAAAACCCTGAACATGAAAACGGTTTCGGTTACGGAGGAAGTAAACTGTCCTGCAAATGCGTCCGGCAAAAAGCGGGTTATAAATAAGGCCGAAACAGTTGCCGCAATTGAAAAGCAGCAGAAGCTCATTGAAGCATTTCAAAAATGGGTATGGACAGACGATACGCGAAAAGAGCGCCTTGAGATCATATTTGAAAACAATTTCGGCTGTGTGCGCAGGCGTATTTTTGACGGATCTTTTTTGAATTTTCCCACGATGTCCAAATCGGTCAAGCTGTATCCTTATCAGAAGGATGCCGTGGCAAGAATTATTTTTACGCCAAATACCTTGCTGGCGCATGATGTCGGAGCGGGGAAAACCTATGTCATGATTGCAGCCGGTCAGGAAATGAAACGAATGGGTCTTTCTGCAAAAAATATGTACGTTGTACCGAATAACATCGTCGGGCAGTGGAAGAACATCTTTTCGATAATGTACCCGAACGCAAAGCTCCTTTGCGTAGCGCCGAAAAATTTTACGCCGAGCAGGCGTGAGAAAGTGCTTGAGCGTATCCGGGATGAAGAATTTGACGGCGTTATCATTGCGTATAGCTGCTTCGAGCAGATTCCCTTGTCCAAAGATTATTACATGGAAGAGCTGGAAGAGAAAAAGAAACTTGTGACGGAGCTTGCAGAGCAGGAAGGCAAAGCAACTTCAAAACTGAAAAAGAAAAAAGAAACGCTCGAAAAAGCGCTGTCCGAGATGGCGGCGGCTATGGATGATATGTATGACACCGTTTATTTTGACGAGCTTGGAATCACGCGCCTTTTCGTTGACGAGGCGCATAATTTCAAGAATGTCCCCTTTGAAACCAAGGCCAACAAGGTTCTCGGCATCAGCGGAAGCGGCTCAAAGAGATGTCAGGATATGATGGACAAGGTCCTTATGGTGCAAAAGAAGAACGATGGCAAGGGTGTTGTGCTTGCTACCGGCACGCCAATCACCAACTCGATCACCGACGCATATATCATGCAGCAGTATTTGCAGAGCGGCGAGCTTGCCATGCTGGATTTGCAGAGCTTTGACGCGTGGATCGGAATGTTTGCCGAGCGCAGCACGGAGTTTGAAATCGATGTTGACACGAGCAGTTACCGGCTGGCGACACGCTTTGCAAGATTTCACAACCTTCCGGAGCTTACCTCGCTGCTTTCCTCCATTGCGGATTTTCATCAGGTGGACGCATCGGCCGGTATTCCGGTGCGTGACGGATATAACGACGCACTTATTTCCAAAACACCCGCTTTTGCGGCATATCTCGATGATATTTCTCAAAGAGCCGACGATGTGCGAAGCGGCATGGTCAGTCGAAGGGACGACAATATGCTGAAAATCACAACGGACGGCAGAAAGGCGGCGCTCGACCTGCGGCTGGTTGATCCAAACGCGGCGTTTACCTATCAGTCCAAGGTGGCGCGATGTGCGGAGAATACGGCAGATATTTATTTTAAGAATGTACAAAGCAAAGCGACGCAGTTGATTTTTTGCGACACTTCCACACCCAAGGACGGGTTTAATATTTATGACGAATTGAAAACCACTCTCATAAACCTCGGTGTCCCAGAGGCACAGATTGCCTATATTCACGATGCCGAAACCGAAGCCAAAAGAGCGAAGTTGTTCCGAGAAGTGCGCAGCGGTGACATCCGCATTCTGATCGGTTCGACCTTTAAGCTCGGATTGGGTGTAAATATTCAGGACAGGCTGATCGCGCTTCATCACATTGATGTTCCGTGGCGGCCTGCGGATATGACGCAGCGGGAAGGCCGCATTCTTCGTCAGGGAAACACCAACGCGCAGGTGTATATCTACAGATATATCACCGAGGGAAGCTTTGACGCATATTCCTGGCAGCTTCTTGAAACAAAGCAGCGGTTTATCTCCGACCTGCTTTCCGGCTCACTGACAGCTCGCAGTGGGGCAGACATTGAGGACACGGTGCTGGATTACGCAGAGGTCAAGGCGCTGGCGGTCGGAAATCCACTGGTAAAGCAGCGGGTCGAAGCGGCCAACGAGCTGACGAGGTATCTTACGCTGCAACGCAAGCTCGTAGATTCCCGGATACGGATGGAAAAAGAGCTTCTGGAGCTTCCGGGAAGGGCCGCGCATCAGAGAGACTTGATCCTGCAATGTGAGGACGACCTTTCCCACTATCGGGCTTGGAAAGCGGCGAACCCTCCGGCAGCGGAAGCCAGCTCCCGAAAAGAGGAAACGGAACGACGAAAATTGCTCCGCGAGGAGATCACTGCGGCGGTCAGGGATCATGTTCTGGAACCAAGAGAAAAAACACTGATAACTTACAGAGGCTTTGATATTGTACTTCCTGCCAATATGACACAGGAAAAACTGTATGTCTGGCTCTCCCGTCAGGGCAAGTATTATGTGGAACTTGGCAACACCGAAATCGGAAACCTTGTGCGTATTGATAATTATCTCGACACACTGGACAACCATCTTGAAAAGCTGAAAATCGGTTTGTCCAAGCTTGCCGAAAAAGAGATTGAACTGAAGGCGGAGCTTGCAAAGGATGAAAGCTACAGCGAGCAAATAGAAAAATACAGCGCGGAAGTTGAAAGACTCGATAAAAAGCTGGGGGTAAGCAAAAAATGAGCGACGTGAAACTAACAAACATTCCCTCGATGAATGTCGGCAAGATGGTAGAAAAATTGTCTGAGGCGTACAGCGCGGTAATAAAAAACAGACTTCCCGTCAAAACGATACCCTCCGTTATGCTCTGGGGGCCGCCCGGCGTCGGTAAGTCACAGGCGATACGGCAGATCGCAAAGGAAATTGAGGCAAGCACAGGAAAAACCGTGAAGGTAACGGATGTTCGTTTGCTCTTGTTTAATCCCATTGACTTGCGCGGAATCCCAACCTCCAACGCGGATAAGACGCTCGCCGTTTGGCTGAAGCCGCAGATCTTTCAAATGGATTCGAGCGATGATATTGTAAATATTCTCTTCCTTGATGAGATATCTGCCGCACCGCAATCGGTTCAGGCAGCGGCGTATCAGATAACCCTTGACCGCGTTGTCGGAGAGCACAGGCTGCCCGATAACTGCATTGTGATCGCAGCGGGTAACCGTACCACAGATAAATCTGTGGCATACAAGATGCCGAAGGCGCTTGCAAACAGACTCCTACATATCGAAATTGAAGGGAGCTTTTATTCGTGGAAGCAATGGGCGATCACAGCCGGGATAAATGACAAGGTGATTGGTTTTCTCTCCTTCCGGCAGAATTATCTGATGGGTTTTGATCACGGAAGCGATGATCTTGCTTTTCCGACGCCGCGTGCATGGGAAATGGTCAGCAATCTGTTGAACGCTGTCAATGACGATATCGATGCGATGTATGCGCTGATTGCCGGGATCGTGGGAACCGGCGTTGCCGTTGAATTCCGCACGTGGGCGAAGGTGTATCAGAGCTTGCCGTCAATTGAAGATATTTTTGATGGGAAAATGCCGGCGGTGCCCGCGAATACGGATGCAATATACGCCCTGACAGCATCCATGACAGCTTATGCGCGAAGCCACAAGGACGAAATGGGTAGAATTGCAAATTCGATCCGATATGCAGATAAAATGCCTCCGGATTTTGGGGCGGTGTTGATGAAAGACTACATGTACATCGAGAAGGGGTACAAAGAGCGGCTGATGCTTATACCGGAGTTTACAAAATGGCTCCAAAGGAAAGGGAGTTTCATGAATGGTTCCGTCAGATGAAAAGAAAAGGGAATACATAAGGCGCCTTTTGCTGTCACGGATGCGCATCCTGTGCAACAACGGCTTTTACGGCTTGCTTTTGATGCATATGATTTATTCGATCGATGTGAACTGCGAAACAGCCGCGACGGACGGACGCAGGATTTTCTTTGGCCCGAGGTTTTTGGACGAGCTCAGCGACTCGGAGCTGGACTTTGTGATGATGCATGAGATTCTTCATGTCGTTTTGCAGCACTGCATGAGGCAGGGGGACAGAAATAATGAGCAGTTTAACATAGCCTGCGATATTGTGGTCAATTCAAATATACTCCTGTCCGAAAATATGAATTTGAAAGCGATCACCCTGAAGAAATACGGCGAGTCTATGCATCTTGCGCCGGACGGGAAAGAGGGATACGAATACACGGCAGAGCAGGTATATGAAATGCTGCCGCCTTCGCCTGCAAGCGGGGAGCCAAAGCCCGCATTGAGTGGCACTTTGGGCGAGGATGGCAGTGATGACGAAAAGGATGATGATGCAAAAGGCAGCGCGTTAGGACGCGCAAAGCAAACGCAAGGCAAAAGCAAAAGCACCAAGGCAATATGGGATGATCATACCCGCTGGGGAATGGAAGAAGCGGACGATACATTGCGTGACGTTTGGGAAAAGCGGTTTGAAGATGCTTGCGCGGCTGTTTCCGTAAGAGATCCTTCAAATCAAAGAGGGCTCCTGCCATTGTTTGCCGAGCGACTTCTTAAGGAATTGAAAAAGCCGCAGACGGATTGGCGGACGGTGCTGAATGACTTTGTTCAGCAGGAAATCGTCGATTACTCTTTTACGCCGCCGGACAGAAGACTTGATGAAAGTCCGTTTTTCCTCCCGGATTTTAATGATAAAGAGGACCTGACCGAAGATATTCTGTTTATGATAGATACTTCGGCTTCTATGTCAGACGATATGATAACGGCGGCATATTCCGAGGTGAAAGGCGCGATCGATCAGTTTGACGGCAAGCTCAAAGGCTGGCTTGGCTTTTTTGACGCGGCAATTATTGAACCCAGACCATTTGCAAATGAATCTGAATTCAGAATTATTAAACCGGCAGGCGGGGGCGGAACGGATTTTCAGATTATATTTGAATATGTTCAAGAGTGTATGCAGGACAAACTGCCTGCCTGTATTATCATTTTAACGGATGGTTTTGCACCGTTTCCAAAAGAAAAGCTTGCAACGGGTATTCCCGTTCTGTGGCTATTAAATAATGACGAGGTTAACCCACCTTGGGGGAAGATTGCAAGGGTAACGGTGTAATATGAAAGAGGAGCAAACAATGTACAGAGAAGAGATCAAGGAAATCTTAAAGAACACATATGACGTGTGCGCGCGTACACTTGATTTTGGTTCATCAGCAGCATCACGCAGAAAGAAGGATGAGTACTTTTTTTACAGTCTGGATAAAGACGATGAAGAAGAAATTCTTACGCTCCGAAATATATTGGAATCACAGTTTCCTAAAACTGAAAAAAGTCACCTGACTGAATTAAAGCAGCTTTGGGGAAAAAACAAGTGGGAATTACCGCAGTGTGCTCATTATTATGTTGATAGCAGTAATGGATGGTGCTTGGATTTTCATGATATAAAAGGTGTCTGTTATCACAGGACATTTGGGAAGCATATTGCTGCAACTTTTATTTTAGACAGGCCACTCGTTCAGCTATTTGAACATAGATTGGGTCCATTATACTACAAGAGCAACAAAGGTATCTGGGAATCTGATATATTCAGCAACAAAAGCACCTTGTATGGATATTGGGACAAAACAGAATATAATGAAAACAGATATGGCGACGATCAGATGGTTACGGAAGGTATTAATTATCGAGTAAATCGGAATCTGCTGAGCAATGCTCAATTTAGAATGTTCACAACAAGTTTCTTCTCAATGATTGCTAAATCCAAAAAGAAGTATATTTTAAACGATATAAGCAGGACTATAAACGCGTGTGGCTGCTTTCTTCCATCAGTTTCATTGCCAAAAATATTGGAATGTCGTACCCCGGCGGACTTTTTCAAGACCTCCGTGCCTGAAACGGCTCACTTGAATATGAATTTCAATAAAATCGATATGAATGTAGGATATGTGATTGCAAAGCTTTCCCCGTTTATATGGCCGCAGGATTTTTCAGCTCTATTAAAATTAACTCCGCAAACAGTAAGGAAATGTATTGATCTGAAAAACCTTTTTGATGGGATAAGCAGCCCGAAATCTGTAGAACAATTTTTATCAAACTATTATATACAGGAACGAGGTTTTTCACAGCGTGAGTACGATGATACGATTCAGAATTATGTTCGTATGAGCATTGAAGGCAATACGCCAATCAAACTAAGAAGCAGTTTGAAAAAACTGAAAGAAGCTCATGACAGCTTGGCACAATGGTTCACGATGAAAGAACAGCTCGGAGCAGAACAAAGCGCGCTTTTGGTTACTACTCCGTCAAAATTTGATAATTTGGAAAAAAGATTGAACGATTGTTTTCCAAATGCACTACAGAGAGTGCATACATCAGAGCAATTGCTGAGGGAAGGAATATTTCAACATAACTGCGTTTTTTCAAGGCGAGATTTAATAAAAAATGATAAAGTGTCGATATTTCATTGGAATTATGAAAATATGAGCTATACCATACAATTTGCCGTATATAGAAGTGGTAAGTATTATATTGATGAAATGAAAGCAAAATATAATCGTAAATGCACATTATCTGCAATGACGAGAATAAATGAAATGCTAGCTGCAGTGAATTCTGCTGATTAAGGAGTAATGTGCCTTATTGAGTGCGCAGGGAGCGCTATGATTATATTGTTTTAACAACGCAATGGAAGGAACGTTTTATCGAGGGCGGACTGTTGAGCACCAAATCTGGCACATTGCTTTTGGTATCATTGAATTGCAAAGAAAAGAATCCGGAGGTGCTCAGCATGCAATTTTATAAATTTGAAGGCATTACTGCTGCCGAAAAGTGGTCAGAGGAAAATGACAGCCGCAGAATAATGCGCGAGAAGGTACGAAAAATCTCGATGAAAACGAATGACTTCAATCAGCTTCAGCAGCACAGGGCATATCTGTTTGTAAACGATGCTTCGGAGAGTACGGTAACTGTTGGTGTTATCGTGAAAAATTGTTCCAATATAATTGATTTGATCTCCGGGTATCTCCGGGCGATTGAAATAGAGCTCAAAGAAACCTGTCTTGAGGAAATAACCTTTAACACGCTCCGTAATATGCTTGGCTGTGCCAGCAGAAACGATTATATTCGCGATGACGAAGAAGTCCTTGAACAGTTTGATCTGGATAAGCTTACCGGCAGATATAGCAGAGGAATTACATACGGGGAGAAAATTCTTGATGCTTGCGATAAAAAATCTGTATACGAAGATGCTGAGCGATTTCTCGCAAAGGACACTTTCCTCCCTGAGCTGAATCGTATTTATGCAGGAAGCGCAAAACAGAATCCTGCCGGTCATCCCGTCCATTATATGATTCAGACGGATGACCGTGAAACACGAAAAGGGATGTACCGGATACTTCTGCAAGCATTATATGCCAATAACAGGCTGCATAGTAAACGCTATTGTTTCCTGGATTTCAGACCAGGTGAAAGCTTTTCGAGCATAATTTACGATTGCTTATATAAAAGCGCCGTTGGTGGAGCGGTTGTTGTCAGGTACTTGGCGAACGATGACACGGAGGACGACTATGCGGACTGCGGCAGAGACACGATCGAAACCCTTTGCGAGGTCATGAAAAAATATCGCAATCAGGTTCTTACAGTGTTTTGTCTGCCTCGTGAATGCACCGCATCGAAAGATATTTTTTATGAGAATCTCGGCAATACAAGCATTGTTGAACTCAAGGAGCAGTTTGTTTCCGGAGAATGTGCAAAAGCGTTTCTGAAAGGCCTGGCAAAAGATCGCAAAATCCGAACAGATAAAAAACTGTTTGAAAGGCTTGAGGACGAAAAAGGCTATCTTGCACCCGATCTTCACGACTTATTTGACGAATGGTATAACAATAAGCTCAAGACCGCGGTATATCCGCAGTATAAGGATGTCGTTACAGCCAAACGTGAGGTAATTAAAGCAGCGCCCAAAGGCTCGGCTTATGACGAATTGAGCCATATGATCGGTCTTGACGAAGCAAAGAGAATAATCAATCAGGCACTGAACTATTATAAAGCCCAGAAGCTCTTTGCGGACAAGGGAATGAAAAACGATCACCCTTCCATGCATATGATTTTCACCGGCAATCCGGGAACGGCAAAAACTACCGTTGCAAGACTTTTCGCAAGAATCATGAAGGAGAACAACCTTCTCTCGAAAGGAAATCTAATCGAGGTCGGACGCGGCGATCTGGTGGGTAAATATGTCGGATGGACAGCACCAACGATTCAGAAAAAATTCAAAGAGGCACAAGGAAGTGTGCTGTTTATTGACGAAGCCTATTCTCTTGTTGATGACAGAGACGGTTCTTTCGGTGACGAGGCAATTAATACCATTGTCCAGGAGATGGAGAATCATCGCAACGATGTTGTTGTTATCTTTGCGGGCTATCCGGACAAGATGGAGAGCTTCCTTCAAAAGAATCCCGGACTCAGATCCAGAATTGCTTATCATGTTCCATTCAGTGATTATGACACGGAATCGCTCTGTGAAATAGCAAAGCTTATTGCAAAGCAAAAGGGTCTGAAATTTACAAAAGAGGCATTTGAAAAACTCTACGGTCTGTTTGACACCGCAAGAACCGAAAGTGATTTCGGCAACGGCCGCTTTGTCAGAAATGTAATCGAAAAAGCGAAGATGGCGCAGGCAACCCGATTGCTGACAATGGATTTTGATTCTATAGGAAGCGAAGATATTACGACAATTGCATCTGGGGATATTGAACTCCCAAAGGCAAGTACAAAGCCAAAAACAAAACAGATTGGCTTCTGCGCGTAATACTGCGCACGAATAATGGCGCATTATGCGTCTGCTGTGAGGGAGAAAGGGGGACACAGTGTTTGATTCTAAAAAAATTGACAATTGAACAATTCGGAAAAATCGAACATTTTGATGTCCTATTCCATGAACAGATTGCTGCAATTACCGTTCCTGATGCAGACGGTATTGCGAAAGCAATTGGGCTGGCTACGAACAACAAAAGCCTGATAGACTGTACGGAAGCATTTACGCTTTCGGCGAATACACAGATTATTCTCAAACTTGAGATTGCCGGCCATCCGTATTCAATTACCGCAAGAGGGCAGCCTCATCGCAAGGAATGTGCTTATGAAGCAACCGACTGTAGAAACAATACTGCTGCCGACGTGTCTTTACTTTTCAGAGATATACAGCTATGCGAGGAGGAAGAAAGCCTTATCTATTATCGGTACGATCCGAAGAATGCATTTTCAAAACGGCTTCTTCATTACAAGGATTCGGAAAAATATTATGCTTTCGGGGATTTTCAAAAGAAAACGAATGGTTCGGGATTGACGCAGACCTTTCGGATTTATCTCAAGGAGTTTATCCAAAAATACGAACCCTGTGATTCCTTTGCGGATTTGTATAAAATCGGGATCCGCTCGGACGGCAGCTTTATCTGGCACTGCGCCGATGCGCCAGGCTCTATGACTGATCTGAATGAGCGGGATAAAAAGCTTTTTGATTATGCTTGCTTTATTGATGTCAATAAGTTCTGGAGCGGATTTGAAGACATTCGCGATATAAACCATGAAAAATGGCCAATGCTCATTGATGCCGGAAACATGAATGAGTATCCCGACTTTCATAGGCTGCTTGCGAAATCAAAAAGTCTGGGGAAGCAGCTGGTAATCATGAATAGGCAAAAAGGAAAAGATGCGAAAGTTTGAACGATGGAGTTATCAAAGCACTCATCGTACCGACGGGTGCTTTTAATATGCAAGAAAAAGTCGAAAACAGAAAGAAGGCCGCAAATGGAAACGACAAAGAAATGTTCTCTGATTGCAAAAATGCTTGAGCGCAAAACCCTTCCGCAGTTACCCGATGAATTTGATAAAGAATACGTGGTGGATGTTGACACGATGACGGATCGGTCATTTTCTCTTTTAAGACGTTCCGGATATGTGATACTTCACCGGCCGTATTTTGCAATGTGCGGTTCAACACACGAAAAATATACCTTGAATCCCCACACAAAGCAGGGCGTTGATGCTGCGAAAGCTGATCGCGCATCGATTTCTTTCTGCGAATTTCTTGAATTGTTTGAAAACACGGACGAAAACAGGAAGAACTGCTGAAATGGCAGCGGTAATGCACCTTCTCTGGTACATTGCTCATGTTAAAATAAGCGCACAGGAAATGATGAGAGAGAGGCGCGTATTATGATTATTAGGCTCAAAGAGTGGATTTCCAAACCGGATCATGACGGAAACGGACGGTTGAACGCTTGGATGGAAGGCGGTGAAGTTAATTTTCCTATTCCGATTGAAACACATAATGTGTTTCCTGAAGACGTTAGAATGAACGAGACGCAGGATTTCGAGCTTATTCTGGAGTGCGCAGGCAAGCCTGAAGTATACGAAGATGAAGACGCATACAACAATGCTGCGCGACATTCAATGGCGCCGGAATCGGTGATTCCGGCAGTTGTGTTCTCTGCATCTGGAGATGCTGATTCTGAGCAGAGCGCTTACATTATTCTGAACGGAAAGGTCGTTAAAACTTATGAGGATTCCGCCCAGTTCGGATTTGACGAAGCGGATATTCTTTATACGCTTTCCTGCCTCGGAAACGAATATGATGCTGTACTGCACTCTGAATTTTCAGACGATGTGCAAATGAAAGAAGGCAATATCGTTTCCTGCGTTTATCTGGTTCAGGGCTGGCCGAAGCAGAAAGACAGTGGCGACGAATAGGGGGCTTATATGAGAAAAGGTATCTTTTGGTGTGCAAATTTTGATACGGAATGTCCGGAGCTTATTACGGTTTCGGCTGCCTGCGATAAAAACGGCGATTCAAAGGAGCTGGTGCGGTTCAGTTCAAAATCCGGCAATAATTTCAACCACAGGCCGGAATGGGAACGTCTTGACAGAAGCATTACGGCGGGGCGACCATTTAACTATTATCCCAGAGGGCGGGTTGAAATTAAAAATGGCAAAGCTACCGTCTTTCTCAATCCTGTAATCAATAAAGAATGTGTCGTTCGCAGGATCATGGATGCGTTTGAATTGATGACCGGAGAACTGAACTGCATCAACATAAAAAGCGACGGCTCCAGTCATTATCGTTTTACCTGCGAAAGCGCGGAACGGGAAAATTGATTAAGCTACATAGGAGAAGATCGAAATGCCTGAGAATTATACAGACAAGACCGTCAATATCAAGGTGATCGGCGTTGGCGGGGCCGGGAACAATGTCGTTGATCGAATGATCTCCGGCGGCATCGGCGGGGTCGAGTTCGTCGTTGTGAATACGGACCGGCAGGCTCTGAAGAAATCCAAGTGCGAGAACAAGGTGCTGATCGGCGAAAAGCTGACCGGCGGCATGGGCGCAGATGCCGACCCGGAGATCGGCAAGCAGTCCGCCGAGGAGAGCAGAGTCGCTATCGCCAAGGTGCTGGAGGGCGCGGACATGGCCGTTATCATCGCAGGTATGGGCGGCGGCACCGGCACCGGTGCAGCGTCCATCATCGCAGACATTGCCCACGAGGCCGGCCTCCTGACCGTCGGCATCGTGACGAAGCCCTTCCGCTTTGAGGGCGCGAACCGCAGGAAGCAGGCGGAGGCTGGTATTACCGCCCTGTCCGATAAGGTCGATTCGCTCATTATCATCCCGAACGACCGCCTGAAGTACGTCACCAACCAGAAGATTACCATTGCCAACACATTCGGTATCGCGGCCGATGTCCTGAAGCAGGCGGTGTCGGCCATATGCGGCTGCACAACGTTTCAGAAAACAAGTAGCGATGAGTGTGGTAAGCCGGACGTAAAAAATTAAAAAATGGGGGGACGCACAATGAATTTAAAAAAACTGATGAAAATGCTGGAAGCCGAAACGGACAAGGAAAAGGCTGCTGAAGTACTCCGAAAAATCGATTCCTTAATAATTAGAAAAGGCGTTCTCAGAATGGGCTCATTCGGTTATCTGCACCCGCTTGAGCTTGAATCTCATATCTGCAAGAGAGATGCATTTAAAGATTATTTTGATTGCGATACATGGGGTTATAAATGGGGTTATCCTGTACGAAAAGACTGCATCTATATCCAACCTGACTATGCCGGAATTGAAATCGTGCTGTCCATGAACGAGCAATATGTCGTTTCCTGCCTCATAAAAAACGCTTATATAGGGCTGTTTGGAAGCTACATAAACGCTCCGAATGCGGATCAGAAGCAAATCGGAGATTTTTTCAAGAGGGTTGGCTATCCACGCACTCAGTGTAGCTATTGCTGTTTTTTTATAGAATAAAGTTATAAACTGCCGAATACGCTTAGAAGAAAGGGAACACCTATGAAAAAAATGGCCAGTATCATCCAACTTCTTTATTTTTCGGATCTACTTCCCCATAAATATCCTGAAGATTCTGCCAACCTGTTTGCGGCGCTTGAAAAGCATCATGTGGCTTATGGCTTTATAAAAGGCGCGAAGGATATTCGGATACGGGACTTTATGCCGATACAAATACGTGGTCGTTTGAGTCGGGATAATGTGTTGTTTCGGTATGAACCGTCTTATTTAAAAAATCACCGCGATCTGCAAACCGACTTTTTGCAGGACATTGATACAAATTGGCAGTTGGTCAACGGTTGGCGTCCGCCCCGTGATTTTGATAAATCGGAGATAAACCTCGATGGCAGCAATATATTGATCTCACGAGGCACACGCGACGAAAAAGTAGTAATCATCAGCGATCGTATTTTTTCGGAAAATCCCCAATACGGAAAAGCCGAATTAGTACGGGAGCTTGCCTCAGTGATAGATCACCGGGGCTGTGAGATGATAATTATAATTCCTTCACTTGAAAGTGACATCACCGGTCATGCTGACAATATGGTTCGCTTTTTGGACGGCCAGACAGTTTTATGTAATGAAGCTTTCTCGTTGGGCAGTTTTAATCAGCAATTACAAACAATACTGCAATATCATGGTTTGGATATGTTGGAATTTCCATCCGCATCACCTGATGGCCAAAGGAGCTATTTGAACTATCTTGAAACCGATGAAGCGGTGTTTTTGCCCGTATTCGGTATAGAAGCAGATGCAAGAGCCGTGGCCGCCGCCGAAAAGCTGTTTTCAAAGCCTGTTGAACCGGTAATGATTCCGAACATTGCTGCTGACGGGAGCGGCTTGCATAGCATAAGTTGGGATATGTCCTATTGTATTTGGAACGATTAGTAATATTGATTATTGATTATTGATTATTGATTATTATTAAGCGTGTGGTATAATAGAGAAAAAACAAAAGGAGAAATGCGAAATGGATAAATTGGAAGCATTGGTTAACAGTCTTGAAAAACTACCGCCAGGGGGAAAAGACGAAAAAATCGTAAAAAAGTTGCAAGAAATTTTAGAACTTTTTCTTCGTAATTATTATGTCGAATTCGGAACGTTTAAAATTGACCCTATATTGGTAGAAGCATATTACTATAATGATGAACAAAATTTTAAGGATGAGTCTGTTCACGCTGCAAGAAACGAAAAAGGGAAAATTGCTACGCATGCAAGAGAAAGACAAAAAAATAATTTTGGCAAATTATACATACATAATGTGATAACAAAAAATGACGGACTTGATGTGTGTTTATCAAAAGGTGACTATTACTTTTCTATTTTAATAAAAAATGCAGTTATTAACGATAAATATTTTGCGACGCAAAGCAATGTTTCAAAAATTATTTGCGATAAATGTCAAGGCTGCAATGAAGTACCAAGTTGCTTATATTACCAAGAGTGTGTGCTGAAAAAGCGTGAACAACCTAAAGATATGACTGTGGTTTTTTTGCCTCGCAAAAATGTGCCCTCCACTGAACGACTTGCAGCTGTTTCTTTAGATGATATAAAAGCCAATATGACAGATCTTTCACTTGCGCAAGGATACGGGAAACAGTGGGAATGTTCAGTTATAGCGCTTTCAGAAGTTGGAAATACCGAAAAAGCGAAAAAACTTGCAGATGAAATATTTGGTTCTTCAATCGAGGATAAATTTTTTAAATTAGCAAAAGAAAGTTTAAGTAAGGAATAACATGCTCTACTTTTCATCAATTCTGAAATCCAACCCCAAATATTCATTATCGGCGGAAAATCTGTTTTCCGCATTATCCGCCAGCGGAGAAGAATTTGCTCTTTTTGATGGTGCAAGGGATATTTGGGCAAGGGATTACATGCCGGTTAAGACAAAAAGCGGTCAATACATATCCTTCCGATACGAGCCGAGCTATCTTGCAGATGATCCGCAATTAAGGACAGATTTCAAAGCCGATATTGCGCCGCATTTTGCTCTGCCGGTTACATATTCCGACATCAATCTTGACGGCGGAAATGTCGTGTTTTCGCCGTCAAGGGCAAAAGCCGTTATCACCGACAGGGTGTTTCCCGAAAATCCGGAATATGATAAAAACACTCTTGTATCAGTGCTTGAAAAATTACTTGAAGCAGAGATCGTTATCATTCCGTCGCTGAAAAGTGATATGACCGGTCATGCAGACGGCGTGGTGCGTTTCGTGAACGAAAGCACGGTGATCGGCAACGCCTCGCCTTATAAAAGCGGTTACGAGCAAAAGGTGAAAACGGCATTGAAAAAAGGCGGGCTTTCGGTGATAGATTTTCCGTATTTTGATTCCGAAGGGATAAGCGCTGTTGGAAGCTACCTGAACTTTCTTGAAACCGAAAAGCGCATTTTTCTGCCCGTTTTCGGAGATGCACAGGACGAAACGGCGGTAACATGTGCAGGGGAAATTTTCAATAAGCAAATAATTCCCGTGAATATCAATGCGATCGCCGAGGAAGGCGGCGGATTGAACTGCATCAGCTGGGAGAAGAATTAAGAAGAAAAAGCGGAAGCGGAATTTTGGAGTACGATAGGATAATAACAGCACAGCCACCGGGATGCAGTGTTCCGGTGGCTGTGCTGATTTTTTGTGAGAATGATATTTATTCCGCTACGCGGACAAGCTCTTTCCAGACTTTAACCATAGCGTAGGTGTCGAGCTCACAATACTTTAGCAGATTGTGTCGGGCTGTCTTTTTTTCCTCCGGCTTCATGAACTGTATTTTTGGGAAAATCGTCATCGCCTCGCCGCCGTTATGCACACCCTCCAGATTGTGATAGTCTAATTCGGGATCGTCCGGGAAAATGGCGGGCAGCACACTCTTGATGGAAAAGGAGCCGCCCATTGCCCGATTATAGTAATAGCCCGATTGAAACGGAACGAGCAGGTCGACGATGTTGCCCCTGATATTGAGCAGATGCTCCGCCAAATCCGGGAAGGTTTCTGCCAATTCCTTCAGCCGGGTACACTCAAAGGCTTTGTTGTACGCCGTAACGCAGACATTCATGGGAATGTCGCTGCACAGCTGCTCGGCGAGTCTTCTTCTCGGATCCGTTCCGGATTCGGCAAGAAATTCCTTATGCTTCAGCTCGCCGCCTTCGGCTTCGATGTAGTGCAGCGAATACTGGAACGGAATCTGCGCATAAGGCTTGGTTCCGACATATTGCGGAATAACCGGCTGCATGGTTTCAAAATCAAGAAAATAGAGCGGATAAGAGAGCGTGGAAAGAAAATCACGTATGTTGTCTTTTTCAATATAGGTTCCCTTATCCTGCAAGGCAAACTCGATCTGGCGAAGCTGTGTTTTGTTGGTGATTTCAGAGCTGCTTAGCAGCTCCGGATACGTGACAAGCCTTTTTTTATAAAATGCGATCTTCTTACTGAACCACATTCTGTACAGGTTAAATACCGACTGCTCAGGGATATGCCTGGAGCAATACTTCCAGAATCCGCAGAGATACGGATTTTTGCAGCCGATGGACAGATCAATATCCGGCTCGTTGGAGGAGTTGAGCAGCCGCTCGGCAACGGACAGATTGCCGGCGATGTTCTTTTCTTCCGCTGCAACGGCCTCTGCGATATCGGAGATTGTGAATAAGCGGCCGATATCCAGAGTGCCGTCAAAGATATAGTCGCCGTTCAGGCAGACAAGGTATGTTCCGCTGAGCTTCACGCCGCAGTTTTCCAGCACGTATTTCTGATAGGCAACATCCGCAATATACACCGGCTTGTCGTCCTTGGAGTTTTCGTGCTTGGTAGAACTTTTGACCTCATAAATGGCCCAGCCGTCACTTTCCCTCTTGAGAATATCCACGGCGCAATAGAGACCGTTGTATTCAAATGAAGCCTCACAGATAACGGGTGTGCCTTTTTGCATTTCTTCTCTGGTGCGTTGCATCATTCCGGAAAGATCAAGCTTATCGTTTTTATATGCCGTCACTTCGACATAGTCGCCGAAAAGACCCATTGCCAGATCGCCGACCTCGTTGCCGGCTTCCATGCGCGAAAGAACGCTCCCGTCAAGATTCAGCTCTTCCGGCTTGTATTTTTTCATCCATGCAATTTTGGGGCATTGCCAGAGCCCGCAGTACTTTGACTTCGATAAGTAAACCATGGAAATGACCTCCTCTTTTTCTGTGAGAGAAGAATATCAAGGATTTTTCTTTTTTATCTCTTTTATCTTTTCTTCGATATGTTTCCAGTATTCTTTAATGCCCGGAACAAAGAATTTTTTGAAGTCATCCTCCGAGATCATATCGCTTTTGGCATTGTTGCAAATCACGCAGGCAAATTCGCAGTTTCCGGCGCAGTAATCTCTGTTGGGGTCCTTGCGCTCAATTTGCAATTCCCCGCTGAAGGATTGCTTTTTAGAGGAAATGATCTTGAGATCAAAAGCATCCTTTAATGCTTTTTCATCAACTTTGCAATAGCAGCATTTCCTTATTCCGCCTTCAGGCGTTTTGTCGCACCACCAGGCAAAGAAAGCTTCAAAGTCATCACCAAAAACATCTACGGGGTGTTCCTTTTCCTTTTGGCTATTTCTTTTGGTGTTAAAACGCTCGTAGATTGCTTGGATACAATTCTTTGCCGTTTCAACGGATCTATGATCGGTATAGTAGTCTTGCACCCTTCCCTTGTGGCCGAGTTCTTTCAGGATTTTGCTTTCGCATCCTTCCTTTTTTACAGAATACCTTGCCAGAAATTCCAAATCTGGCTCTGAGAATTTATCATCGGAATAGTTCTTCATCGTCTTCTTTAGATATCGTTTGACCAGTTCTTTTGTTTTCTTTAATTCGTCCATGTGTCTCTATCCTTTCCTGATTGTTTTGTATATTATACCATAATCCAAAGCCGCTTGCATCATCGAATGCAGACTTTCATCACCTTTATTCTAATCCTCGGTGCGTACCGTTTTTGGTGCATATATTGCGGTATGATCATAGCAAAGCAGAGCGACAAAGGAGAGAATGCGTGTGATATATGCGGTATCGGACCTGCACGGGTGCTATGGCAAGTATACAAAGCTTCTTGAACGCTTGCATATGACTTCCGATGATTCTTTGTACATTCTTGGAGACATCGTGGATCGCGGCAGCGGGGGCATGAAGATCCTATTGGATCTCATCAACCGAAAAAATGTATTTTCCTGTAGGGGGAATCACGACCACTGTGCGCAGATGCTGCTAAGAAACTTCGTGCTTTCTAACGACGGCTGTTTTGCGGACGGACTTGAAGAAGCATTCAGACTATGGCTCTCCGACGGCGGAAGTACGACCTATGAGGAGTTCTTGGAATTGGACGAAAGCAAACAGCGTGCGGTGCTGAGATATCTTGGCTCGCTTCCGGTATATAAAAGGCTAACAGTCAAGGGCCGGAAGTTTTTCCTTGCGCATACTGTGCCGGAAAAGCTAAAAATGCTGGACATTCAAAACTGGAAGAATCCGGATTTCATCATGGGTGAGCCGGAGTATGAAAAGATGTATTTTGAGGATACGATGATTGTAACAGGCCATACGCCTACCGGGTTTATTGATCCGGATTACACAGGGCAAATCTGGAAAGGAAACAATCATATAGCCATTGATTGCGGAGCTGTATTTGGCAATCCCCTCGGATGTATTTGTCTTGATACTATGGAAGAAATATATGTGGAGTGAAACAGATGGATATATTCAGATTTGTCAATTCTAAGGATATCAGAGAATACCTCAGGAGTATTGGTTATGAATTTAATTCTCTTGAGGCTGCATGGCTGATTTATCAGTGCCGTGATGCGACGATTGACGAGAAGCATAAAGCATGGAATGAACTGATTGAAACAATGCCAGATTGCCCGATAGCCGAACGCTTAAACACCGTTCCGCAGGACAGCCTTCATGCGTTTCTGAGGCAGTATATGGAGCTTGAAGATAAGTACAGGAACGAGTTCTGCGGCGAGAAACGTGCCGGCACATTTAACGAAGATAAGTCGTTTGTATACAAATTCAAATACATTTACAAGGACGGCACGGAATACGAGTGGGACACGGTATTTTCATGCTTTGATGCTTTGTATGAAAGCGTCATGGAACCCGAAGATGATGTTATCTCCATTCAATGCACAAAAATGTGGATAGACAAGCTGAACTCGCGGCAAATTGCGTATCTTACTCCTTCCTTTGATTTTCTGCGCATTGACCCTGGACGTATTGTCAGTGATAAGGAAAGAGATTTGTTCTGGAGCGTTTTTGACGGCCTTTGGTTTGAATTTCCAACGCCGTTTCAGAAGGGCGATATTGTATGGGACCCGGAACAACCAGAGGGCATTTGCGCCGGTCCGTTTGTGACAACAGGAGTTTGCCTTGACGGTATCGAAGACGACAGGGTAAAAGAGAATCTCAGAAATAACGGCGATTCTTCCGATATGTGTGCCGGAGGCTTCTTTCTGAATGAGGATGGCAGCATTTACGGAGAGTGTATGTCAAACTATATGAACCTTGAATTCTATGATAAGGAACTGACGGGGCCAAAAAGAACACTGATTGCACTCAGTAATTTTCTGAAGGATGAAATAGATCTGGCACTTTTCGCCCGCGCTTATCATCAGATCATCACTGCCGGGTACGCGGAGAACAGTATTCCGCTTGGTTATTTGAAATCCGGTATGATTCTGGCGGGCTTATCCAAACCAGATCATATAAAATTATGGCTGGATGATATCAGAGAAGCGCCGGAAGGATACTGTCGCTGTCACAGCGTGAATGAAGCAAAGGAAAAGATAATTGAGTGCGAAAAGGAATTCGTCGTTATTGATGAGATTAACTGCGACCATGATTTGGGGGATTACGCTTCCGATGGCGGGGACGGAATCAAACTGATCGACTGGCTAGCCGAAAGAGAAACCTATTATCCTGTCAGGCTGCATACGATGAACCCTGTCGGACGCGAGAATATGCAGCGGGAAATTGACCGGTATTGGAATAGTGTCAAATGAAATGAACGGAGCGGAAATCATGTTTTTCTTTATCGCGGACACGCACTTCGGGCACAGTGCAATTATTGATTTATGTCACCGGCCTTTCAAATGCGTCGAAGAAATGGACGGCTATATGATGGAACGGTGGAACAAAAAGGTATCTCCTGACGACACCGTGTATATTATCGGCGACCTGTTTTATAAGCATAAAGAGCCCGAAAAAATCCTGAAGCAACTGAAAGGCAGGAAAAGGCTCGTTGTCGGAAACCATGACGGCGAATGGTTAAAGAAGCTGGACGCTTCACGCTATTTTCTTTCGGTTGACCACCTCGTAGAGGCTTCGGACGGCAAGCACAAGCTCGTGCTTTGTCATTATCCCTTGATGTGTTGGAAGCATGAGCTGAAAAGCTATATGGTTCACGGACATATTCATAATAATACAAACCAGCCTTACTGGCCGGTTATCCGAAACAATCCGAGCTTGCAAAACGCAGGAGCAGATATTAACGGTTTTGAGCCTGTATCTTTTGATGAAATGCTTGCAAACAACGAATGCTTCAAGTCGGATACTGACACAATGTTATATAATATGAAGGAGGTACAGGAATGAGGACGAAATATACCGACTTACATTATGGGCAGGTACCGACCTTATATCAGGCGCTTAAAAATGAATTATCGAAAAGCGGCACGGCCGCAATTTTTTCGCTGATGAGATGCTTTACATATGATATTGACAGCAACGATTATATGATTCAGGTGCTACTGACTGCCAATTATCTGGAAAGAATATCGTGCTTGGTTTATAAGGGCGCTGACGGAAATTATAAAAAACTATCTGCGGAAAAATACAAAGAAGGCATTTTTGAGTGTTATGCGGAATCTCCTCAGGAAGTTTACGAAAGAGTACAGACATATGGAGTTTCGGAAGCCGAAGCAGAGCGGATTCATAAAATGGTTTGGCAGATCGCGGATTTGGTTTGTCCGATGATAGCGTGCATGTGGGAACAGGCCTTTGTCAGCGAATATGTCTATGCCATAGACTATGTGATAAGGCACAGGTGTGATTTGCCCAAGCCGGATATAGATGGGTTGTTTCCGAGGAACTATCCGGATTATAATTACTGGGAGGGGTTACTCGTTGACAAGGTCAATGAATATATTAAATTATAGGAATATATAGAAGCCTATCCAAACAAGGTGACAGAATTGCTTATAGTTGGCAATCTAAATCGAAATTATTCATATTTATTGGCGTAATATAGTTATTTTATACTGTAATAGCTTGATATACTCCTCGTAATAGACAATCAGCAGTGTCGGATAGATCTTGGAAAGCACATCGGTCAGCTTCGTCACTTGTGCCTTTGTCATTTTGCAAAAGCGTTCCATTGCCTGCATATAGCTTGAGCGCAGCTCGTTAGCATCCATATTCAGGTGCTCTGCGGCACTTTGCAAGCACATCTCTGCATCGTTCTCGAATGGATGCTGCGAGAAGTGCCGGAGCATTTTCCGCAGTTGTTCTGTCCCGGCATCGGTGTTATATAGGCAAAGCTTAATGACGAAATCCGTTACATCAAACGCTTCGTCCCAATCGTAGGCGAATACGCCCTTGGCGGGAGAGTACGCAAACTGCGGCGTGTCTGCGATCCGGCAGAACATTGCATACAGAGCCATACTGCCCAAATACTGCTGACGCAGTGCCGGGGACTCTTCTATGCTGCCATAATCGACCGCAGAAAAATCCTCTACCCATTCAGTTCCAACAATAAACGGGTGCATAGGAAACAATCTGCGGGTTTCATTGCTTGTGCTCATGAGATAGGCTTTCGGCGTATAGACATCGCACAGTTCGGCAAGCCGACTGCACATAAAGGTGTTGCAGGCGGACTGTATGTTTTCGTGCTTGACAAGAAGTCTTGAGTAGCCGAGCTCCTGCATTTTACGGAGATAGCGTCCTGCCGTCGCCTTGGACACGCCCCAGCGCTGTGCAAGCTCCGCATACCCGATGAGTGGGCTTCCGGTGCCGTTTCTCATATACACGACTGGAGCGACCTCCGAGCCTTGCACCTGCGTATCGTTGTATACGGTGTTGATCCACAGATCCAGCATAGCGTCCATTTCAGAACAGCGGCCTGCGCTGACCAATTCATTGGCAACCGAGATCGGCAGAAAGAAGAAGCCGGTATCCTTCTGGCACGGGGCGTTGTACTCTAAAACTCTGTTGTATTTGCACCATCCTTTAATTTTGGATTTTACCAGCTTGCCTCAACCAAGCAGCGTATAGGTGATCAGGTGTCTGTCCTGCAGCTCCCTGAGAATGGCAAGGGCCTGGTGCTGAAAGCGGGTGCGAAACCACTCGGTCAGCTCACTCACACGGCAAAGCCATTCGCCGGGATAGATCGTGTAGCTGATCCCGTCGATCCGTTTATAGGAAGTACGGAAGTTTGCGAAGCAGGACAGCACCGTGAAATGGTAAAGCCTTGATGTGCCGCCGACACGGATGTTTTTATCCTTCATCAGCAGCCCGATAAATTGCCGGTAGATCCGGCAGCGTGGATAGTCCACGATCTGCTTTAACTCTAATTGATACTCTGACATGGTTGTTTCCTCCAAAAATAAAAAGCACGGTACAGACATCGTGATGAGATCTGTACCGTGCTGTGTATCTTGAATTTTCTGGCAATTTGTGTTATACTAAATTTTAGAATGCATATCGGTTTTATCCGTCAGCAAAGACGGATGTTGCCGATTTGGCGTGACTGGCTGTAAGGTGTCCTTGCTAATTTCTTGCTAATTGGAGTTCGAATCATCACGCAAAATTAGCAGGAACAGGAGAGACGAAAAAACATTGTGTTCGCTAAAAAAGTCAGTGTTTATGCGGGTTTGGAGCGTCGTGAGAGACCAAACTGCATTAGCGAAAAATGTATAAAATGTGCTCCTAAGGCGGGTGTCGGGAGTTCAAATCTCTTCTGGGACGCCAAAAATTCCGCTGTAAGCCTTGATT
>ERZ779840.1292-NODE-1292-length-24833-cov-4.990153_pt1 | contig 24833 bp, 22 predicted proteins | sample MGYA00511561_ERZ779840 | MGnify/ENA primary metagenome ERZ779840 (study PRJEB29588, sample SAMEA2162036) | human gut metagenome | biome: human gut; feature: human-associated habitat; material: faeces | place: Denmark | collected 2008/2010 ...
TGGAGTGACGTGTACGTCTTAAACGCCCCGTCCATGGGGCGTTAAGACTTTTGCTCTCTGAATTGAAGTTCTGAAGATAAACGAAATTGCATGAGAAACAGAGTCGTGTGGTTAGAAAAGTCTGGAATAGAAAACACAGGATTTTTAAAACAGACAGGTAGCATAATAGATATGGAGCAGTAACATGGAAATACAGGAGTTATTAGAACAGGTAAAAGCAGGAACGCTTTCCATAGAGGAAGCAAAACAGTATTTGCGAAAAGAGCCATTTGAAGAATTAGGATATGCGAAGTTAGATACTCATCGGAAACTCAGGACCGGACATGCGGAAGTGATTTACTGTGAGGGAAAGTCGACGGAGCATTTTTTAGAGATTTTTACGCACCTTTATCGGGAAAATGGTGAGGTATTTGGAACAAGGGCATCGAAGGAACAGTATTTAGCAGCAAAGGAACGGTTTCCACAGACCATTTATGATGAGACTTCCCGTATCATCCGAATTGAAAAGAATGACAAGCCGCATATGGGAAAAATCGTGGTATGCAGTGCGGGAACAGCAGATATTTTCGTAGCAGAGGAAGCGGCACTGACAGCAGAGTATTTTGGAAATTATGTGGAACGTATCTATGATATCGGAGTCTGTGGGATACACAGGATGCTGGCAAATCTGGATGCGATCCAAAGTGCAAACTGCATTGTTGCGGTGGCAGGAATGGAGGGCGCATTAGCAAGCGTTCTTGGCGGCTTGGTGGATAAACCGGTCATTGCAGTTCCGACATCGGTGGGCTATGGTGCAAGTTTTCACGGGGTTTCGGCACTCCTGACCATGATCAATTCCTGCGCGAACGGGGTGGCAGTGGTCAATATCGACAATGGCTATGGTGCCGGCTATATGGCATCACAGATCAACAGGTTAGTAGGAGAACAGCATGAGTAAAACATTGTATCTAGAGTGTACGTTTGGAATCAGCGGCGATATGTTTGTGGGATCACTGTTAGATTTAGGAGCAGACGAAAAAAAGTTAGAGCAGGCACTTGCTAGTCTTCCGGTCAAAGGATTTCACACCTGCATTTCCCGTGTGAAAAAATCAGGGCTGGATGCTTGTGATTTTGCAGTGCTTTTAGATGAACAACATGAAAATCATGACCATGATATGGAGTATCTGCATGGAGCATATACCAAGGAACACCGGAACGAGACAAAAGAACAGACGCAGGAAGCAGGACACGCATATAAACATGAGCATAGAAATTTAAAGCAGATATGCGAAATTATAGAAGCCGCAGACATGAGTGAACATGCAAAACAAATAGCAGAGCGGATATTTACCGTGTTAGCAGAGGCAGAAGCGAAGGTGCATGGCGAGAGCATGGAACAGGTGCATTTTCATGAAGTCGGGGCGGTGGATTCGATCGTAGACATCGTTGCAGCGGCAGTCTGCTTAGACAGCTTGCAGATTGAAGAAGTGATAGTGCCAATGCTCAGTGAAGGACAGGGAACGGTCTGCTGTCAGCATGGAATCCTTCCAATTCCGGTACCGGCGGTGACGCAGATCATCCGTACTTATGGAATTGCAATACACCGCCTGCAAGTGCAGGGGGAACTGGTCACACCGACAGGTGCAGCCATCGTGGCAGCCATCCGTACAGGGGAAGAACTGCCGGAGGCTTATCGGATCTTGCAGATAGGCATGGGAGCAGGAAAACGGGAGTATGAGACACCGGGGATATTGCGGGCGATGCTGATAGAGGAGAGAAAATAAAATTTAATTTAAGTTTAAGATGGTGTAAGTAAATATGGTGCAATGTTAATGTTATGTATAGATTGTGGGTGTGGAGCCATGAGGTTATGGGACGTCGGCACAGATCAGATATTCCGGGTTTCCTTGTGCAGACCATTCCAATGAACCTCTGAAAGCGGAAATCGTGTGCGCCAGAGGGCTTCACGATTCCCTGAGTTTCATTTCCATTGCACAAAAAGAAACCCTTCATATCTGATCTGTGCCGACTGCCAAAACAGTGACAGGATCACAGTATCGTATCAATGAGATATCTATTCATAGGATGCATTTGATATGAAATTTTATTTATACCTTATACTTATCGTATATCAGTTATTGCTTATATCTATTTATTTATCTATTATCTAGTGTTTACCATTGGTATATCTATATTTATAGTTAGCTAATGCTGTCTATTGAGATGTGAACTTCTGGCGTGCTTTCTCGGGTGGGCGAGCGGCGTACAAGGCAGTCCGAGCAGTTTCGGGTTTGTGTCTGACGGTGATATTCAGGGAAATGAAACTGTTTGAGCGTAGCGAGTTTTTCATTTCCCTGAATGGTCTCGCCGTCTGACACAGGCCCGGAAACTACCGGACTGCCTTGTGTCCGCCTTGCCCACCCGATAAAGCACCCACACATAGCCTCTCAACATAACCATAACTAATAACTCACATCTTTTGATACAGTGCAACAATACAGGCAGAGAAATAAAAATTAGTTCCCAAAACAGGAATAATCTGCTATAATAGGTTCATATTAGATATTGGAGGTAGTGTAATGGCAGAAGACAGACAGAGTTTTAGCATAAAAGAAGATAAATCCGGTACAGTGCATGTTGCCGGCGAAGTTGTAGCGATCATCGCAGGTCTGGCAGCTACGGAAGTAGAAGGCGTCAGCTCTATGGCAGGAAATATTACCAATGAATTAGTCAGCAAGCTGGGTATGAAGAACCTTTCTAAAGGAGTCAAGGTTGAAGTGACGGATGACTCTGTCGAGGTAAATCTTTCTTTGAACATTGCCTATGGTTATTCCATTCCGGAGGTGTCCGGCAGGGTTCAGGAGAGAGTTAAGGCTGCGATTGAGAATATGACAGGATTACAGGTGTTAGAAGTAAATATCCGCATTGCAAGTGTGGATATGGAAAATAGCAAATAATGCTTTTTAAATAGCGGCAGGTGTTGTATAATAGGGGGTGTCCGGAAAGGGCATCCCTTTTCACTGTATAGGAAAACTGGAAGAAGCGAGAGGAAGACAAGTGAGCAGAAGAGAATTAAGAGAGCAGATTTTTAAAATGCTGTTTCGTATCGAATTTCATGAGGGAATGGAAATGGAAGAACAGATGCGGCTTTTTTTAGAAGAAGAGGAAGAAATCAGTAAAGAAGACAGCGAATATATACGGAATAAGTATGAAAATATTGTGGAACATTTAGAGGAGATTGATGCTTCTATTAACGAAAAGGCAAAAGGCTGGAAGACAAGCCGTATGGCGAAGGTGGAGTTATCGCTGATTCGTCTGGCAGTCTATGAGATTCAGTATGATGAGGATATTCCGGCAGGGGTAGCAATCAATGAAGCAGTTGAATTAGCAAAGAAGTACGGTGCAGACAGTTCACCGGCATTTATTAATGGAGTATTGGCAAAATTTGTATGAGAAGAAATGTGTATTCTGTAGGACAGGTCAATGCCTATATTAAAAATATGTTTGCACAGGATTTTATGCTACGGCAGATTTCCGTGTCCGGAGAGATCAGTAATTGCAAGTATCACTCTTCGGGACATATTTATTTTACATTAAAGGATAGCAGTGGAATAATCCAGGCAGTGATGTTTGCAGGAAATCGAAGAGGTCTGACATTTCATATGAAAGAGGGGGACAACGTTGTTGTTACCGGTTCGATCGAAGTCTATGAAAGAGATGGTAAATACCAGCTTTATGCAAGGGAGATCACACTTGCAGGAGCAGGAGATCTCTATCTGAAATATGAAGCCTTAAAAAAAGAGTTAGAAGAGATGGGAATGTTTGCAGCGGAATACAAACAGGATATTCCCAAGTATGCAAAGACCATCGGGATCGTAACCGCACCGACAGGAGCGGCAGTGCGGGATATTAACAATATTGCACAGCGAAGGAATCCCTATGTCCAGCTGATCCTTTATCCGGCACTGGTGCAGGGCGAAGGAGCGGCACAGAGTATTGTAAACGGTATCCATGCCATGGAGCAGTTACATCCGGATCTCCTGATCGTAGGACGTGGCGGAGGTTCGATCGAAGATCTGTGGGCATTTAATGAAGAAATCGTGGCAAGGGCAATTTTTGATTGTTCGATTCCTGTGATATCAGCAGTAGGGCATGAGACCGATACCACGATCGCAGATTATGTGGCGGATCTGCGTGCACCGACACCATCGGCAGCAGCAGAACTTGCAGTATTTGATATTCAGGATTTTTACGGAAACATAGGACAGTACCGGATGCAGATGAACCGTCTGATGAAGGCAAAACTGGATATCCGTAAACAAAAACAGGAGTATTTAAAAAGGCAGCTTTTGCTTTTGAGTCCGCAGAGCAGAATCCATACCAAAAGGCAGTATGCCGCGGATTTAGAAGAACGTCTGAGACAGCAGATGAAGCAGCAGATCATAGAAGCAAGGCATCAGATGGAGATTTTTGCAGGAACCTTAGACGGACTTTCCCCGGCAAAGAAGCTGATGCAGGGCTATTCGGTAGCAGTCAATGATGCAGGCAGAAATATCCGCAGTACGAAGGATGTACAGCCCGGAGAAGACATAGTGATCCGGGTAACGGATGGAGCGGTACTTGCAAAAGTGACAGGCATAAAGGAGCAGATACGATGGGAGAAGAACTGACATTAGAGGAGTGTTTTTCCGGACTCGAAGAAATTATTGAAAAGATGCAGGATACAGAAGTGTCGTTAGAAGATTCGTTTGCCCTGTATGAGCAGGGAATGAAAATGTTAAAAAACTGCAATCAGAAAATTGATGCAGTAGAAAAAAAGATGTTGAAAATGAATGAACAGGGAGAATTGGAGGAGTTTTAAGAGGGACTATGGATAGAAAAAAAGAAGTTGAGCAGATTGTGACATCCTTTCTTCCAAAAGAGGAAGGTTATCAGAAAACCGTATTAGAAGCAATGAATTACAGTGTATCCGCAGGAGGAAAACGACTTCGTCCGATGCTGATGCTTGAGACATACCGTATGTTTGGCGGCACATCAAAGGTCATTGAACCGTTTATGGCAGCCATAGAGATGATCCACACATATTCACTGATTCACGATGATCTGCCGGCAATGGATAACGATGAATACCGTCGTGGAAGAAAGACGACGCATGTGGTATATGGTGAGGCAATGGCGATCTTAGCAGGCGATGCATTGTTAAACTACGCATTTGAAACAGCAGCCTCGGCATTTGTTTTAGACGAGGGAAATCCGGCGATCGGAAAAGCATTTATGATCCTTGCATCCAAAGCAGGGGTCTATGGAATGATCGGCGGTCAGGTGGTAGATGTGGAATCCGAAGGAAAAGAGATTGATGCAGATACCCTTAAGTTTATCCATATCCATAAGACTTCGGCACTCTTAGAATCCGCAATGCTGATCGGAGCGGTGTTAGCAGGTGCAAGTGAGCAGCAGCAGCGTACCGTGGAATTAGCAGCGCGTGAGTTAGGACTGGCATTCCAGATACGGGATGATATTTTAGATGTTACGGGAAATACCGATGAGTTGGGAAAACCGGTAGGATCCGATGAAAAGAATCATAAGAATACTTATGTGGCATTAGAGGGCCTTGAAAAGGCAAAAGAAGATGTGAAGCGTTATTCAGAATCTGCCATTGACCGTTTAAAGAGCCTTCCGGTACGAAATGAATTCTTATATGAATTAATCGAAGAGCTGATTGATCGGAGAAGTTAGAGGTGCTTATGCATGGTACTAGAGAAGATAGAGCAGGCAAATGATATAAAAAAACTGAATCCACAGGAATTAGAAATATTAGCCGGAGAGATCCGGGAATTTTTGATTGAAAAAATATCAAAAACCGGAGGACATCTGGCATCTAATTTAGGTGTGGTGGAACTGACAATGGCATTGCATTTAGCGTTTCAACTGCCGGAGGATAAGATCATCTGGGATGTGGGCCATCAGTCTTATACGCATAAGATTCTGACCGGAAGACGGGAGGGCTTTGAAGGACTGCGAAAATACGGCGGTATGAGCGGATTTCCCAAAAGACGTGAGAGTGACTGCGATGCGTTTGGAACAGGTCATAGTTCTACTTCCATTTCTGCGGGGCTGGGATATGCACATGCAAGAGATATTCAGAAGAAAAACTATAAGGTCATCTCTGTCATAGGGGATGGGGCGTTGACCGGCGGTATGGCGTTTGAAGCATTGAATAATGCGACCAGACTGGAGAAGAATTTTATTATTGTACTGAATGATAATAATATGTCCATTTCCGAAAATGTCGGTGGGCTGTCGAACCATCTGAACAGACTTCGGACCGCAGAAGGTTACCATGACTTAAAAGAAGGAGTTATGAACTCGTTAGTAAAAATTCCGGTATATGGAGAGTGGATGGTAGAGCAGGTACGCAGGGCAAAGAGCGGCATCAAACAGTTAGTGATTCCCGGCATGATTTATGAAAATATGGGAATTACCTATTTAGGACCTGTAGATGGACATAACATCGAAGAAATGGTCAGAGTATTCAAGGATGCATCGAAAGTAGACGGACCGGTTATGGTACACTGCCTGACACAAAAGGGCAGAGGCTATCTGCCGGCAGAACGTCATCCTGCCAGATTCCACGGTGCAGAGCCATTTGATATTGAAACGGGACTGCCAAGCAACAAAAAGGAAAAGGCTGCCTATACCGATATTTTTTCTACGGTCATGCGAAAATTAGGAGACCGCAACGAAAATGTCGTTGCCATTACAGCAGCCATGGAGACCGGTACGGGACTGAAAAGATTCCACAATATGTTTCCAGAGCGTTTTTTTGATGTGGGAATTGCAGAGGAACATGCCGTAACCTTTGCGGCAGGGCTGGCAGCAGGCGGAATGATTCCCGTGGTAGCAGTCTACTCTTCATTTTTACAAAGGGCATATGACCAGATTCTGCACGATGTCTGCATTCAGAATCTTCATGTCATTTTTGCAATAGACCGTGCAGGGTTAGTCGGAAGTGATGGTGAGACCCATCAGGGAATTTTTGATATTTCATTTTTATGTACGATTCCCAATATGACGTTGATGGCACCGAAGAACAAGTGGGAATTTTCCGATATGATAAAATTTGCCGTGGACTTTGAAGGACCGATTGCCATTCGTTATCCGAGAGGAGAGGCTTATGACGGACTTGCAAAAATGCGGGCACCGGTTGTTTTAGGGAAGAGCGAGACACTTTATGATGAAGAAGAAATCTGTCTGATTGCATTTGGCAGTATGGTAAAGACTGCGGTTAAGGTAAGAGAGATGTTAAAGGAACGTGGGTATCACTGTTCACTCATCAATGCAAGGTTTGCAAAGCCGTTAGACTATGAAATGCTTACAAGAACGGCAAAAGAGCACCGCCTTTTAGTAACGTTAGAAGAGAATGTAAAAAGCGGCGGTTTCGGAGAACAGGTCATGGACTATTTAGAGGAATGCAGTCTGGATGTCCGTCTTTTAAATATTGCAATTTCGGATGAGTATGTGGAACACGGCAATGTCAATATCCTCTATCAGGAGGTTGGTATTGATGCAGAATCCGTAGTGAAAAGAATTATAGCAGAATATGTGGGGCTGAAATGAAAGAACGATTAGATATATTACTGGTCAAAAGAGGGCTTGCTCCTTCGAGAGAAAAAGCAAAGGCAATGATCATGGAGGGAAATGTCTTTGTGGAAAACCAGAGAGAAGATAAAGCAGGCACTTCCATACCGGAAAATGCAAAGATTGAGATCAAAGGAAATACTTTAAAATATGTCAGCAGAGGCGGCTTGAAATTAGAAAAGGCAATGAACCATTTTGACATTGAGTTACAGAACAAAGTCTGTATGGACATCGGGGCTTCCACCGGCGGTTTTACGGATTGTATGCTGCAAAACGGTGCAAGCAAAGTCTATGCGGTCGATGTCGGATATGGACAGTTTGCATGGAAACTGCGAACTGATGAACGGGTGGTCTGTATGGAAAAGACAAATATCCGTTATGTGACACCGGAGGATATTGGGGAACCACTGGATTTTGCTTCGGTGGATGTATCCTTTATTTCTCTGTCTAAGGTACTGCCTGCGGCAAGAGAACTGTTAAAAGACGGTGGAGAGATGGTCTGTCTGATCAAGCCGCAGTTTGAAGCAGGAAGAGAAAAAGTAGGGAAAAAGGGTGTTGTGCGTGACCCTAAAGTGCATTTAGAAGTCATTCAGACTGTCTTACAAACAGCGATGGATTTAGGATTTTCCATTCTGGATCTGGAATATTCACCGATTAAGGGACCGGAGGGAAATATTGAATATCTGGTTCACCTGAAAAAAAGTCAGGAAGGGGAAAATAGTGCAGAAGTAAATGCCGAGGCGGTGGTAGAAGCTGCACATGGAGAATTGGATCGGATATGAAACATTTTTTAACAATTACGAATATTCAAAAAGATGAAAAAAAGAGCTTTACGAAAGAAGTCAGAGACTATATCGAACAAAAAGGCGGAACCTGTCTCTGTTATTACAGCAGTGGGAATAAAGAGCGGGTGGAGCAGATCGATCCAAAGCAGATACCGGAGGGTGTAGAGTGTATCCTTGTCTTAGGTGGCGATGGAACGCTGATCCGTGCAGCGAGGGATCTGTATCACTGGAATATTCCGATGTTAGGAGTCAATCTTGGAACACTTGGATATCTCTGTGAGGTGGAGAGAAGCAACATCCGTGCAGCCATTGATGAGATCATGCAGGAACATTACATGATCGAGCGGCGCATGATGTTAGAGGGTTACTGCGTCATCGATGGAAAAGAGCAGAAAAGCCGTGCCGCATTCAATGATATTATCATCCACAGAGGCACCAATCCATCGGTTAAGACCCTGATCATCCGTGTCAATGGAGAATATCTCAATACATATGTAGGAGACGGGATCATTGTAGCGACACCTTCCGGTTCGACAGCGTACAATATGTCCGCAGGTGGACCGATCGTTGACCCAAAGGCAAAACTGCTTTTAGTGACACCGATCAATTCCCACAGCCTGAATGCAAAGAGTATTGTGTTGAGCGCCGATGATGAGATTGAGATTGAGATCAGTGCCAGAAACCATGAGACCGATGACAGTGCAGAGGTCAGCTTTGACGGAGATTATCCGATCAAATTAGGGTTTGGCGATAAGATCGTGATCAAAAAAGCGGAGCAGGCTACGAATATTTTGAAATTGAGCAAATTGAGCTTTTTAGAGATACTCAGTAAAAAAATGCAGACGTGTATATAGAATCTTGGAGGAAAAGAAGTGAAATCAGAAAGACATGCAAAAATTCTAGAGATTATCAGAAAAAATGAGGTGGAGACACAGGAAGAACTGTCAGACAGACTTGAGCGGGAGGGCTTTCAGGTAACACAAGCAACCGTATCGAGAGATATCCGCGAATTGAAACTGACAAAAGTTGCAATGAGCAACGGAAAACAGAAATATGCAGCACTGACAGAGCCGGCTGAGGATCTGTCCCAGAAATATATCCGTGTGTTAAAAGATGGATTTGCATCCATGGACATGGCACAGAATATTCTAGTGGTCCGTACGGTGTCCGGAATGGCAATGGCAGTCGCAGCAGCATTAGATGCATTAAATTTTCACGAGATTGTAGGTACGATTGCCGGAGATGACACGATCATGTGTGCAGTTCGTTCCGTAGAGGAAAATATCCAGTTGATGGATCGTTTGAGAAAAATGGTAGGAAAATAGACAGCTACAGGATCGTGAGGGAGTAGAAGGAGATAGGATGTTACGAAATCTGCATGTAAAAAATCTCGCCCTGATCGACGAGATGGAAGTAGAATTTGAGGAAGGGTTAAACATTTTAACCGGAGAAACAGGCGCCGGAAAATCATTGATCATCGGTTCAATTAATATGGCACTTGGTCAGAAGGTACCAAAGGAGATGATCAAAGAAGGTGCGGATTATGCTTTAGTGGAACTGATCTTTGAGGTAAAGAGCGAAGATACCATCCGCAGATTGCAGGAAATGGATATTTTTCCGGAGGACGGTATGGTCATTATGAGCCGTAAGATCACCGGGGGAAGAAGTGTTGCAAAGATCAACTCCGAGAGTATATCCGCAGCAAAAGTCAAAGAGGCGGCACAACTTTTAATTGACATTCATGGACAGCATGAGCATCAGTCTCTGACCGGAAAAAAGATGCAGTTAGCACTGCTTGACGATTATGCAAAAGAAGAAACGCAGAAAGTAAAGGCAGAGGTAAAGAAACGTTATGAGGAATATTCTTCTATTTTAAAAGAATTAGAAGAAAAAGATATTGATAAAGAGCAGCAGCAACGGGAACTCTCATTTTTAGAGTTTGAGATCCAGGAGTTAGAGGATGCCTGTCTGCGGGAAGGAGAAGACGAGGAGTTAGAGAAGACTTACCGCAAAATGCTGAACGGCAAAAAGATTGCGGAAGCATGTGGAGCGGCTTACCGCCTGACCTCAGAAAACGGTGAAAGTGCATCGGATCAGATCGGAAGAGCGCTCCGAGAGATTTCAGCAGTGACTTCCTGTGACGCTGAGCTGCAGCCGTTAGAAGAGCAGTTAGAGCAGTTAGACGGGCTGTTAAATGATTTTAATCGGGATATGTCCTCTTATCTGTCAGGCTTAGAGTTTGAGGAAGAGGATTTTTACGAAACGGAGAAGCGTTTAGACGAACTGAATCATTTGAAATCCAAGTATGGTGATACGATTGAAAAAGTATTAGAAGCGAAAGAGGAAAAAATCCAACGAAAGGAAGCGCTTTTAGATTATGATGCATACTTAAATCAGTTAAAAGAACAAAAGAAGGCATCCGAAGAGGCGTTAGAAAAGGCAAGTAAAAAGCTTTCTAAGATCCGTAAAAAATATGCGAAAGAACTGTGCAGGCAGGTCACAGAACACCTTTTAGATCTGAATTTTGAGACTGTGGATCTGTCGATGGGATTTGAACAGACCACGCATTTTACATCGAATGGATATGATGAAGTGGAGTTCCTGATATCCACAAATCCGGGAGAAACGCCAAAGCCACTCGGTAAGATCGCTTCGGGCGGTGAACTTTCAAGGATCATGCTGGCATTAAAGACAGTGCTTGCAAACAATGACGAGATCGAGACTTTGATTTTTGACGAAATAGATACCGGGATCAGTGGAAGAACGGCGCAGAAGGTTTCGGAAAAGATGGATCTGATCGGAAGAAATCATCAGGTCATCTGTATTACACACCTGCCTCAGATCGCAGCTATGGCAGATACGCATTTTCTGATCGAGAAAACCGTGGAATCCGGCAGGACAACCTCAAAGATCCACAGGCTGCCGCAGGAAGAGAGCGTTGCGGAGTTAGCAAGGATGCTTGGCGGTGTCAGTATTACGGAAACCGTTTTAGAAAATGCAAAAGAAATGAAAGAATTAGCAGCAAAAACAAAAAAATCCTAGTTTGAAACAGAAAAAATCATCACATAATAGAATTTAAGGATGTGATGATAATGAAAAAAAAGTTTGGTACGGGAATTCTGGTTTTTGTCCTGTGTTTTGGATATCTGTTTTTACAAAATAAAATTCCCGATGAAGTGAGTGTGCGTCCGGGTGAGACGCTGCAGCTTCATACGGGAATTCCTTTGTCTATGGAGCAAAAAGAAGAGGAACCGGTCACTCTGGCATCCATGGTTTTTGGACGGAGTGGGTTAGGGAACAGTCAAAAAACCGGCAGCTATACGCTAAGCTGCCGGCTCTTTGGTGTGATCCCGATCAAGGATATCTATGTACAGGAGCGTGGAGAAAAATATCTGATCCCCGGAGGAATGCCTGTAGGCATCTATGTAAAGACTAAGGGAATACTGGTCATAGGGACAAGTCCGGTCAACGGAATGTCAGGAGAGACGGTAGAACCGGCAAAGTATTTATTAAAAAGCGGAGATTATATCTGTAGTGTGAACGGTGAAAAGGTATCTACAAAAGAAGAGTTATTAGACCGGGTTCATGAATATGGTGATCAGCCCATGGCATTTGGGATAGAGCGCAATGGAGAACGGATCGAAGTAGCCATGGAGGCCGTGATGACACAGGAAAAAGCCTATAAGATCGGCGTATGGGTGCGTGATGATCTAGCAGGAGTCGGTACTTTAACCTATACCGATACGGCAGGGAATTACGGCGCACTTGGTCATGGCGTCAGCGATGCAGACACCAGTACGCTTATCGATATGGAAAAAGGCCTGTTATATCAGACAGATATCATCGGGATCATCAAAGGAAAACGCGGGACTCCCGGAGAACTGACCGGCATCATCAATTACAGCAGTCGTTATTGTTTAGGAGATGTCAAAAAGAATACAAAAGCTGGAGTTTATGGAAAGTTAGACGGTATCCCGGAAGAACTGACCTCTGAACAGCAGATCCCTGTGGGATTCAAGCAGGAAGTACAGCTTGGGAAGGCGGAGATCATCTGTACTTTAGAAGGGGAGCGGAAAAGCTACGATATTGAGATTACCCAGACAAATTTTAATGCGAGAGAAACGAACAAAGGAATCCGGTTTGTGGTAAAGGATCAGGAACTGTGCGCCCTGACCGGAGGGATCGTACAGGGGATGAGCGGCAGCCCGATCGTCCAGAACGGAAAGATCATCGGAGCGGTGACCCATGTGTTTGTGCAGGATGCATCGAAAGGATATGGGATCTTTATTGAAGAGATGTTGGAGCAGGGATAAGAAAATAGTTTTTGAAATAAAGCATATTGTTTGCTATAGTATATTTCAAAAACCCGATGACTTTTTGAAATAAAAGAACTATAATAAGTGTAGTTATTTCAAAAAGAGGTGAAAAATGTATGAAGCGTGCAGGAATATATGTTGACAATTTAAATGGAGAGGCTACGTACCAATCTTTTAAACCTAATCCGTTACCACCGATACCTGAAATTGAAATGGACGGGGAGATTGTAAAACTTTTAGTTGATGCAAATAAGCAACTGGTAAAACTTGATACTGCATCACAATTGATTTCTAATGCGGATCTGTTTATATCAATGTATGTTAGAAAAGAAGCGTTGATCTCTTCGCAAATAGAAGGAACGCAGTGTACTCTTGACGATGTATTAGATCCGGAAGTGGAAACAAATGCAAATCTTGATGTATCTGATGTTATTAATTATGTGAAAGCAACACAGTATGCCTTAAAACGTTTAGAAAGATTACCTTTATGCTGCAGATTAATAAGAGAAATACATGAAGTATTAATGGAAAATGTTCGTGGACAGGATAAAACTCCGGGAGAATTTAGACATTCTCAAAACTGGATCGGGCCTGCAAACTATTCATTAAAAGATGCCAGGTATATTCCTCCTAATGTAGAAGATATGCAAACAGCAATGTCTGATTTGGAAAAATATATCAATGAGAATGTGGATTATGATCCATTGATCAGAGCGGCATTGATTCACTATCAGTTTGAAACAATACATCCGTTTTTAGATGGCAACGGAAGAATTGGAAGACTTTTGATACTCCTCTATTTGATGGAGCAGAGATTGATTGAAAAACCAGTCATTTATATATCCTATTTTTTGAAAAAGAACCAGATAGAATATTATGACCGCATTAGTGAAGTCAGGAGAACCGGAAACTTTGAACAATGGATAAGATTTTTTTTAGAGGCAGTAAGTAAAGCAGCATCGGACTCTTTAGAAGCAATTCGTCAGCTTTCTGTGTTGCATGATACGAATGTAGAAAAACTTCCAAAGACAACTCGGAGCAAAGATAATTTACGAGCAGTTTTTGACTATATTGAACAGTATCCGATTATTGATATCAAGAGAACCGCAAAGGAATTAGAGGTTAGCTATAATACGGTAGCTGCTGCTGTGCGGAAACTTGTAGAACTTGGGATTTTGCAGGAAACAACCAATGCTGCAAGAAATAGAGTATTTGCCTATGAGGAGTATTTAGCGATACTGAGAAAGGATACTTAAGAGCTGATTGACGATAGAATGATGATCAGAAATGTTCTATACAGATGGTATAAAGAAATAAAACATATGGTATAAGACAAAGCGAGTAAAAATGACAGATAATAAGTATCGTAATGAGAAACATATTCAAACATCCCATAATTCAACGAAAATTTACTAAAAATTCTTGTGGTGATTCCCTGATAGGTGTATAATTATTCCAATGGTACACGTCAAGGGAATCAGGGAAGAGAGGAAAATACATATGAAGATCAAAAGTATTCGGACAGCATGTATTATTTTATGTACGGCAATTATTGTAGCTTGCTCCATCGGAGTTAATCTTGTTACCTATACGGGAATGAAGGGAACGATCACCAAAACCAATTCAGACTATAAAGATGCGGTAATATCGGGATATAAAGAACAGATCAAAGATGAAGTCGGAGCAATGCTGACGGTCGTCAATATGGTTTATGAAAAGAGCCAGTCAGGAGAAATGTCAGAAAAAGATGCGAAAAAAGAGGCAATGGAAATCCTTCGCAATGCGCGTTATGGAGAAGACGGCGAAGGATACTTCTGGATTGACGGTACGGATTATACCTTGCTGATGCACCCGATCCTCTCTGAACAGGAAGGAACGAACCGTTACGATCTGAAAGACCAGAATGGTGTAAAGATCATTCAGAACATTATGAAATCGGCAGAAGCCGGCGGCGGCTATAATGAGTTCTACTTTACAAAAGCAGATGGTAAAACGGTTGCACCAAAGATTGCTTATTCAGAAGAATTTGAGCCTTGGGGCTGGGTCATTACCACAGGAAATTATGTAGATAATTTAGAGAAAAATATTGAGAAGAACCGTGTCACACTGCAGAACAGACAAAAGAGCATGATGATGCAGAATATCTTTATCAGTGTAGTCATTATGGTAATATCCCTGATCGCCTGCTTTAAATTCGGAAACGGTATTAAGAAGCAGCTTTTAGAAATGCAGGGAATGGTTGGAAGGATTTCTGAAGGAAATCTGACACAAAATGTTGAGATCCGGAGTGCGAATGAGATCGGAGTGCTGGCAGATTCGCTGAATGTGGCACAGGGAGGCATCAGTGGTCTGGTATCACATGTCGGCGAGACATCAGAACATCTGAATTTAGCAGAACAGCAGTTTGTCGATAATTTCAGTATTATGAATGAAGCAATTGAAAATCTGACAAATGCGATGGGCGATGTAGCACAGAACATTTCGCAGCAGGCAGAGTCTACAACGGATGTAGCCGGAAGCGTAGAAAAAATCGCACAGAATATCCAGAGCACCACAGCGGATATCGAGGATTTATCTGAAAATGCATCCTTTATGAAGAAATGCTCACAGGATTCCTATACCAGCATGGAGAATCTGTTAGAAGTAAATCAGCAGACCATCCGTAACATCGAAGTGATGTATCAGCAGACAGAGTATACGAATGAATCCGTCAATAAGATCAGTGAAGCAGCAACGTTGATCAGTCAGATTGCATCACAGACCAATCTTCTTTCTCTGAATGCGTCGATCGAGGCAGCGAGAGCCGGAGAGGCAGGAAGAGGATTTGCAGTAGTAGCAGAAGAGATTGGACAATTAGCTTCAGAGTCGGCAGAAACAGTTCAGGAAATCAATGGTATCATTGAGGAACTGACTGATAATGCAAATAAATGTATGGACATCATGAAAGACATGAATACAACATCCAAGACACAGATCGATACCTTAACGGTAACACAGGATACGTTCCAGGAGTTGAAGAATGCATTAGATGTATGTATTGAGACTGTACAGGATATTGCAGCGAAGATGCAGGAAATCGATCAACAGAAAGATTATGTGGTTGGTCACATCGAGACATTGAATGCACTTTCTGCAAATAATGCATCCTTTACCGAGGAGACATCAGCAACATCGGAAGAAATTGACAATGCAGTCAAAGATTCCATGGAAGTTTTGGATACAGTTATGAACCATACACATGAGTTATTAGAAAGTGTAGAACGTTTTTCCGTATAACCTATGGAAAAATGACAGAAAAGGGGGGAGAATTGCTTGTTTCTATTGGACTTGAAAAATTAGTTGCTATTTTTCGACAAGAGATGTGTCGAATTGCCTGTATAATACAGTTGATTCAGGAGTATCCGACACGGATATGCAAAAAAGCCGCTAAAATACAGTGGTTGTCGAATTAGAACGTTAGAAAACTATTGAATTTAGGGGAACCTAACGATATAATAGCAGCATGTTTGAAAAATTTACCAGGAGGGACAGCATGGAGAAGCTGAACATTGCGATTGCAGATGATAACGAAAGAATGGTGCGTCTTTTAGGCGATATTGTACGGAGTGATGAAGAATTACAGGTGATTGGAACAGCGAAAGACGGGGTAGAAGCGTACGAATTGATAAAAACTGCCGAACCTGACGTTGTACTGTTAGATATTGTTATGCCAAAGATGGACGGCTTAGGAGTTATGGAAAAAGTCAACAAAGATTCTACGATCAAAAAGCACCCGGCATTTATTATGATCAGTGCGATTGGTCAGGAAAAGATTACAGAGGATGCATTCCGGCTCGGAGCAGATTACTATATTATGAAACCGTTCGACAATGATATGGTCATTAGTCGGATCAAGGATGTCAAAAACCGTAACGTAGCACGTCCAAGCGAGGTGCGTAAGGTACAGCCTTATGAGAAACGGGAAGAATTAAAAGAACGTAACTTAGAGGCTGATGTGACGGCAATTATCCACGAGATTGGAGTTCCGGCACATATCAAAGGATATCAGTACTTACGGGAAGCAATTATCATGTCTGTGAATGACATTGATATGTTAAATTCCATTACGAAGATTCTCTATCCTACGATAGCGAAAAAGTTTCAGACCACACCAAGTCGTGTAGAGAGAGCAATCCGCCATGCGATCGAGGTTGCATGGAGCAGAGGAAAAATGGATACGATCGATGCACTGTTTGGGTACACCATTAACAACGGAAAAGGAAAACCGACAAATTCAGAGTTTATCGCTCTGATCGCGGACAAAATCAGATTGGAATATCGGAGCAATTCCTGAGATTAACTTTAAAAATTCCTCCTGGTACGGTATAATAAAATTAATTATATTGTACTTGGAGGTTTTTTATGAAAAAAGTCTTGTTTGTAACATCGGAAGCAGTTCCGTTTATTAAGACCGGAGGGCTTGCGGATGTAACCGGTTCTTTACCGAAATATTTTGATAAAAAGAAGTATGATGTACGTATTATGATCCCGAAATATCTGTGCATAGAGGAAAAACTGACAGCAGATTTGGAAAATCTGGGAAATTTTTCGATATCTCTCGGATGGCGTGAGCAGTATGTCGGAGTATTTCACAAGGTTGTCGAAGGGGTTACTTACTATTTTATAGATAATGAATACTATTTTGGCGGAGATCAGCCATATAACCGGATCTATGAAGATGTGGAGAAGTTTGCATTCTTTTCTAAAGCAGCCATTGCCGCAATGAAATTTATTGATTTTCAGGCAGATATCATACACTGTCATGACTGGCAGACCGGAATGGTGCCTGTATTTTTAAAATATTTTTATGGAGAGGATCCGTTTTATCAGAAGATGAAGAGCGTCTTTACAATCCACAATCTGAAATTTCAGGGAAGATGGAAGCTCAACGAAGTCAAAGATATTACGGGACTGCCGGCTAAATTCTTTATGCCGGATCAGTTAGAATCTTACGGCGAAGCAAATTATTTAAAGGGCGGGATTGTCTATTCCGACATGGTAACAACGGTAAGCAGATCCTATGCGCAGGAAATTACGACACCGGAAGGTGGAGAGGGCTTAGACGGTCTGCTTCGTGCAAAATCAGACCATTTGTATGGAATTGTCAATGGGATTGATTATGATGAGTATGATCCGGTCACGGATCAGCGTATCGGGACACATTTTGATAAGATGAATGTGGTAAAAATGAAACCGGCAAATAAGGCAGGCCTTCAGGAAGAGTTGGGACTTCCAAAAGAGGAAGATGCATTTTTGATCGGAATTGTATCGAGGATGACAGTGCAAAAGGGTATGGATCTGATTGCCTATGTGATGGATGAACTGTTAGGGGATAAGAAAATCCAGTTTGCAGTGCTTGGAACAGGAGAAGAACGTTTTGAGAATATGTTCCGCCACTTTGCCTGGAAGTATGAACGGCAGATGGGAGTCTGTCTTCAGTATTCCGAAGATTTAGCACACCGGATCTACGCTGGAGCGGATGCCTTTTTAATGCCATCCATGTTTGAACCGTGCGGACTCAGCCAGTTGATGAGTATGCGTTATGGAACCGTTCCAATGGTGCGTGAGACAGGAGGGCTTCGGGATACTGTCTACCCATATAACGAATACGAGCAGACAGGAAATGGTTTCTCTTTTGCCAATTACAATGCACATGAGATGTTACATATGATCCGTTATGCAAAAGATACTTATGTCAATCATAGAAACGAGTGGAATGGGATTGTAAAACGTGCGATGGACTGTGACTATTCCTGGAATGCATCCGCTAAAGATTATGAATCACTTTATGAGGAACTTTTCAAGATGTGATAATTAGCAAATGGAGTCTGTCTTTCGGGAATAATAATAGGCATGATCGGAGAGAACTTCTTCAGGTAACAGTTCGGAATGGTTGACTTCCTGAATGATCGGGGCATATTCTTCAAATGACTCCCCCTGATCAGCCGGAAGCAGAAGTACTTCATGCAGACTGCTTGGGATAATAATTAAGTCGTGATTTATTTTCTTCGCTATTGAGGATAAAAGATTTGGATAGAGTATTACGGCTGCACCAAACAGTTTTTCTGAATTGGTCAGAACATAGAGTGGGTATAGCTGTTCTTTGCTAAACTCTGCTAAGTCGGAAACATTCCGTAAGATGGAAAAGACATCGTCAAAATAGTAAGGGAGCAGCTTTGGAGTATTGATCTTTGCTGATTCGAACAGGGTATCAGTTGTGACATTCCAGTAAGGAAGATGTTTGTTATAGATGAGGATGGTTGCCTGTTCACCGGATGGCAGTTGGATCAGATAATAAAAGACGACGGCAAGGTCGAGAAAACGGATGTGGGGAACTTCTTTTAGGAGTTCTCTGTTTTTTTCATAGTGGATCAGCTTCATGCAGATGCGGTCTTTTGCATTTTCATAGTCCGTAAAAAAGCGGATGTCGACGTGGTCGCCGGGATGATGCATAGCATAGGTGTTTTTGATCTGTTCTAAAATGAAAAACATCGGCATGCCATTTTGAAATTTAACAAAATAGGGATTCAGATAAATAGTTGGTGAGATGTTATGTCCCTTTTTTTGAATGGTAAGTCCTTCTAAGGTAATGTGATTATTTTTTGGGATTTCCTGAATAGACAGGATATAGTCGCTGCCGTAGTAATCGCTTAATGCAGATACAATCGTTTCTTTAAAGGTATCAAATGTCATAAAAACCTCCTGAATAAAAAATGTAACAGGCGGGATATGAACTAAAATGGGAATATGCACGAAAGTGCAAAGATAAAAAATCCACATGAGATTCATGTGGATTTTAATGTAACACGGAAATTCAAAAAATGCAAGTAAAAATTATTTGGATTTTAATTCTTTCCAGAGTTTGTTGTAAAGTGCAATGGAATCTTCATCCAGATAACGGAAGATCTCACAGTTGTTTAAGGTTTCCTCATCAGGGAAAATGGTCTTGTTTTCCTGGGTTTCTTTATCTAATTTGTCATAGACCGCTTTATTTGGTGTTGCATAGTAGACATATTCAAAGTTCTTCATAGCGATGTCCTCGCGGCAGAGGAAGTCTAAGAATTTTTCTGCATTTTCCTGATTTTTACAGGTCTTTGCGATCATCCAGGAATCAATCCACATATTAGAACCTTCAGTCGGTACACTGTAGTCTAAATCCTTGCTCAAAGATTCTGCATAAGCAGCCTCGCCGGAGTAAACCAGTGCCATAGAGGCATTGCCGGCTACCACTTCATCGGCACTCTCATCTACAAGATAGGAGTAAACCAGAGGTTTTTGCTCGATCAACTGATCAAGTGCGGTTTCTAACTCTTTTTTATCGGTGGAGTTAGAGGAAAATCCGAGACGTTTGAGTGCCGGTACAAAGGTGTCGCGCACACTGTCTTCCATGATGATCTGGTCTTTGTATTTTTTGTTCCAGAGGATATCCCAGCTTTTGACGTCATTGGCATCCACTTTATTTTTGTTATAGAGGATTCCGACCGTTCCAAAGAAGTATGGCATGGAATATTTGTTTTCCGGGTCGAAAGCCTTAGAAAATTCAAAATAAGAATCATCTAAATTTTTAGAAAGAGGAATCTTATCAAAGTTAATCTCTTTTGCTTCTCCCTCGTTGATCAGGCGTTCTACCATGTAATCAGAGGTGCAGATCACATCGTAGTCGATCGCACCGGATTTGTATTTCGTATACATTTCCTCCGGATTTACATATTCTTCATAGTTGACATGGATGCCGGTTTCTTCTTCAAAGGCATCTAACACACTCGACTCTATATATTTTCCATAGTTTAATACCGTCAGTGTGTTTCCGTCATCTTTAGAGCCGCAGGCAGTGAATGCGAACATCGCTCCAAGGCATGCAGCCATCAGCAGTAATTTTTTCTTCATAATGTCCTCCTTATGTTGTCAGTGCGGTGCTTTTTTTGGATGAACGGTAATTCATCAAAAGCAGTAACAGTAGTGCGATCAGGAATAAAATAGTGGAGAGAGCGTACATCTCCGGTTTGATCCCTTTTTTGAGTTCGGTGTATATCATGGTTGAGAGTGTATTGACTCCCGGTCCTTTTGTAAAATAGGTAATGGAAAAATCATCTAACGACATGGTCACGGACATCAAAAATCCGCTGAATACGCCGCCTTTGATATCAGGCCAGATGATCTTCCAAAATGCATAAGGTCTGGAAGCACCTAAATCCAATGCCGCCTCATAGGTGTTAGGACTTAGGGAATTCAGTTTTGGCAGTACGTTTAGAATGACATAGGGGATATTAAAAGTAATATGTGCGATCAAAACGGTGTTCATGCCAAGTCTTGTAAATTTTATCAGTAACAGCATTAACGAGATACCGGTTACAATGTCCGCATTTAAAAGCGGGATATTGGTAGCTCCAAGCATCAGTGCTTTCTGTCTTCTTTTCATACTGTGGATACCAATAGCTGCCAGTGTTCCAAGCAGGGTTGCTACAATAGAAGCAACCAGTGTGATGGTAATGGTTGTATAAAAAGCGTTCATAATGGTCCGGCTTTTAAATACCTCCTGATACCAGCGCAGTGTAAATCCGCCCCACTGGACACGCGATTTTGAGTCATTGAACGAAAGTACGATCAGGACCGCGATCGGAAGGTACAAAAAGAGGAAAATAATGATCAAATACAGGCGTTCGATTCCTTTTTTTACCATACGGCATTTCCTCCTTCATTTTCTTTATCCTGTCGGTTCATAAATGCCATGGAGGCAATGACAAAGATCATCAGTACAATGGAGAGTCCTGAACCAAGATGCCAGTCCATGCCCTGCATAAAGGACTGTTCAATGACATTTCCGATCAACAGTACTTTGCCGCCGCCTAAAAGATCCGAAATAACAAACGAGGTCAGTGCAGGTACAAACACCATAATAATCCCGCTGAAAACTCCGGAAAGGGAGAGCGGCAGAATGATCTTAAAAAAGACCAAGAGGTTTCCGGCACCTAAATCTCTGGCTGCCTCAATCAAATCCTTGCGGATGCGTACTAACGCATTATAGATTGGCAGGATCATAAATGGAAGGTAGTCATAGACCATACCAAATACGACAGCGGTCGGGGTATTCATCAGGTTGATCCCAGAAAAACCTAACGTTTTTAAAAGGGAATTGATGATACCGTTATTCGATAAAAGCATCTGCCATGCTAAAATACGAAGCATAAAATTCATCCACATCGGAAGTACAAAGAGAAAGACCACAAAGCTGTGCTCTTCGATCTTCATATTGTTTAAGATCATTGCCAGTGGATAGGAGAGCAGCAGGCAGATCAGGGTACAGATCACAGCCAGTTTTAATGCTAAAAACAATGCTTTTAAATGTACCGGCTCTGCGATCGCCGCGATATTTTCCATTGTAAAACTTCCGGCACTGTTTGTCAGTGCATAGTAAAGAACGGCAAAGACCGGAAGGATGATAAAGCCGATGATCCAGACCAGGTAAGGACCGGCTAAAAGTTGTTTTCCAAATTTACGCATCGACTTCTACTGCCTCCTCATCACTGGATTCCGGTTTGTTCATAATCTGAATATTGAACGGAATGACACGGATTCCCACTTTAGAGCCGACCTCATGCATTTTAGTTGTGTGCACCAGCCATTCAAATCCGTTTGCAAGGACTTCAATTTCGTAATGAACCCCTTTAAATATGATAGAGATGACGGTTCCGTCGATAATTCCTTCCTCCGGTTCTACCAGTTCCACATCTTCCGGACGGATGACAACGTCAACCGGACAGTTTTGTCCGAAGCCTTCATCAACGCATGGAAATCTGGTATCTAAGATCTCAACCAGACGGTCTTCTATCATAACTCCATCAATGATATTGCTTTCTCCGATAAAATCGGCAACAAAGGCGTTGACCGGTTCATTGTAGATATCCTCTGGTGTTCCGATCTGCTGGATATATCCCTGATTCATAACGACAATGGAATCGGACATGGTAAGTGCCTCTTCCTGGTCATGTGTAACATAGAGAAAAGTAATGCCAAGCTCATTTTTTAAACGGATCAGCTCGTACTGCATATCCTGACGCAGTTTTAAATCCAGTGCACCGAGAGGTTCATCTAAGAGCAGTACCTTCGGTTCATTTACGATGGCACGGGCAATCGCGATACGCTGCTGCTGACCGCCGCTTAAGGAATCAACGGAGCGTTTTTCAAAGCCGTCTAAATTGACTAATTTTAATGCGTATTTGATCTTATCGTTGATGTATTCCTTGCTTTTCTTGCTGATCTTTAAACCAAATGCAATATTTTCCGCAATGGTCATATGTGGAAAAAGAGAATATTTCTGGAATACAGTGTTTAATTTTCTTTCGTTTGGTGCAAGTGAAGTAATATCCTGACCGTCAAAATAGATTTTTCCAATGTCAGGAGTCTCAAAACCGCCGATCAAACGCAGGGTGGTGGTTTTACCGCAGCCGGATGGACCAAGCAGGGTCATAAATTCATTTTCTTTAATGGTCAGATTTAAGTCATCTAATACCATCTGAGAGTCGAAAGATTTCGTGATGTGTTCTAAAGTAATAAAGTCTTTGCTCATGGTATCCTCCTAAAAATTCGGTGGTGTGGAGACCCAGATAAATACAGCCTCTTTGACACCGTATGCTTCGATGTGGTGACGTTTCAGTCCCTTTAAGTAAAAAGACTCCCCGGATTTTACAAGATAACTTTTCGTTCCACGGATGATCCGGATCGCTCCTTTTAAAACATATCCGAATTCTTCTGCCTCACTGGGTTTCAGCTCCATGGAACGGCCCCCGGGCGCAAGCGTTACGCGTAGAGGTTCCATACCGTTTTTCTGTGCGTTTGGCACGATCCATTCAATTTTTGAATGTTCATTTTCATCTATTTTTGTAAAATAATCTTCCTTTTTAAATACGATCTGTTCCGGTTCATCATCTGCAAAAAATTCTGCAGGTGTGGTTCCAAGACACTGGATAATGTCAAGAAGCGTTCCAACAGAAGGAGAAGTCAGATTCCGTTCTAACTGTGAGATAAATCCCTTAGACAGCTCAGAACGATCGGCAAGCTCCTGCTGGGTCAGTCCATAGTGAACCCGAAGCTCTTTCATGCGGTGCCCGATGTCCATAATAAACTCCTTTTTCTATTATTACTGTGATGTATATGTCAAGATCATGGGTGTATCCATGATCAAAAGTTGCACTATATGTAAATTGTATGTTTAATAATAATAAACAAACCGAGAATTATTATACCGCGTTTGTGGGAAAAGTCAATATTTTCAGATAAATAAAATAAATTTTCTCGAAAGCAGGGGGCGTGTTAGAAAGTATGTGCTCAGTGAGCTCCCGGCGATTATTGCAAGTTTCCTTGTGCTGGACATTCCAATGAACCTCCTCCAAAGCAGGAAGCGTGTTCGCCAGAGGGCTCCACGCTTCCGGGAGTTTCATCTCCATAGCACAAAAAGAAACTTTTCATAATTGTCGGGAACCCGCTGGGATATACGTTTTCTAATGCGGTTGGGAGAGCAGTTCTATGTTGAGATTTTTAGGCGAATACTACAAGTAGAGTGGTAGAGTGGTGCAGAGTAGGTATGGTATTGGATGTTACTTACATAGTATTGCCAAGTTGCTTAATATTTCTAAAATATCGAATAATTCCATAAATATAATTCTTTTAGAAGTTGTTTTAGGATTTTCTATGTAGTACGCGACCTCGGCTATCCACACAGACAGTTGCGAGTCTTCCGTCGTGAGGAGCACACTGCCGCTCATGTTTTGTGTTTGTTTGAGCCCGTAGGGCGAGTTACACAAAACATGAGCAAAAAGGCGTGTGAGACGAACAGGAAACGCAGTATGTCCGTGGGGATAGCCGAGATCGCTTCCATCATACAAAAGTAGAAGCATACAAAAATAAAAATATCCAAGGACAGCCGTATTGCACAAAATCCGGTTGTAACCCACTTCCCACCATGCTATAATACCCTCAAAGCATATTTTCTTATATAAGGCGGCACTTCTGCCGTAGTCTATAACAAATCTTATTCAGATCAGAAAATTCATGCTTTTCCAACATTATGAACAGCAGG
>ERZ779840.1297-NODE-1297-length-24761-cov-32.395693_pt1 | contig 24761 bp, 20 predicted proteins | sample MGYA00511561_ERZ779840 | MGnify/ENA primary metagenome ERZ779840 (study PRJEB29588, sample SAMEA2162036) | human gut metagenome | biome: human gut; feature: human-associated habitat; material: faeces | place: Denmark | collected 2008/2010 ...
GCCAGCCGCAAACGGATCGTACACAGACAGCTGGTGGAATGCGCCGAGTGAAACATATGCTGCGCGGCTCGACGCTGGCCGAAACGCTTGTGATGATGCTCGTGGCGGGAATCGTCTTCCTGGCCGCCATGGAGGCCCTGACGCTCGTCTCGCGGCTCGTGGCGCGACGCGCGGCCGTGCTCGTCGAGGCGGGACGGCAGCGCGACGGAATCTTCCGCCTCGGGCAGCTGCTCACAACGGCCGACAGCATCCGCAGCGCAGAGGGCGGAGGCACAGGCGAGCTGCTGTACCTCTATCGTGCAGGAGGCGAGACGACACTGACGACGCGCGACTCCGCGGCAGTATTCGTCGCGGGGGAGTTCCGCGATACGCTCCTGCGTCGTGTCGGGCACATGCAGCTCCTACGCTGCGACGCGGCGGCCGATACCCTCGAAATCGACGTCGGGGGCCATATGCTCAAACTCCCCGTGCCGCAGCCCGCACGGGAAAGCTACGGACGAAGAATCGCTGAAATCGAAAAGGATCATGGATACGAAGAGCCATAAACTGACGGACGCCCGACGCGAGATGTTCTACGCCGAGCTGCATGCACTGTTGACGGCCGGTCTCGATTTCTCGGCGGCATTCCGACTGCTCATCGAGGGCGAGGGCGACCGCCGGACGAAGGCGCTGCTCGAAGAGCTCTACGCCGCCGTCGTGCGCGGAGAGACGCTCGCCGAGGCCATGCGCCGAAGCGGGGCATTCCGCCCCTTGGAGTGCGGCGTGGTGCGCATCGGCAACGAGACGGGACGTCTGGCCCGGACACTCGACTTCCTGCGCGACTACTACCGCAAGCGGGCCGCGCAGCGGCGCATGGTCGCCTCGGCCGTGAGCTATCCCGTCGTCATCCTCGCCGTGGCGGCGGCTGTCGTGGCATTCATGCTCTCGGTCGTCGTACCCATGTTCGAGGAGGTATATGCGCGTATGGGAGGAGAGCTGCCCGCGCTCACGAGGGGGATCATCGCACTCTCGAAAGCGTTTCCCGCCTATGCCGCCGTCGCGGTCAGCGCGGGAGGGGGACTTTATCTGCTCTACCGCGCCAACCGACAGCGCGAGGAGGTGCAGCGCTGGCGCGCGGCGATCCTGCTCCGCCTGCCCGTCGCGGGTGAGATCATCCGCAAGAACATGCAGGCGCAGTGCTGCAAACTTCTCGACCTGCTATGCGCCGCGGGCGTGCCCCTGCTCGCCGGCGTCGGAATGCTCCGCGAGGTCATCGGATTCCACCCCTACCGCAAGTCGTTCGACGAGATCGCGCGACGGCTCGAACGGGGCGATGCCTTCGCCGAAACACTGGCCCGATTCCCCGATCTCTACGACCGAAAACTCACGGCGCTCGTCCGCGTCGGAGAGCAGACGAACCGCCTGCCCGAAATGCTCCGCAGGCAGGGTGAGACCCTCACCGAAGAACTCGAATACGCAATCCGCCGCATGGGTGCGATGCTCGAACCCGCACTCATCCTCTGCGTCGGAATTCTCGTCGCCGTGATCCTAATCGCCATGTATATGCCCATGTTCTCCCTCGGAGGAATCATGGGGTAATACCTTTATTAACCAACTTAAACAAATTTATCATGAGAAAAACTTTATTACTGACCGTCGGATGCCTGTTGGGTATCTGGACTTTCTGCTATGCGCAGAACAATCCGATTATTCCGGATTATTTGTCTTCGGGCGGTGTCGGGAACAACCTCAATACCGGAACTCCGCAGGTTTGGAGTCTCCTCAAATACGGAGGCAGCGCTCCGAACCTCTATACCGGTACTGTATCGGCGTCGATTCCTCTTTACACTTATCAGGACGAGGATTTTACGTTGCCTGTCGTGCTGAATTACGCTTCGAACGGCTATATGCCGAATATTCAGGCCAGTGACGTGGGACTCGGCTGGTTCCTCAATACGGGCGGCGTCATCACCCGTACGGTCCGGGGAGTTCCCGACGATTATATGAGTGCGGGCTTGTGGGGTTATTTTTTCAACAACCAGGATTTTACGAATGAATCCTGGAATTTGTGGGCGAACTATATCAACGGCCAGGATAAAGAGATGTATTCGATTAAAAGTGGAAGTATGAGTGTAGAAACCGAACCGGATATTTATACGTTCAGCTTCCCGGGTCATTACGGCAAATTCATATCGACAGGCGGGAAAATCCATGTTTTCGATACGGACGATCCGCATGGGGAGTATTCCGTCGAAATATACGATCCGCTGGTCACTTCGAAGGTCATTACCATCGTTACGGGGGATGGATACCGTTATAAGTTTCTGGCGAAAAACGAGAAGGCGTTCGTGGCGGAGCCTAATGCCGATGGAAGCGGACTTGTTTGGACCGAAATTGGTCATTTGTCGCCGAAAACGCGTGCAGCTGACGAGGAAGACGGTTCGGCAAAGCTGCCCGAAAACTGGTATCTCTCCTCGATTACCGCTCCTAACGGGCGTGTCGTTACCTTCGATTACGGAAATGATCTCGAAACAATTCGGTATGTGGAAAATTGCCGGGTCGGGGGTGCTTTTATAGGTTATAGAGGTGTAGAAGAACCTGCTGTATTCCATTATAAGGAGCGAGCCGTGCAGTTGAAGTCGATCGATATCGACGGCCTTGCGAAAGTCCGGTTCGCCTACGGCGACCGGCGTGCTGAGTTGAAATCGGACGAAACAGCATTGGATACTCCCGAAAAACTCGATACGATCGTCATTACTAAATGGTCGGATGAACATTCGAAGTTCGTCACTTTGAGAAAATGTTATTTGCAATATACTTACGGAATCGGTAACCCGGTATTGTTGTTGAGTTCCGTGAGGATTCCCGGTCAGGGAACTTACAGTATGGAGTATTGTCGGCAGGACGAACCCTTCCCGTTTCAGGGAACGGCAAGTATTGACTTTTGGGGGTACTATAACCGGGAGGCGACATACGAGCCGTTCGATCTGCAGTTTCCGTTGTTGAATGATTCTTGCTACAATTTTACCGAAAGAATCGCGGACCCCGCCGGACCCCGGAAACCCGGTCCCGAATATGCCCGTCAGGGAATGTTGTCGAAACTGACCTACCCTACGGGCGGTTATACGACCTATCAGTACGAACCTCATATGTTTCGAGATTACCTGGTCCGGGATCGCAGTAGTCAAAATATTCCTTACTTGAAAAGGTATGTTAAAGATACGATCGCAGGCGGTTTGCGCATCCGCCGGATTACGGATCACCCGATTACAGGTGATTCGATCGGCCGGACCTACTTCTATTTGAATGACGAAGAACAAAGCAGTGGTAATTTACTAAAAAATCCGGTCGCCTATTATGTGATTTGCAGACAGGGCGGTGAAACGATATGGGGTTATAATTATTCGGGTATTACCGGTTATCGTACAGACCAGCCTCATGTGGAATATGCAGTTGTTCGTGAAGTGGCAGATGACGGATCGGCCGTATATTTCCAATTTTCCAACTATCACAATGCTCCGGACAGTTATCGGATCAATAAAAAGACATTGAAACATCCGAATATCGATGTTTTGAAATATCTTGTAGACGGTTCGGATAAAATGGTTAAGCACGAGGACTTGCCGATGCTGGTTAATAACTTCCTGACCGAGCCGGATTTCGAACCACAATACCGGGGGAAATTACTGTCGATAAGTTATTATGACAAACCCGATGTGGCCGGTAATAAATTTTTGCGGAAAAAAGTGGAATATGCCTATTTGACCGATACGACCGAATTCCGGAGGAAATATGTCGAAAGCGTCAAGTTCGCCGGGGATTATTTTTACGTACAGCGGTCCTATCTCGAGCCCTATCCTCTGGACCATGTGACCGAAACGGAATATTTCAAAACCGGGGGTGCCACGGTGCAAAGCCGGAAGCAATATGCATATACCTACAATGCGTTGGGGCAAATTAAGAGCGTGCGCCGTACCGAGAGCGACGGTACCGGGATGTTCGAACGGACCCAATATGTGTCGGACCTCTCCTCGACTGAACAGAACAGCGGTGTTTATGCGACCATGATCGCAAAGAATGTGCTGAATTTGCCGCTCAAGGTTTGGAAAACCGTCACCGACGGAAAGACCGATCCGAACCGCCCTGGATTCGGAGAAACTGAACTTCGGATCGCCGAAGACCAGTATGAGTATATGGCTGTCGCCAACAAGATCATTCGGGTTAAAATGCACAAGGTAGCCCGAATCGGAGCGCCTCAAGCTATTTCGACCCAGCCGGTTTGCGATACGGTTACCGTTTATCAATACGACGATATGGGGCGTCTGGTGCAGACTACGGACCGTGCGGGACTCAAGGTAAGCTATGTCTGGGGCTACCGCGGATTATACCCTGTAGCCCAAGTCGTCGGTGCGGACTATGCTACGGTAAAGCAGAAGATCGTCAGTTCTCTCCCGCTGACAGAGGGACTCGACACATCCAGAGAAGCCGCTCTTCGAAGTATCCCGAATACGCTGGTGACGACTTATGAATACAATCCACAAGTCGGAGTTTGTAAAGTGACCGACCCGTCCGGCCGCTATAAGCGGTTCAGTTACGATAGTTTCGGCCGGCTCGTGACTGAAACGCACATGGAGTTTCCGGTCTTTAGTTATGAGTATTCAGTTGCTAACCGATAAAAATTCGAACCGATATGAAAAAAATATTGTATATTGCCATAGCAATTTTTTATTTGCATATGCCGGAACCTGTGAATGCGAATCGTTTTGAAACCTCTGCGAATAACATTGTATTTGCGGTGCCGGAATCCCAAAAGTTCTCTGTGGCACAGGTTGGCGACGCGTTGTCGTCCGATGGTGCACAGCGTGCCGTGACGGAAGGAGATCCTGCCGGGAGAAATTTCGTGGCAACGATGGTGATCGGATCTTTCCAAAAGGATGTCGCCTATACACAGTATCAATATGCGGACGGGCTGGGAAATGCTGTGGAAACGGTTTGCCAGGGATTCACGCCGCAGGGGAATGACCTCGTCAGCTTCCAGGAGTACGATCCTGCCACCCGCCGAGCCGTATCGTGGCTTCCGGCACCGGCTCGGCAGGCGAATGGAGCTTATGTTGGATTGTCCGAGGTCAAATCGTTTTCCTCCGGTTATTACGCGGATTCTAAGGCTTACACCACTGTTGTAGCCGATCTGTTTAACCGGACCAACGTTCAAATCAAGCCCGGCGAGGCGATCGTGGCTGCCGGTGTCGTATGCAAATACGACTACGGTGTCAATACCGCAGCAGACGAAGTTCGTAAGATCGTTATCGGCACGAAAAACGACAGCTTTTACATGGATATTACCGGGGTCTATCCGGCTTATTCGCTCGACGTGGTGACGATTACCAACGAGGACGGCCGAGAGTCGAAAACCTACACCGACAAGGCGGGACGGGTCGTTATGAGTTCTTCGGGAAATGCAAGAACCTATTACGGTTACGACGCTCTGGGACGGCTGACCGTAGTCGTTACGCCCCAGGGGGCTACGGGTTTCGCCTCGTTGAGTAAACTCAACGTTCAGGCGCTTTCCGACGACGAGTCGCAACAGATCGGAACTCCGACGATTGCCGATCCCGCGAATATCGGGATGCGTTCCGCGTTCGTCCAGAACTTTTGTTATTATTACCGATATAACGACCAGGGACAACTGATCGAACGGAAATTCCCCGGGGCAGTCCGCGAAGAGTTGGAATACAACAAACGGGGACAACTGACTACCCGCTTCCGGGGCAAGGTGACCAACGATAAAACCCTCGAATATGCGGACCGCTATCTGTACGACGGTCTGGGACGTCTTTATGCGGTCAAGTTCGCGATTTACAGCCTGGATGCGCAAGGCAACCGGGGAATGCTTCCGTCCAATCCGATTACGATGATCGACTATAAGTTCGATTCTTATGAAGCTGTTCCGGCGGAATTGGCATACAAGAGCGAGCCGATCGGCAATATGTCGGCCGGAGTGGATCGCACTGCGGTCAAAGGGTTGAAGACTTATGAGAAAATCCGGGTGCTTACCGAGCGGGACCGAACTGCGGGTTATATCGAACGGGCCTATTATTACGATATGCTGGGGCGCGTGTTGCAAGTCGTGGAGAAGAACTACCTCGGCGGTATCAGCTATTTCACGACGGCTTACGATTTACAGGGTAATCTCACCTTCCGACGGGAACGGGTCGTACCCAAAACAGGCTGTGCGGAGGATCTTCTCACGGTGGAATACACCTATGACAATGCCGGTCGAATGCTTACCCAGACTTCGACCTTCAACACGTCGAAACCAGTTACCGTAACCTACTCCTACAACGAAATCGGTCAGCTCGTGCGCAAGAACATCAACGGGCTTATCGAGGACTATACGTATAACGTCCAGGGTTGGCTTACGAGCCAGGACAGCCCCTATTACAGTGCCCGGCTCAAGTATTACGACAGTGAGAATCCCTCGTACACGGGGAATATTACCGAATGGAACTGGGGCGGTGCCGGTACGATGCCGCATACGTATAAATACGAGTACGATGCCCTTTCGCGTCTGACCGAAGCACGTTACAGCGGCGATATGGGCACCGATCGCTATTCCGAGCGCGGAATCAAATACGACCGCAACGGTAATATCCTGAAAATGACCCGTGGATTGAACGAACAGCTCGAATACAAATACAATGATGCCGGTCAGCTCTATGGTATTAACCAGGCATCTGTGGTTTACGACAACCTCGGTAATTTGGTCCGGGATTTCCGGAATGGCCTGACTATTGCATACAATTTTTTGAACCTGCCCATGCAGATCAAGTCGAGTGCTGACAACTTTGAGTTGAATTATTGTTATCGCGCCGACGGAGGAAAATTCTCCGCATTGGATGCCGATAAAACGGGTTTGGTTTATATCGGGTCTTTGGTATATAAGCAAACGGCCGGGAGTAAGATAGAGTTCGAGAGCGCCGCTTTCAGCGACGGTCGGTTTCGGAGAAACATTCATAGCTGGAATACGAATTACGTTCCGGAGTATTATTTGAAAGATCATCTGGGAAGTCCCCGGGCATTTGTGGATTGGTCGGGTGAATTGATCGCGTTGCGCGATTACTACGCTTTTGGGAAGTCTTGGTTGAAACCCAATTCCCCGGCTACTTCGGACCTGTCCCGTTTCAACGGCAAGGAGGAGCAGACGGTCGGCGACGCCGGATTACTCGACTTCGGAGCACGTTTCTATCATCCGGACCTCGGCTGCTGGCTGACGCAGGACCCGATGGCCACTGAATATATAAATATCAGCCCATATGCTTACTGTGTAAATAATCCAATTCGATATATAGATCCCGATGGACGGCAAATTGGTATAACTACGATCATAGATGGTCGAAGTGTTCTTTATACTTGGAGAAGTATAAATGGTGTATGGGGCTTTTACGATAGTTATGGGAATAAATATAGTGGTAACGATCCTTTTGTGTTATCAGTGATTGATAGTATTACCACTATCATGCAGGGTGCTTGTGGAAGTAGTTTGATTCAAAATATTGTCAATAATCCGGAAATTGTAGATATCAAACTATCAAACGAAAATAATTATTTCTCCTATAATAAGGATAATGCAACATACATTGTATATTGGAATCCAAATTCAAACGTGTTGATTCCGACTACTGACGGCATGAAAGAGAATATTCCGTATGTCAGTCAGGCTCATGAGCTTCAACATGGTTTGGATTATATTTCTGGAACAGGGGATAGCGGTGTTTGGATTACTGTTATGGATAAGGATGGAGAAGTGAAAAATATTAAGAATACGGAGATTTCGGCTACACATATGGAAAACTTGATCCGAGCAGAACATGGCTTGCCATTGCGGACACACTATTTGCCCGATGGGAACAGCCGAAGTGCTATAATCGATAGACAGACTTCGAGAAGTCTGTATTATGATTGTAATGGCAATACAACTTTTCAAAAAATTATAAGTCCTAATAAAGGTTATAAGTATAAAAGAAGATGAAAAAATTATTTTTTATAGGATGTTTCGTTTTTTTGTGGAGCCATTCCTTTCCACAAAGGAACGAGTTGTTTCAAATCTGGAAAACGGCAGCTGAAGATGTGAATAAATATGATTATAGGCCTAAATATGAAGTTTTGGACCCGGACTCGTATCATTTTCATACGTATGATCTGCAAGAAACGCTTCATACGACATACTCTCGTTTGACGGATTCAGATTACAAGAAATTAGCCCGTAGCCTTATTAAGAAGGGAGGGTTTGATTTTGATCGTCAGAATGACACATTGATGTTTTTGTTTAACTTTTATCTGTCTGTAAATGTCCCTGGTGTTGTAATTGCAAAATCTAGTTGTTCGGAAAAAGTTTATTTTGTGAGAGAGCCAGGTATTGTTTTTCGTAGTTATCCGGTAACGAAGGAATTTAATGACGGTAATATAGCTTTTAAAGCCCAATATGAGGGAGATGTGGCGAAATTTCGAGAGCTATTTTTAAAATATGGATATTATGATGGCAAGGAAGTCGTTTTACGTATTGTTCTGAAAAATGGGAAGGTTGTGTTGCCGTCTTATCTCTGGATTTATCCAGCCATAAGAAGGGAACTGCTGGATCAATAAAATCTTTAATTTGCATTTTACCGGCAACCCTTTTCATTGGGTTGCCGGTTTTTTATATGCTTGGATTTGGACTTTAGGGGGATTTTTGTTTAATTTAGTAATGTAGATCAAGTCGAGTGCAGACAACTCTGTCTTGAATTACTGTTACCGTGCCGACGGAGGAAAATTCTCCGCATTGGATGCCGATAAAACGGGCTTGATTTATATCGGTTTTATCTACATCAATTATTTAACTCATCTATTGTTCTGTAAAACAAAATTTATAAGACTGTTCCAATTTCGAAATATTGTCTTAATGATGTTTTTCTTTTGTTGTTTCCCGTCGGAACGATTTTCACTTTGTCAGTAGCGTCCTCATTCGGTTGCCGTCGGAAAAGATAGGTGCCCGTCCGCGCCTGCGGCGCTCGCTCTCTCCGCGGCGGAAAAATCATCCTCGCGCGGGCTTCGGTATTTTTCCGTCGCTTCGTTCGCACGGTGCACCAGTATTCTTTCCGAGGCAACCGATCCGTTCGGGATCGCCCCTCGAATAATTATCGATTATCGTATCCGATGCAAATAGACTTTGCATCGCACCAACACGTGAGACACACGGTAAAAACTGTCCAATCATTATGACGAAGACGAAGAAGTCCGCTTCTCGGAAATCCTCCCTCCCTGCCCCGGCGACGACCACTGCTGCTTCCGCAGCACCGCTCTCGGAACAAAGTTCGACAACCTCCGCTGCCGCGTCCGAAGCCGTCGCGTCCGCTTCGGAGGGCACTCCTGCCGCTACGCCGATCGTCCTTCTGGAGCTGAATCGGATCGTTTGCAGCACCTATAACCCTCGCCGCAATCTGAATGAGTCGTCGCTGGATGAACTCGCCCTGAGTATGCAGCAGACGGGCCAGCTGCAACCGATCTGCGTACGAGGCAGCGGCGAGCACTACGAAATCGTTTACGGGGAGCGCCGCTACCGGGCCGCGCAGCGTGCGGGCTTCACACACATCAAGGCCCTTGTCTATGAACATCTCACGGACGAGGATGCGGAGGATATGGCCATCACGGAGAACCTCCAGCGTGAGGACGTAGCACCTCTCGAAGAGGCTGCGGCATTCCTTCGAGCGCTCAAAACGGGCCGTCATACGGTCTCGACGCTCGTCGATAAGTTCGGCAAGAGCGAGCGTTACATCCGTTCACACCTGAAGCTCAACGACCTTATCGAGCCGCTCGCGAACCTGCTCGAACGCGAGGAGATCATCGAAAGCATGGCCATCGAGCTGGCCAAATACCCTTCGGAGGTTCAGCAGTGCGTCTTCGAAGAGCATTTCGCAAACGACGGTCACAACTCGTGGAAGAACACGTCGCCCCGTCAGGTGGGTCAATACCTTCTCGACCGCTACATGACCAAGCTGAACACCTATAAATTCGACAAGACGGAGTGCTCGACCTGTGCCGAGAATACGGCCAACAACATTCTCTTCTCGGAGCTTGCCGAAGGGTGTGCGGGCTGCGAAAACCGGGCCTGCATGATCCGCAAGAACGACGAATTTTTGGTTGAGAAAGCGATCCGCATGCAGCGGAACGACCCTCGCACGCTGCTTGCCGTGGAGGTGGGGCGCTATTCGGATGCCGTTCTCGAACGCCTCACATCCCAAGGTTATACGGTCGAGGTCATCGATACCTACAGCATGTGGGAGCCGGACGTTCCCGTACTTCCCGACGTCGAGGCTCCCCGAGAGTCGGATTACGAGGACCGGGATGAGTATTTAGAGGCTCTGGCGGAGTACGAATCCGAGGTTTCGGAGTACCGTGAGAATATGAAGAAGCTGGATGCGGAGATCGACGCGGGCCGAGTGCATAAATATGCCCTTATCGGTATGCTGGACGTCGATCTGTTCTACGAGGAGGTTCCGGAGCAGATCGAGGAGACGTCCGACGACGAGGGCGTCACGGTCTATACGTCGATCGCTCCGCGTCCCATTGTCGAGGAGCTTGAGAGCCGCATCGTTATGGCACATCGCTCATGCTATACGCAGATGACGACGGACCTGAAACGAGTACTTCGGGAAACGGAGATTTCTTCCTCCGCTCTTGCGGCTTCCGAGAGCCGGCTGTACGGCTATTCGCTGCTACGCCTGCTTCCGTCGAGATACGCCGAGAAACTGGGTTTGGAGCGCGAAGCCTTGCAGGATGTGCAACAGATCGGCGATTTTCTCGATCATCTGGACGGGGATCGCATGAATATGCTGATGCGCTCGGTGATCTTCGACTGCATGGACCATATCGAAGAGTTCCGGCAGACGGATGAAACGTTCGAGCTTCAACTGCTGCGTCAGTTCGCCCTGCAACAGGACAAGGAGACGAGCGAGCGTGTGATCGCGGAGCATCTGGATCGCCTGGAGAAGACGCAATCCAGACTCGAAGAGCAGCTTCACGCTTTGGAGCAGCGCAAGGCGCAGGAGTTGGCCGCCGAGGTGGAAGCCTTCGATCCGGTGGTTCCCGAGGATCCTGACATTCCGCAGGAGAACCCTGCGGAGGATGTTCCGGAGCCTGAAGGAGAGCCGTTCGACCCGGATCTGTGGCCGGAAGCGTCAGCATCGCTTGCGGCATAACAGTTATAAATAATGTCGATACCGGGAGGAGCGGTTATCCGCTCCTCCCGGCTTTTTATTCCCTAACCAAAACCAACACCATTATGACAAAACCGAGCGAACATTTCCGGGATACGATCCGGGAATATCTGGAGCAGCGTGCAGGCGCGGATGCGCTTTTCGCGGCCTCCTGTGCCAAAGAGCATAAAAACCTCGACGACTGCATCACCTTTATTCTGAACTATGTCCAGCAGAGCGGCTGCAACGGCTTCACGGACGCGGAGATCTATTCGCTGGCCGTGCATTACTACGATGAGGACGACATCGACGTAGGCAAGCCGCTCGATTGCCGCGTCGTCGTGAACCATACGATCGTTCTGACCGAGGAGGAGCAGCGCGAGGCGCACGAGCAGGCGCTTCGCAAAGCCACCGACGAAGCCTATGCGAAGATAACGCACAAGAGCAAATCCCAACCTGCGTCGAATGCCGCAAACGCGGCGAATCAACAAAGTCTTTTCTGAGCTATGAAGCCGAGAACGAAACTGCAACGTCGCGTCGTGGCGGCGAGCGGCCGCCTGCCGGAGATCACACCCGCGCAGCTGCATTGGGGCTATGCCCATCTTCTGCCACATGAAGCGTTTCGCACCAAGAAGGGAAAAATCACCTGCACCGAATGTCGGCATACGTGGCTGGGAGATCAGCAAATCGACCGTGCTGTCTGCCCGCATTGCGGCGTGCGACTTACGGTCGTAACCACCCGTCGGCGCACGTCCTGGAATAAGACTTACCTCTCTGTGGTCACGACAAGGGAGGGCTTGCAGGTCATACGCTACTTCCTTCTCGAACGGCGGGTGCGGGACGGCCACCCCGCACGCTACAAATGCTGCGAGGTCATGCAGCGCTGGATCGCACCCGACGGAAAATACGCTACCGTAGCACGCATGCGCAATATGTCCTGGTATTATGATGTGTGGCGCTACGCTACACCGCTGGAGTTGCGTTCGGAATATTGGCTTTACAACCGCATGTCCGTCGAACGGAGTTATCCTCGCCGCCGCCTTATCCCCGAATTGCGAAGGACGGGCCTTCGCTACGACCTTTATGCGGAGGATCCTGTCGGTATCTTCCGCTATACCCTCAGTCAGCGCCACGCGGAAACGCTGCTTAAAATCGGGCGCCACGACTTGTTCCGCTACTTCTGCCGAGCGGGAGGGCGTCGGATCGAAGATTACTGGCCTTCGCTCCGCATCTGCCTGCGCAACGGCTACCGCATCGATGATGCGGCTTCGTGGTGCGACTATATCGACATGCTGGGCCGGTTGGGCAAGGACATACATAACGCGCACTACGTCTGTCCGTCGGATTTCCGGCAGGCGCACGACCGCTGCCATGCGCTTCTGGCCCGCATCGAGGCCGAGGAGCAGGTCGCACGCCGGCGTGCGGAATACCTCGAATACGAGGAACAGTACCGGAAGGCCAAGGGCAAGTACCTCGGCATCGCTTTTTCGGACGGAGAGATCGAAGTTCGGGTGCTGCAAAGCGTTCAGGAATTTATCGAGGAGGGCAAGGCTATGCACCACTGCGTCGAGCGGTATCACGACAAGAGCGATTCACTCATCCTCTCGGCCCGCATCGCGGACCGGAGGGTGGAAACGGTGGAGGTTTCGCTGTCGCAGTTGCAGGTCGTGCAGTCACGCGGAGCGTGCAACAGGAACACGGAGTATCATGACCGTATCGTCCGCCTCGTGAACGACAATATGTCTCTTGTCCGAGCCGCCCGCCATAAAAGAGATAAAGCTCCCCGTATTGCAACGCTTGGCCGCGCTGCATCGGACAGGTTGAAGGTTTCTGCATAAGATCATTCGGAAGAGACCGGTTATTCTTGAGTCGAATTCGAGATACATCCGGGAAAAAACGTCGAAACAGAGTTGCCGGTGCTGCTGAAAATCGCTATTTTTGCAAATATAACGAACATCAATATGCAGCACTTATGACAAAAGCAGAGATCGTCAAGCAAATTGCCGGACAAACGGGTCTGGAGAGTAAAATGGTCGCAGGTGTCGTCGAGGCATTGTTGGAGCGGATTCGTGCAGCCCAGATAGGCGGACAGAACGTCTATTTCCGGGGTTTCGGCAGCTTCGTGCGCCGTGAGCGAGCCGCGAAGAAAGCCCGCGACATCTCGCGCAACACGACCGTCCTCGTGCCGGCGCATACCGTCCCGGCGTTCAAGCCTTCGAAGGCGTTCATCGAGTGTCTTAAAAAATAGTCGCTTCGGTATGAAACAATCGTCGCCGCAGGGGACTCGACTCCTGCGGCGACGATGTTGTGCGGTCGTTACTCTGCGAAACGGTTTCCGAGGTCCATCCGTTTGTGGAGGATTCTGACGATTAGAATGATCCGGTCGGATTCGATGCGGTAAAAGAGGATGTGCCGTCCGACTCTGAATCCATACAACCCCTCTGCGATCTGTTCGTAACGGCGTCCGATCGGGACGGTGCTTGCGGCGATCTTTCGACAGGTCGCCACAAGCAATCCGTAATAGCGGTCTGCCTGCTCTTCCGACCACCGCTCTACCGTGTAACGCCAGATGTCCGAGAGGTCCTCGACGGCCTTGCGGGTAAAACGAAGTTCAGTCATCTGCACGTCGGGCTTTCAAATGCTGCAAATGCCGCTCGGGATCGAAACCTTCCGCGATGCCGCTGTCGAATCCTTCGGCGACGGCATTTTGCAGGTCGAGCGTGCGGCTCTCGTTCTCTTCGAGCAGCCGCAGCCCGGCGCGTATGACCTCGCTGGCATTGTTATAACGCCCCTGGGCGATCTTGGCTTTGATGAAGCTCTCGAAATAGTCTCCGAGCGCTACGGATGTCGTTCTCATAGTTCCTTCTCTTGTTCAGCTACAAAGTTACCAATATTTAGTAATATAACAACTCTCCGGCCGAAATTATTGTGCCCGACGGAGCGATCCGCTGCGGATCAAAGGGTCCGTGCCAGCCTGATCTGCTTGTTGCGAATCTCGATACGCTGATGGCGTGCTCCGTTTCGTTCGACGATTTCGAGTACGAGGATCTTGTCGTCGGGCATGGTGAACTTGGGCAGCGCGAAGACGGTTCTCTGGCGCTGACGGGCACGTACGACGTGCAGGTCGTTGCATACGCGCAATAGTTCGAGGGGTGTCTGCTGCTGTGCCGTTCGCTTTGCGGCCTTGCGGTCCTCGATCCGAAAATGCAGGTCCTCGACTTCGAAGGAGATGTTGGAGTTGTTGTATAGCGACAGATGGATGTATATCACGTCGTTGCGGACGTAGATACCCTGCACCTCCGTTTCGATGCCGTAATGTTTTTTCCGCAGCCGCATCTCGGTTCGGTTGAGCCTGTAGATGTCGTTGAGCGTCTTCTTGACTACGGCGGGACGTTCGCGTCCGGTGGCTTCGAGCAGCACGCGACCTTCTGCGGGCGGCGTCTGCACGGCCGGGGACGCGGATGTCGCAGCGCCTATCTCATGCGTTGCTACCTGCGGGTTCTCGGCATAGCGTGCATCGAAGGAGTAGTAGCCTCCGTCCTCGGTGATGACCGTGAGGTTCGTTTCTTTCGGAAAGTCTCGGACGGCGGCTTTCACGCGCACGACGTTCTCGGCTCCTGCGGCCTTCCCGGCGATGATGTCCATCGACCCGATGTCGATATAGGTCACGGGCGACGGAAAGAGGATGTGTACGGTCTTGTTGAAGCCCACTTCGATACGGCGGGGTGCTACATCGACGTGCTGCGCATCTGCGGCGAGGGCCGCAAGCAGCGCTGCGATCGTAAGGAAAAGACTGGATAATCGGTTCATGACGGTTTTATTCTTTCGACAGTAAATAGATCCTGTGGTCGGCTTTAAGTGTGATCTTGACCTCTTTGAGCTTCTCGGCCGCATACTGCGTCGTAGCGCGCAGGGCCGTGCGGGAGATGTCTGCGAGCACCTGCTGTCCGGCGTTGCGGCTGATGTCGATGCTCGTGCCGGTCTGCTGCCCGATGTCGGCGAGGGCCTCCTTCACGGCTCGACGCTCGCGCGAGTCGGGGATGTTGAGCCCCGGCTGCCCGTCCAGATCGTAAGCTGCGGCTTCGAGGGGAAAGATCCGCCCCTGGTATCGGATGCTGCGCACGACGATCCGCAGACGCACGCCGTCGAGCGATGCTTCGCCGTAGAGAGAGGTGCCGCGCGGCAGCCGTACGCCGTCGACTGCGGCCTCTTCGAGCAGCCGCAGGCGGACCATCTCTCCCGAGCGCACGGTCTGTGTCTGCGCTATGCACGCGCAGACGGCCGTGTTATGCTCCGGGATCTTTTCGCCTTCGGCAGTCAGGAACCCCGTGTTGCGCTCCTGTGCGGAATCTGCCGCTGCGCCGAGCGTCGAAGCCGTCAGTGCCCGGTCCGGCACGGGGCGCAGCACGCAGAGCCGTCCCCGTTCGGCCGGTACGGTGTCGATGTGCGGTGTTCCGCCGCCGAGGTACTTCTGAGCCAGTTGATATTGTCGCTCGGCCAGCTCCAGCGGATCTGCGGAAGCTGCCGGCGGCGACGCATCGAGCCGTGCGGAGAGTTCCTCGACCTGACGCCGCAGATGCTCGACTTCCCGCTCGGAGGTGCGGGGTGCATAGGTTTGTGCGAGCTGCCGTTGCAGGGCGCGGTTGGCCTCATCTGCCTCCTGCATGGGGTTCTGCCGGGACGGAGGTTGCTCCGTGCGGTCGTCCAGCAGCGAGAAGGACTCCTCGCCGAGCGTGAGCAGCCGCTGGGCCTGCAACGCCTCGGTCCGGACCTTCGCCACGACCTTTTGCTTGGAGCTTTCGATCTGTTGCTCGCGGCCCTCCGGCACGGAGAAGTTGATCCCCGCAGCCCCTTCCTGCTGCGGTGTCTCCTTCGTGCCGAATATCCGCCACATGAACAACGTGAAGGGTACGAGCAGCGCGGCAGCCACGAGCAGGACGTTGACCTTCGGCCGCCTGCGGGAGCGGATTTCATCTTTTGGTTCTTTCATCTTCATCGGAATTTGATATTCAGGATAAGACGCCCCGCAGCAGCATCCACATATCGGCGGCGGCGAAAAGCAGCAGCGCCGCAAGAGCGATGCGCTGCCGCTGGCGGGGCGCCAGACGGTCGTGTCGGCGGCGCAGCCACCGCCTCGCATAACGTGTTCGTACGCACAGTCTGTCAACGGTCATAAGTTGCGAGGTCCTTGTTTTCGATGACGTTCAGATTCTCCAGCAGAAACCCCTGGGGGTTGTTGTCCGAGCGCACGGCGTTGATGAGGCGGCAGGTCGTTACGAGCGACCGCTCGGTGATGGTGCTCTCGCGCATGATGCGCTGCCGGGCGTAGGTCGTCACCTGGTAGGGATAGCTGTCGAAGTTGCAGCGTATGCTGTCGATGCGTACGGTCTGCGAGATGCCGCCGGCGATCAGGCGGTTAAAGAATCCCTTTTCGCTCAGGGCCTTGTAATACGACAGGGCCGATCGGTCGGCCATTAGCAGCGCACGGTTCAGGTTGGACTCGATGGCCGCCTTGTCGGGCGAGAGGGTGAAGAAGAGCTCGTGGAAGCGCCGCACGTGCTCGCGCGCCTCCACGGGGCGGTTCTGGGAGAGATCCTGCGAGAGTGCGACCATGAGCGATCGTCCGCCGTCGAGGACGTAGATTTTCTGCCGCTGCCGCTCGGCGAAGGCATAGGAGAAGCCTACGGAGGCTACGGCCACGGCAGCGCACAATCCGGCGAAAAGGGCGCAGCAGATGCGTATGAGCCGGAAGTTGCTTTCGATATTTTTAAGACTTTTGAATTCCATACAGCGAATGTAAAGCGGTTATTGACGTGTTCCCCGGAGTTTTCCGGCAACCCACCTGACGCCGTGCCACGCGGCCTTGCCGCCGGCGTATCCTTTTCCTGCGGCCATGCCCATTAAGCCGGCCGCCAGTGTCGTGGTGCGGGCTACGGTATGGTTGAAGCTCGATATGCCTCCGGTCTGCACGATCCACGTAGAGATCGAGGGGATGCACATGTAGCCGCAGATGCCGATGACCATGAAGATCAGCGTGACGGCCGTGCCGCTCGTCGTCTCCTGCTGGAGCGCGAGTATTTGCAGACGAGCGATGATGGCCGAGAAGAGATCCGAGATCGGCAGCCACAGGTAGATCGAGACGTACTTGGAGAGCCAGTTGGTAAGCGAGCTCTGGAATCCGTCGAAGACTGCGATGGCGAATGCCAGAGGTCCGAGGATGGAGAGCACGACCAGATAGAAGGTCCTCAGTGCGTCGATGACGACCGCTGCGGCGGCGAAGGCCAACTCCAGTATGTAGGCTAATCCTTTCATCAGCCAGCCCTTGAACGACCACGAGGAACGTTCTTCGTCCATCTTGTCGAGGGTGCTGCGCGTCTGCTCGTCCAGCCCCAGGGCGTCGAGCTCGCGCTCCATTTCGGGATCCTCCGCGTAGTAGGAATCCGCAGGCAGCCGCTCGCGCTCCTCGCGTTCGAGCGCTTCGCGCTGCTCCATGTAGCGTTCTATATTGAAGGTCTGGCCGACCATAAGCGAGTGCGTGGCCTGCACCACGGGCGAAAGGATTCCGTTGAGCGATCCCAGTACGAGTGTGGGGAAGAACATGATGCAGATCCCCAGTGCGAAGGGCCGCAGCAGCGGAAAGAGATCTATGGCCTCGCCGCGTGCCAGCGATTGCCACACACGGTAGGAGATGTAGAGCAGCGCTCCGAGACCTGCGATGCCCGAGGCTACGGAGGTCATACCCTCGCAGAGCGTCATCATATCGGTATAGAGCTGACGGAGGATGCCGTGCATGTTGTCCATCGATAGCAGCATGTGAACCATCACCAGTAGCGTTGTTCGTCCGTGCCGTAGAGCGCCACCACGCGCTCCATATCGCGGTGTGTGCGTGCGCGCAGCAGCGAAACGCTGATGCAGCGGCGCGTGAAGTAACCCGCGAGGCGCCGGTGGCGCATGAGCGTGCCATAGACGCGCTCCACCACGTCGATACGATCCTTGTCCGTGAGACTCATATCCGTGGGGTTGATGATCTCGCCGAGGTCCTTCAGCTCTCCGGCCGCTTCCTCGATGATGCGCTTGTACCCTATGGCGATGGCCGCCAGCTCCTCGACCGAGAAGTTCGTGTCGGTGACGATGCGGCGGTAGCCGTCGACGTAGATGTCCGAGATCTCGCCCACGAGCAGCATACAGCGCTGAACCTTGCGGGCGTCGCGCACGAGTTTGTTGACCTTGCGCAGCGCGTCGTAGTACTTTTTGTTTTGCTCGTATATTTTCACCGTCTGCTGGAAGTTCTGCAACATGCTTTGCGCCGTCGAGGAGGTGTGTACCATTTCATTGGTGGAGTTGACGATACCCTGTGCGAGGTTCGAGGGATCGGAGACGACCCACTGGGCGCGGGCTGCCCCTGCGCCGAGGAGCAGCCACACCAGAAGGAGTGCCAGACGTCTTTCCATAGCTATTCGACGGGTGTTTCGAACTCTTCGGCGGCGGGATGCGTAGCGTCGTCGGGCAGGAACAGGCCGTAGCATCCCAGCGTGAGCCGGTCGGTCGCAGAGTCGTACTCCACGCGGTTGGCGCCGCAGTCCTCCTCCTCACCGAAGAGCAGACGGTGGCGTCGCAGCGTGACGACCGCATCCTGCACCAGCCGTCGGTAGCAGAGCGTGTGGTCATAGACGAGCATCCGGTAGGTTGCCGTACCGATGCGGCGCAGGGAGGCCGTGAGCGTTCCTTGTGCTGCGAGCCAGGCCCCGCAGATGCGGTCGCTGTCGAGCTGTTCTTCGAGCGAGGCGATGTGTTGCACCACCTGCTGACGGCGGCGTATGTCGTCGCGCAGAGCCGTGACGACGGGATTCATTTTTTCCATCATGAGTCGTGTTTTTTAAGGTTCGTAATTCTTCGATAGCTGCCGCCCGGCAGGAGCAGCAGCCGATTCGTCGTCGGGGCGTAGAGCTCCACGCGGCGCCCCGCATCGAGGTAGTAGATGCCGCGCCGGTAGCGCAGGCGGAAAGTCCGGCCATGGCGGAAGCCCTCGCCGGGGCGTCGCAGCGTGAGGATGTAGCACTCCGGCCCGCGACGTATGTCGGCCGTGGCGCCGGGGTGCAGCACCGAGGCCCAGCGGCCTGCGAGGGGTGCGATGCGTCGTTCCTCCATATCCACAGTCAGGAGCAGCAGGCATGGCAGGACAACGAGGGCGAGGGCCGTGCCGACAATCCCGAAGGCATATCGCCGCATGGTCCTACGCCTCCCGCTCCCTGCGGCGGCGTTCGGCCAGCTGCCGGATCGCCGCCTCGATGTCGCCGTCCAACTTCTCGGCCAGAGCGTATACCTCCATCTTCTCCGTCTGTTCCGTCGTAAACGCTAAATATTCCTCGTCCGAGACCTCCGTAGCATAGACGGCGGACTGCACCCCGCCGAGGCTGATAAAGACCTCCTTGTAGCGGCGTGCGGGGTCGTTCGAGAGATTGATCGACAGAACCTGCGCACGCTCCTTGTCCGTCAGTCCCAGCAAGGTCTGTATCTGGTCGAACTTGTTGCGGTACTTGCGCTGGTCGAGTAGAATCTTGCAGTCGGCGTTGTTGATGATCGACTCCTTGACAATGGGCGACGAGATGATGTCCTCGACCTCCTGCGTGACGACGATCGCCTCGCCGAAGTACTTGCGGACGGTCTTATGTAGGCTAAGCACCCGGCGCCTTACCGTATTTCTACGGCAGGTTTCCAAGAACTCGCCCCCGAACCGGACTTACACCTCTCGGCGTATCCGGCTCTCCACTAATTTTTTTTCAGTCTAAACTTTTCCCAGATGCCGCAGCCTGTGGCAACTCGGACACAACGCAATGGTCTTGCGTTTTCGGGCTGACATGAGCCGTTTCCAACTCTCTTTCCCTTTCAGGTCTTTGAGGTTGCGGACATGGTGCATAATCAGCTTGCCCGTTGCCCCACACAATTCGCATTTTTCCGCTTTGAGCCTGTCCGTCAAATTGGTTCGGCTCACGTCTGCAATAGAGTACGGTTCGATGTCGCAGCTTCCGTTGAACGCCGTTGTCCGGCGTTTGAAACTTGTCTTGTAAAAGGTTCGGGACTTGATTACCCCTTTCTGCTCGTACTTTACGGTGAACAGTTTGTTGAGACGGTACTTTTTGTTGATTTTTCGTACCGTGCTCCTATATTTGCCCGCAAATGTTTTATACATGCTGTACTCCATGATATATCTGAAGTTGTGCAGTACGACGTAGTTGTTGGCGATCAGGTAATAGTTGCAAAATCCCACTGTTTCCCGATTGTATCGGTCGAGGATTTCAAGATCGTCGTTGAATATCAATCCTGAACGGCATTTGGGTTTCCAAATCTCTTTCCCGTTGCGGAGCTTGATTTCCATAGCTCCGTATTCCAGAAGTTTGTCCCGCAGCGTTGCCATGCTGACATTCAGCCGGACACGCTTGCCGTAGGTGCGTCGCAGACGTCCTTGCACATCCCGTCGTTGATGATTGTTCCGTGTTACCGTAATCTCATATCCGAGAAATTTCGCCGATTTACCCGTATGGGTTATCAGCGTCTTTTCTTCGGACAGTTCGAGGGCGAGGCTTTCGGATAGGAATGATTTAATATCCTCCTTTATCCGCAGTGCATCCTCTTTGCTACCGATTACACCCAGAATAAAATCGTCGGCGTAACGGATGTATTTGAGCCTGCGGTAACTTCCGTCCATTTCATCTCCGCTTGGAAATGCTGCACGTTCCTGTTCGATGGCTTTGAGTCTTGCGACCAAAGCCGCCTTCTCAGTCCCGTCTTTTATCTTTTTCAGTTTCCGCACAGTCCGTTTTCGTTCATTGGCCAAATCGTTGCTCTCTTTGCCCGGCCTGCGTTTGGTTCCCATGTCGAAATGTCGGATATACTCTTTCACGTACTTGTCTAATTTATCGAGGTATATATTCGCCAGAATCGGGCTGACGATACCTCCCTGCGGCATTCCGCTGTAAGTGTTGTGAAACGTCCAATCCTCGACGTATCCCGCTTTCAGGAATTTCCGTATCAGACGGATAAAACGGTCATCTGAAATGCGCTCCCGCAGGATTCCGACAAGTACATCATGGTCAATGTTGTCGAAGAACCCTTTGATGTCGCCCTCGATAAACCATTTCGCCCCGCTGAACGTCTTTTGAATATGAAGTAATGCAGTGTGACAGCTCCGTTTAGGTCGGAAACCGTGCGAGGTGGTCTCAAAATGTCCCTCGTAAATGGCTTCCAGAATCATACGGACTACCTCCTGCACCAGCTTGTCTTCAAAAGCCGGTATTCCCAGAGGGCGCATCTTCCCGTTTTTCTTCGGGATATGCACCCTCCGCGACGGGTGAGGCTGATAACTTTCGTCTTTCAACGAGGCTATCAGCGTTTCGATCCGGGCAAGGCTCATCTCGTCGATACTGCGACCGTCGGAGCCTTTGGTCGTACTGCCTCCGTTCGATGCGATCTTTTGGTAGGCAACATAGAACAACTCTTCGTTGAACAGAATCCGGTAAAGGCGTTCGAACTTGTAGCTCGAATCCTTACTGTGTTCGTTCAGACTGTTTAATACTCTTTCCGGACTTCTCATAATGTCTCTCACATTATCCATTAAATTGTATTAAAGAAAATTAGCTGCCTCCCTTCGCCATGTGCAGGGCGTTACCCTGCCCGGACTACTACGGAGGCTCCGTTACCGTGCCGGATATTCAGAGGTCTGCACCTCATAGCCTTACGGCGTTCCGGTTTAGGTAATCCCCGTTTACTTACTTAGTAACTGTTGGCATGATGGATTGTCGGATGCGATTTCCGTCCTTTACCATTTATCATGGTTGCTCTGCGGCAAGTTCTTGCTTGCGTCCGTACCTATACACCGGAGCAGTACCGCAGTATGACGATTTCAGTTACCTTACGTCATAGCCTTCAAGTAGAGTAGCTCGGACTGTCGTTCAAACAATTCGGTTTTCATCCTCATATCCATCGTTTCATCTTGCCGTTCAGTGGCAGTCTGGTAACTGACTGACTTACGACGTTCCCGACATGCTACACTCCCCGTCCGGTTTCCCTTTCGGATAAGTCGGGTGATGATAGGTTTTTCAAAGAACACTTACCTAATCCCTTGCCAGTGGGATATTTACTAAGCAGCTTGTACGGGCGCACAGAGATATTTTACATAGGATGCCATTCCGTCCTTGGCGATGGCTTTCCACGCTTCTTCCAGCAGCAGGACCTTGCGCACGCCTTGCAGCCGCCGCATCTTGGCGAGGAAGGTTTCCATAATGATGATCGTCACCACGGGCAGCAGCGTGCGGTTTTCGGAGATGTTATCCAGCTCGAAGACGATGAACCGCTTGTGCAGCAGATCCATCTGACGGTTCGAGTTGAGCAGGTAGTCGTACTCTCCGCCCCGGTAGAACGGTTCGAGGACGTTCAGGAAGTTCGCCCAATCGAAATCCTTCTCACGAACCTTCTTTTGTTGCAGCAGCCGTCGGTAGTCGGTGGCGACGAACTCGTAGAAGGTGTCGAACGAAGGTACGACGGCGGGATCGCTCTTGATCTTGGTAAGGTAGAGGTTTACGGCGTTCGACAGCGCCACCTCCTCCGAGCGTGTCGGGGCCTCGTCCTCGCGTTTCCACAGCGTGAGGATCAGCGTCTTGATCGACTCCCGCTTCTCGACGTCGTACACCCCGTCCTCGACGTAGAAGGGGTTGAAACAGATCGGTGCTTCGTCCGTGTAATTCAGGTAAATACCGTCCTCGCCCCGTGTGCGGCGATGGATGAGTTCGCACAATCCTTTATACGAATTTCCCGTGTCGATAAGCAGCACGTGCGCCCCCTGTTCATAATAGTGGCGGATCAGGTGGTTCATGAAAAACGACTTGCCGCTGCCCGAAGGTCCCAGCACGAATTTGTTGCGGTTGGTCGTGATACCGCGCTTGATCGGCTCATCGGAGATGTCGAGGTGGAGCGGTATGCCGCTCAGACGATCGACGAGCTTGATGCCGAAGGGCGACGGCGAAGAACGGTAGGCCGTCTCTTCAGCGAAGAAGCAGAGGGCCTGTTCGAGGAATGTCGGAAACGACTCCTCGGCGGGAAACTCGCCCTCGGCACCCGGTATGCCGGCCCAGAAGAGCGCCGGCACATCGACCGTATTGCGGTGAGGCGTGCAGCCCATGAGCGCGAGCTGCGAGCCCACGTCGTTGCAGATGCCCTTGAGCGCCGTTTCGCTGTCGGCCCATATAAGGACGTTGCAGTGGCAGCGCACGGAGCGGTACCCTTCGGTGTGGGCTTCGTTCAGGTAGAGGTCGATCCACTCCTTATTCACGGAGTTGGCACGCGAGTACCGCGCCAGAGAGTTCATGTTGCGGGCTCTCGCTTCGAGGCTTTTGAGCGTCTCGGCGTGGTTGTCCAGAAAAACGTATTGGTTGTAGATGTGCGGATGTCCGAGCAGCAGCCCCGCAGGTGCAGCGAACGAGAGGCGGCAGTCGGAGCGATCCGTCGAGAACCGTTCATAGCGGCTGTCCGTGCCGACGGCCTGCGGCACGTAGTCCAGGTCCGAAAGCGTGTACATGGCAAGGCTGCGATTCCCGATGCGTATCTGTCCGTCGTCGAGCCGCAGGTCCTCGTTGGTGACGATGCCCTCGGTGCCCAGTGCGAAGTAGCGGGCTATAAGTCCGCTGTCGTCTGCGGTGCCGACGATCTCATCGGCCGTAAGAGGTTCCAGACGTATGAAGCCTGCATCGCAGAGGATGCGGCGCATCTGCTCCGCAGCATCCAGAAACAGTGTTACGGACTCCGTGTCCCGGATCTCCTGGGGCACGATGAAACCCCGGCAGAGGGACGAGAAGTCGCTGCGGCGCCGCATCTGTTCCTTCGAGGTCTTCGTGATGAAGAGATAGCACGAGTGCCGCAGGAAGGGTCGCTCGTTGAAGTGACGCTCGAAGGCCCGGCCCAGAAAGCTCTCGTCCGAGGCGAGGTCGGGGCGGTAGTGCTCCTCGGTGAAATAGTCCTGTTTATGTACGATCGTGTAGTCGGGCAGCACACGCAGGGCTTTGAGCCAGGCGCCGTGCAGGGCCTCGTATTCGGCGCCCGTGAGCGTGAAGAGCTCGGGCAGCACGACACGGTAGGCCACCGTTACCTCGGCGTTCTTCGACAGGATGCAATCGTGTTCTACGGCCAGCAGCGGGAAGTAATGTTCCAGTGCAGCCGTTTTCAGTGTTCCTCGCATAGTTTAGTTTCGTTTAACGATCAGATGCCGGATGCTCCGGCGGTGGATGATGCGGCGCGGATGCCGCCGCGCCGCCAGGCGTTTCATCAGCCCGTGAGGGCCGTAGCGGCGGTTCATGCGGAACGTCCCCCAGACCACGAGCGACATGCAGACCAGCGCCACGAGAATGCAGAGCGTGCGGTCGGCTCCCGCCATGTAGAGTACCATCGTCAGCAGCAGCGACGCGAGCATCCCGGCGGCGAAGAGGAAGAGATATTGCGACGTGAGACGTAGGCTAAGAACCCGGTGCCTTGCCGTATTTCTACGGTAGGTTTCCAAGAACT
>ERZ779840.1305-NODE-1305-length-24651-cov-4.560416_pt1 | contig 24651 bp, 21 predicted proteins | sample MGYA00511561_ERZ779840 | MGnify/ENA primary metagenome ERZ779840 (study PRJEB29588, sample SAMEA2162036) | human gut metagenome | biome: human gut; feature: human-associated habitat; material: faeces | place: Denmark | collected 2008/2010 ...
TCGCCACAGAGGAGAGATTCGGCAGCTTCAGACCGGAGACATCCGTCGTCAGGACGACGCCGGGCAGCGGAATCTGGCCATAGCTTTTCTCGTACATCCGCGCATCACCGCCGAGGAAGATGATGCCCTGCGGCTTTTTCTCGCGGCTGAGATGCAGCGCCTTGAGCACCGGATCCTCGTTTTCGTCCACATAGTCCACCGTGAGCGGATAGAGCGTGGACGAAAGCGTCTGCTGCACGCGCTCGATCATGCGGGCGAACAGCTCGTTGGATGTACCGGTGACTACGGCAAGGATGCCGTCGCCATAGACCTGCTTGAGATTCTTGGCGTTTTTGTTGCGCTCGAAACCGTAACGCTCCACCGCCTCGAGCACCTCCGCGCGTGCCTTTTCACTAACGTTCGGGTGGTTATTCAGGACGCGGGAGATCGTGCCGACGGAATAACCCGTCTCGCGGGCAAGATCCTTGATGGTCATATCAGCCCTTGACGGCGCCCGCCGCAACGCCCTTGATGATGTGCTTCTGGCAGAACAGATACACGATGATGATGGGTAGGATGCTCAGCATGATGACAGCCATGAACGCGCCGAGGTCAACCGTGCCATAGCTGCCCTTGAGGTACTGCACATGGATGGGGATGGTGCGGTACTCCGTGATGTCGAGCACGAGGTAGGGCAGCAGATAGTCGTTCCACAGCCACATCAGCTCCAGAATGCCCACGGAAATCAGGCTGGGCTTGAGCATGGGCAGGACAACACAGAAGAAGGTTCGCACGGGGCCGCAGCCGTCGATGGCGGCAGCCTCCTCGATCTCCATTGGCAGACTCTTGACAAAGCCCGAGAACATAAAGATTGCAAGCCCCGCGCCAAAGCCGAGGTAAACGACCGGGATCGTCCACGGCGTGTTGAGGTGGAAGGTCTTTGCCGTATTCGTCAGGGTAAACATAACCATCTGGAACGGAACGATCATAGAAAACAGGCAGAGGTAATAGAAAATCTTGGCAAATTTGCTCTGCACGCGGACAATGTACCACGCGGCCATGGAGCAGCAGACCAAAATCAACGCCGTAGAGACGATAGAGATAAAGAGGCTGTAGCCCGCGGATTTCAGGAAGGGAAAATTGCCGAAGGTCAGGCCCTTGACATAGTTATCCGCGCCCGCGAAAGACTCGGAATCCGGCAGAGCGAACAGATTCAGCGAAATGGAGCTGTTGGTTTTGAAAGAGTTTATGACGACCTCGATGATGGGCATCATCCACGCAAGGCAAATGACGATGAAAACGATCGTCAAAACCGTGCTGCCGACGGTAAACTCTCTGTGTTTTCTGACGCGCGATTTCATTGCTGTACCTCCTTTCGGCTGGTAACCTTCTGCTGGATGATCGCAAGCACCGCGACCAGCAGGAAGAAGATGACCGCCTTGGCCTGCGCAACGCCGTGATAATTTTTGCTGATATTATAGGTCGAATAGATGTTCAGGGCGAGCAGCTCGGTGGCATTGATCTTTCCGCCTGCCACAAGGTGGCTCGGCGCGCCGCCTGTCAGCGCGAGGTTCTGGTCAAAGAGCTTGAAGCCGTTGGTCAGGGTCAGGAATGTGCAGGTTGCAATGGACGGCATAACGTTCGGGATAATGACCTTGAACAGCGTCTGACGGCCGTTGGCGCCGTCGATACGCGCAGCCTCGAGCATATCCTCGGAGACGGCCTGCAAGCCCGCGATATAAATAATCATCATATAGCCGATCTGCTGCCATGCAACCAGAACCACGAGACCCCAGAAGCCCCATGTCGCATTGACTGCAAGACTGGTGGCATAGCGTCTCAGAATGGCATCGAAGATCATGCTCCAGACATAGCCCAGCACAACGCCGCCGATCAGGTTCGGCATGAAAAACACCGTGCGGAACAGGTTCGCGCCGCGCATCTTTTGCGTCAGGGCATAAGCAATGGCAAATGCGACGACATTGATTAGAATGATCGTGACAACGGCGAACGCAGCCGTGTTCTTAAAGGCGTTCCAGAAGCCGGGATCCTTCCAGATCTTTGCGTAGTTCTGAATGCCGATCCACTTGGCATCGGTCGGAACATTGAAATTGCAGAAGGACAGATAAATACCCTGCACAAACGGCCAGACAAAGCCGATCAGGAAGGCCGCAAACACCGGAAGAATAAACAGCGGCGCCCACCGCCGGATCGGCTTGCGAAGCAGCGGCCCGCTCGCACCGACCATGGTTTTCTTTCCCACGGAAACTCCTCGCTTTCAAATTCTAATTTCAGGAAGCTGTATGCCGCTCCTGCGCTTTCTTGGAAAAGGCGCGTGGCCGTTGCCAAGAAAGCGCAGCAGAAGCTATGGAAAAAGGGGCGGGCATTCGCCCGCCCCAGTTCTGTCTATTTCGCTATTTGCTTTTGCTGCGCGATTAGCCGTTGACAACGGAGTACTCGTAGGCCCAGCCATCGACGAAGGCCTTTTCGACCTCGCTCCAGTCAGCCTGACCCATGGAGTAGGAGGTCAGAGCGGTGACAACGGTAGCTCTCCAAGCATCAACGTTCGGAGTGTAGTTGAAGGCCCAAGAGATCGGGGTCTTGCCTTCGGCCAGCAGAGCGTTGCCGTCGTTGACGAACTTGTTGCTGGAAGCGGGGCAGTTCTTGAAGGGAACCGCGCCGAGCTGCTCGACATAAACCTTGGAAGCGTCGGGATCGGTAACCAGCCAGACAAGGAAGTCGATGGAAGCCTTCTGATCTTCTTCAGAAGCCTTGGCGTTGATGGCCCAGCGGTTCTCGGTGCCGGAGCACAGAGCTGCCTTGGCGTCGTCGTCCGCGCCGCAGTAGATGGGGATCATCTGCAGGTCGTCGGGGTTCATCTTGAAGTTGCCGTCAGCGCTGGTCAGGTTGGAGAATTCCCAAGTGCCGTTCTGGAAGAAGACAGCCTTGCCGGTGCCGAACTCCGCACGGGACTCGTCGCCGGTCTTGGTGGACAGCTCAGAGGGAGCGCAGGTGGAGTTGTTGATGTACAGATCCCAAACGTTCTTAAAGAGGTTCAGGTACTTGCCGGTGATGGTGGGAACGTTGTCCACGATGCCCTCATAGTGCAGGGGCAGGGTTGCGAGGTGGCCGGAGAATCTCCAGGAGGAGGTGCCGTCGAGACCGGCGGAGGAGAAGGCGTCGAAGCCCAGCTCGGAGGCGCGGGCATGGATGTCCTCTGCGACCTTCTTCAGGGAAGCAAAGTCCTTGATATCCTCAACCTTGTAGCCCGCCTTTTCCAGCAGAGCCTTGTTGACGATGATGCCGAAGGACTCGTAGCAGTTGCCGATGGCCTTCAGCTTGCCCTCTGTATTGTAGAGGTTGAAGCCGTCGGTGTTGAGCTCCTTGGCGATGGCGCTGTCGGTCAGATCAAGTGCGTATTCATCCCAGTCATTCAGGGCGGCGGTGTTGCCGATGTTGAAGACGGTGATGTCGCCGATGTTGGCGGTCAGGGTGTTGTTGTAGTCGCCGGAAGCAGCGGTGACGACCTTGACCTGAACGCCGGTCTTTTCGGTGTACTTGGCAGCCAGCTCGGTCAGAGCGGTGTCAAATTCCGGCTTGAAGTTCAGGTAGTAAACGGAACCCTTCGCGGTATCGGTGTTGTTTTCGGACGGGGTGGACTCGGAAGAGGGCTCGGCGGAATTATCGGGCGTAGTGGGCTCTTCGTTGCCCTTGCAGCCGGCGAACAGGCAAGTGATCATTGCCAGGGCCAGAAGCAGTGCAAACAGTTTTTTCATTTTCTTTCCTCCTAAGTTAATTTGCATGAATGATTGATCTTTACAAAGTATTTGGAAACGTTTCCAAACCTTGTGACTTTAGTATAGCGTGCGGTTTTGCAGTTTGCAAGTCCTTTTCTTGCGTTTCCAAAAACTTCGTCAGATATGAATAAAAACGGCATGCCGATTTTATGCACTTTCACAACAGGCTCGCGGCATACTCCCCTGCCCACGCGCATACGCTTGTACCACAATAACAACCAGAGGGGCTGATCGTATGTGGAAACGAATTTTGGCAGCGCTTTTGGCGCTGGGACTTTTCGCGGTGTGCCTGCCTGTGGCGGCAGCAGCAGGCCCGGAGATCGATGCGCCGTCCGCAATTTTGATCGATGCCGCGACCGGCACCGTTCTTTTTGAAAAGAATGCGAACGAGCGTCTGCGTCCTGCCTCCGTAACGAAGGTCATGACGCTGCTTTTAGTCATGGAGGCGCTCACCTCCGGCCGCATCGGCTGGGACGACATGGTCATCACCTCGGACGCAGCAGCGGCCAAGGGCGGCAGTCAGGTCTATCTGGAGCCGGGCGAACAGATGAGCATGGACGAAATGCTCAAGTCCGTGGTTGTCAGCTCGGCAAACGACTGCGCCACTGCGCTGGCCGAGCACGTCTCCGGCAGCGAATCGGCCTTTGTTGACCGCATGAACCAGCGTGCCGCCGAATTGGGGCTGAAGGACACGCATTTTGTCAACTGCACCGGGCTGGACGACGCGCCGGAGGCGGCAGAACACCTGACTACGGCGCACGATCTGGCCGTCATCTCGCGTGAGCTGCTGAAGCACAAGGAGATCAAAAAATACACGACCATCTGGATGGACACCGTGCGCGGCGGGCGCTTCGGCCTTGCCAATACGAACAAGCTCGTGCGCTTTTATGAGGGCACGACCGGCCTGAAAACGGGCTATACCTCCGCCGCAGGCCACTGTCTGGCGGCCTCTGCCGAGCGCGACGGCATCGAGCTGATTGCGGTCGTGCTGCACTGCAAAAGCTCGCCGGAGCGCTTCGAGTCGGCCAAGGCGCTTTTGAACTACGGCTTTGCAAACTACGCCCTCGTCTCCGCCGAACCGCCCGAGCCGATTTCACCCGTGCGCGTCCGTCTGGGGGAAAAGAGCCTGATCCAGCCGGAATTGCAGGAATCCGCGCCGATTCTGATTGAAAAAGAGCTGCAATCGGGCATTGTCAAGAAAATTACGGTTGAATTGGAAGTCGAAGCGCCGGTGCAGGCCGGGCAGCAGCTCGGCGAGATGACCGTGTCCTCGGGCGACAAAACCCTTGCGCGCATTCCCATCGTCGCACCGGAGACGGTGGAAAAGCTGACGTGGTGGGAGCTGACCGTCCGCCTCCTGCGGCGCATCTGTATGGGTGAGTGAAGCAGCGGCCGTTTGCCAAATTTCGGTGCCCGCACACGGGAAAAGCAGCAGCGCAAAATACGCTGCTCAGACTGCCAAATAAACGATCCGGCCAAAGGCTTCGGATGGGAAAAGCACATTACTATGTCTCTTGATTGCTTCAGGAAGCCCATGCGCCTTGTGCACTGTGGAGCACGCTTCGGCCTGCTCCACAAATCTGCATGGTCTCGATCATTGTTTTGCTCCGTTTTTCTTTGCACAATCTATGGTATCCGTTCTTTAGGCAGTTTTCGTGCATCACGAGATTTTCCCGCCGTCAAGTGCGCGGCGGGGGACAATGTGTAGTCGTTTTTCCCTGCGCACAGGATTTTTCTGGACTTCCGGGTTATTTCGTGGTATACTGAACTTGGAAAAACGGTTTTCTTAGAAAAAACGAAGTTTCCCATTCGATTCTGTCGAAATGAATGTGGAATTAGTGCGGAAGGAGCGCTTCATTATGACGATCAAGGACATCGCCAGACTCGCGCAGGTCTCGGTATCCACCGTTTCCAAGGTTCTGAACAACAAGGATGAAAACATTACCGAGGAAACGCGCAAGCGCGTGCTGGACGTTGCGCGGCAGTACCAGTTCACACCCTATAAGAACATCCGCGACCAGCTTAGTGTCTCGTCGCACACCATTGCGCTGATCGTTCCGGACGTCGCCTCGCCGTTTTTTTCCGGTCTGATCACGGCCATTGAGCAGGAGGTGCGCGCACTCGGCTACTGCCTGATGCTGCTCAACTCCAAGGGCAGCCCGGACGAGGAATACGATCTGCTGCTGATCGTCATGCAGAAGCAGGTGGACGGTCTGATTTTCTATCCCATCACGCAGTGCGAGGGCGGCGTGGCGGAGCGGACGCTCAGCCTCCTGCGCGAACTGAAAAAGCCCTATGTCTTTGCCGACCTCATGCGCGAGCCGGGTGCATACCAGACGCGCTTTGACTTCCGGCAGGCCGCCTTTGCCGCCACCAAGTATCTGACCGATAAGATGCACCGTAAAATCGCCTTATTCTGTGACGGTGATCTTCTGGACAACCGCTTCCTCGACGGCTACCGCAAGGCCCTCTATCAGGCTTCCATTCCCTTTGACGAAAAGCTGTGCGTGCATTTCATGCAGCGCGACGAGGGATTTTTAAAGCTCGCGCAGCTCTTTGACGTTGGAACGACGGCGGTCATCTGTGCCGGCAGCCGGTCGGCGCCGCTGCTGTATCAATATGCCAGCCGCTGCAAGTGCCCCGTTCCGGAGCAGTGCTCGGTGCTTTTGCTGGACGACTCCTGCCATTTGGAGGGCTTCCTGCCGCAGCTCACGCATGTGGAATATCCCTACGAGGAGTTTGCAAAAAGCATCACAAAGCAGCTCAACGCCTTAATTTATAAATCCTCCGACGTGGAGGAAAGCCGCACCGTCAACACCGCCGTCGCAGAGGGAGCGAGCGTCGCCACGCCCTACGGCAGCCGCGGCAAACGCAGCATCATCGTCGGCGACCTGAGCATCGACGTCACCCTCTACGCTTCGTATCTTCCGGCGGTCAACTGTGTGAGCGTCGTAAACAAAAAGAGCATCACCGTCGGCGGCCGCGCGGCCAATCAGGCCATCTGCGCAAGCCAGCTCGGCTGCAACATCTCCGTGCTCGGCTGCGTCGGCAACGACCGCGAGGGACATCTGATTTACGAAAATCTGACCAAACACCGCGTCGATGTGGACGGCATTCGCATGGACAAGACCAATGCCACCGGCTGCGCCTACATTTCCGTCGCGCAAAATGGCGACAATCTTGTACTGGTTCATGCTGGCGCGAACGATGCGCTCAGTGCACAGCAGATTCTCAAGCATCGAGAGCTGTTCACCGACGCGCGCTTCTGCTCCTGCCACACTGCCATTCCGCAGGATGCGCTGGCCGAGGTTTTCCGGCAATGCGCGGAAAAGCAGATCGATATGATCCTCAAGCCGAACAATTTTCTGCCCGCCGAGTACGAGGCCGAATGGCTGGACGGTCTGTTCCTGCTGCTTCCCAACGAGAGCGAAATTGCCATGCTGCGGCCGGAGCTGGAAACGCTGGAGGAGCGGATCTATGCCTATCGGGCCAAGGGTGTGCGCAATATCATTGTCACACTGGCCGAGCGCGGCTGTGCATTTCTGGCCGAGGGCTGCGACCGCATCCGCTATTATCCCACGGAGCAGGTAGAGGTTGTGGATGCCACGGGCGCAAGCGACTGCTTCATTGCCGCGCTGATGACCTGTCTTTCCGACCGTGCAGACTTTGACTATGCGATCAAATACGCCAACTTTGCCGCCAGCCTCAGCGTGACACGCAGCGGCAACATTTCCTCCGCAGACTATAAATCCATGCTTGATCTGCACTTCGGCACGATCCTGTAAACGCATCTATCATACAAGCGCCCTGCCGGAAATCCGGCAGGGCGCTTGTCAGACTGTCAAAAAAGTCCGTAATCGTCAAAATCGATTCACAATTCAACGATTTTCACTCTCTGGATTTCATTTACAAAAGTAGGGTCCTTCAAACTTTATAGTCTGAAAACCGGCTTGCTGCGCAAGGATTTTGACTTACTGCGCAACTCACGCCCTACCGTACCTATGTACGCCGACGAGCGTGAGTTGCTTGTCTTCCGAACTTTTTCGCAGTCTGTCAGCGTGCCGAAAAGAGTTTTTCGACACGCTGAACCGCCGGATGCAGGAAACTGCACCCGGCGGCTTTTGTATGCAGGAAGTCTTAAAAAATAGAAAGTAACGTCAGTAACAGGACGATCTGCAACGCTTCTGCAACACTCGCACTGCTATATTATTTCTGTAAAAAAGGGCTCTCCGTGTTCCAAAATGTACACGAGGGCTGTAAAGGAGAATACCATGGCACGTAGCAGTAAATCCACAGAACGCCGGATCTCCGGCAGGACGATCGGTATCGTAATTGCCGTACTGCTCGTTGCTGCGATTGTTCTGGTAAATCTGTTTGGCCAGATGTTTCAGCTCGTGCGCTATTACGGCGACGGCATGGAACCGACACTGCAAAGCGGCCGAACACTGATAATCCGTAAAACCGACAAGATCTCCGAGGGTGACGTAATCGCTTTCTACTATAACAATAAGCTCCTGGTGCGCCGTGTGATCTGCGCCGGCGGAAAGCAGCTTTCCATCGAACGCGACGGCACCGTCCTCATCGACGGGCAGACGCTTGACGAACCGTATGTCGCAGAGCGCACCATCGGACAGTGCAATCTCGATTTTCCCTGTTATGTCTCTCCCGGCACGGTGTTCGTCATGGGGGACAACCGTGCCATTTCGATGGACAGCCGCCTGAAGGAAATCGGGACAATTGCAGCAGATCGCATTCTCGGGAGAGTTCTCTTTGTAGATTAGAAAAGGAAACACATGCAGCCATGTACCGAAATGCTAAACACCACAATCGAATATGGCTTATAGCGGCGCTGACGGTATTGCTGGTACTTTCTGTCATTGGCGTGGCCGGAGCGGTCGCGCCGGCGCTTGGTCTGGAGGAAGTACCATGGTGCGAAACAGAGGAACATATCCACACTGGCGACTGCTATCTCAATGAGCTTCTGGTCTGCGGGAAGCTGGCGCACACCCATTCCGTAAACTGCTATCCCGTGCAGCTGGCGGACAATGACATCAACGCATTGCTGACAAAGATCGACAATACCTCGGACAAGCGCCTGCGCAGCGTCGTTTCAACGACGGTGCGTGCGGCGGATCGTCTGGCCGCGCAGGAGGATTCCGCACTGACCGAGCCGGTTCCGAGCGAACCGGAGACGGGGGAAGAAATCGTCTCTCCGGAACAGATCGTGCGCATCAACGCGACCGTCGCGCGCTATGGCTATCAGCCCAGCGTGGTACTCAATGAGGAGCTGAATACGCCCTCCAATTCCGGCGGCCTTCCCGGGGATACCCTCCTTGACGGCCCGACCGGCGACAAGACGACGGACGCGCCCGATACCGGAACGCTGGCCGTTGGGGACGAGCCAAATACCAACGATAATTACATCAACTTCTATCTTCGTCTTGACGGCGAGGTCACGATGATCGGCAGCACGGAAATGACAGCCGTCAGCGACGGCTGGCTCAACAGTTATGCCGTGCCAAAAAACGAGATTGCGGCGCTTTATCAGGCAGTCGTTGAAACCGGCTTGACCGCAAGCAATTTGCAGGTCAGCGGCGCTGCCTATTATCTTCGCTATCATACCAACGGCAGCACAACGCAGTTCGGAAATGCGGCGAGCGCCTCCGGCAGCAATATCGTATTCTCCTACTCATGGGGCAGCAGCGTGGACGCGCATTATGCGATTCTGACATACAGCAGCAACAGCACCGACCCGGTCGAGTTCTATACGCTGACGATGGATCGCTCCGCTGCGGGCGAGGCAAGCCAGATAAAATATGTCGAGGGCGGAAGCCACACCTACCTGCTTCCCGAACCGGGCGACGGCCACCACTGGGAGGATGCCTCCGGCAAGACCATTGCCGTTGTCTCCCTTACTGCGCCGACGACGGTCTATCTGAAGGTCGACAGCTGCACGGTGCGCTATCTGCTCGACGGCGTGATTTACGCAGAGGATACCGATATTCTGCCAGGGACGGCTTACACCGTTGCGGAGCCGCCCGAGGGCTACCGCTGCTGGCGCAGCCAAGACGGTCTTTTCTACTATGGCGGCGAGGAGATTTCACTGGATACCGACTTGCAGCTCACGGCGCTGCGCGACGTCACGGTCCGCTTTGTCTATCTTGACGGCCAGATCAGCGAACGCCGGATTTTGCAGGGCAATACCGTCACGCTTCCTGCCGGTTATTGGCGCGATGATGCCGGAACGGCCTTCGCCGGCGGCGAGAGCGTCTCAGTCGAGACCGATACGACCTTTACCGAGGTCTCCGCACCCCCGCTGACGGTTCGCTATGAAGCCAACTGGAGCGTTCCGAGCCAGATGAAAGCGCCGACGACCGCGCCGAGCGTCGTCGGGGCGAAATCCGTCGAGGTCGCCTTCGGTACCACGGTGAGCATCAGCCGCGTTTCCTCGCGCGTTGTTACGACCATGTTCGTCGGCTTCAACAGCAGCAAGATCCGCTATGGCTCGGCCTATTTTATCGGCTGGCAGACGGAAAACGGCGAGATTTTGCAGCCCGACACCTCCGTCAGCTATGCCGAGCTTGGCAGCTACGATGCCGACGGCGACGGTGAGATCACCCTGACCGGCGTGTGGGATTATAATTCTCTGCAAAGCGTGAACTTCTTTGTCAAGTTGAATTCCGCCTATTCCGACGGTGAGCTGAGCGAAGATTACTACACGCCGTCGATTTTCGGCACCTATCTCGGCGGTGTCCCGGCCGGTTCAGATGCGAACTCGCTCAATCGGGATTACGGCATTCAGATGGATGACAGCAAGACCTATCTGGAAAACGACAAGGCAATCCGCGCACTCTATGGCAATGCCTCCGGAGTCTGGCTTGCGCAGATCCCACCGGATCAGCTCGTTTTTGAGCGGTTGAAGGACTATGTGCAGGGCGGCGGCGCGCTGAGCGTGCAGAATGATGCGGGCGAGTTTGAGACGGTCAATGTCAACGATCTCAACGAAAACGCCTTTGCCATTCGCTGGTATGTCTTTAAGATCGTAAGCGATAACGGCATTCAGAACTGGCATATTGATGGCGTTCTTATCCGCAAGGAAGGCAAGGTGCACACGACCAAGACCTTCTCCGGTAATGAAACGCTGATTGAGCGCGCGAAGGAAGGCTTCTATATTTGCGCCGTCAATAAAAGCGCGACGAAACGCTATATCATGACCATCACCGAGCCAACCGAGGCAGAGCGGCAGCGCATCCTTGACGAACGCGGCCTGACGGCGGCACAGATCAGCGCTTGGCTCACGCCCGCGGAGACCGACAGCGGCGGTCACAATTTTCTTTGGGAATTCGGGGACGTCGATTACGGCGAAGAATGGTCGATCACGGAGTATCCGCCCGACCTGTCGGAGCTGGCGGATTATGCCGAATGGGTCGTCGTGGACGCGTCATCCTCCAATCAGTCGGCCAGCGGCATCGGCACCAGCGTTACGGTCAACGGCATCACCCACGCGACGGATATTGACAATCCGGAGTGGCTGCGCGTGGAATTCAACAATATCTATTTCCGTGCCAACTCCCTGATGCTGAAAAAAGAGGACGCCGCTACCGGCCGTTCGCTGGCGGGCGCACAGTTCCAATTCTATCAGGCGGGCACATTGATGACCTTTGACTACGATGAAGAAGCCGGCCTGTATACCTACGATTCTCACGGCGACGGCGCGTACAGCACGCTGACCTGCGACGGCTATACCAACATCTCTACCAGCGGCTTTGCCTATGACATGGGCGACATTACGGTCCGCGAGATTACGGCGCCTGAAGGCTACGGTCTCGTCGGCGATGTGACCATCGGCTATGTAACGGACACGACCGGCGACGGAACGGCCGGCAGCGACATCGGTCTGACAACTGACGTGCCTTTTGCCAGATATGACCGCGGCCTTCTGACGATCGAGAACCGCGCGGCCCAAAATGAGGTCACGGTTTTCAAGCACTGGAATTGCCAGGACACCGAGCGGGAGGACGTAATCGTGCAGCTGCTGGCTAACGGCAGCGCCAACGATGCGGCAGATATTCTCAAGAGCAGCGGTCAGTCCGCAACACAGACGCTGACTGCCGTACACGGTTGGTCACACACATGGACGGACGTTCCTGATTATGCCAACGGTGTGCGCGTCACATGGACTGTTCGTGAAATGAAGATCGGAAACGAGCTGCGCAAAGCGGACGGAACCTTTGCCAACTGGATTGTCAGTTACCGTTCCGTGGCTTTTGCAGGCGGCACGAGCTTAATCATAGAAAACACACCCAAGCGGCCGATGCTGTATCTCGAAAAGGTCGATCATGTGACCGGAGCGGCATTGCGCGGCGCGGAGTTCAAGCTCATTGCCGTCGATGCCGACGGTACGCCGCTGGCAAACGCGGTGGAAAAGACCGCCGTGACGGGCGCTTCCGGCTCCCTGAATTTTGATAATCTGCGATACAATCAGCGCTATCGTCTGATTGAGAGCATTGCGCCGGAGGGCTATTTTGCCTATGAAAAACCGGCATATTTCACACTGGCCGAGGACGGCACGGTAACGGTGGAGGCGCACGAATCGGTCTTTTCGGCCGGTACGGCGTTCCACATCCGCGTGACCGACCCGGCGGGCTACATTCTGCCTGAGACCGGCGGAGCTTCCGCTTCCCGATACTACATAGCAGGCGCGGCAATGCTGCTTGCGGCGTTCCTGCCTGCCCTGTACCTCAGAAAAAAGCGGGAGGAGGCATGCACTGAGCATTAACCCTACCCCCGCAGCGACCATTTTTAAAGAAAACAAACAGAAAGGGACAAACAAAAATGAAGAAACTGACAAAATTGTTCGCGCTTCTCCTTGTCCTCGCTCTGACGCTCGGAACCGTCAGCATCGTAATGGCTGACGAGCTTCCCGGGGGCAGCGAGAACGAAATTACGGCCGGACCGGTCACCATTACCAACGCCATGGCCGGTGTGACCTACAAGCTCTACCGCGTGATGGACATCCACGGTGTGACCGCAGACGGCCAGAAGAGCGCCTTTGTCACAAACGCAAAGTGGAATGCGATTTTTAATGACAACTCCCTCAAGGATTTCCTGACGCTGAAGGACAAGGACACCGTGGGAACGCTCGTCACCCCCGTGCAGGACTTTGTCGAAGCGGCTACGGCGCAGCAGTTTGCAGCGGCTCTGTTCAATGTCAGCGGCGCCTCTGATGTCGAACCCGACGAGACGGCCACCATTACCGAAAGCGGCGCGAAGGAATTCGGCAATCTGCCCTTCGGCTACTACATCATGGTTTCCTCCCGTGACACCAGCGCACGCACCCTGTACACCGTCTTTACGCTCAAGAGCGGCGAGGGTGTCAGCGTGACCGAAAAAAACCGCGCGACCCCTGCGATCAGCAAGGTCGTTAAGAACGGCGGCAACTATGAGGAAGCCGTCTCTGCGGATTTCAACACCGTGGTGGAGTATAAGATCACCGTGAATGCCGTCGCCGGTACGGATACTTATAGAATCACCGACGTTCTGCCGGAGCAGATCGAGTATGCCGGTTCCCTTATCGTGCAGAAGGTCGCGGGCGGCCTGACCACCGAGCTGCATGCCGATGCGGACTATACCGTCGTGGTCAACGACAAAACGGGCTTCGAGCTTACGCTCACCGATGCCTGCCGCAAGCTCCTGAACGACGACGACCAGGTCGTCATCACCTACAAGGGCAAGCTGCTCCCCAATGCATCGACGATCAACCCCTATTCCAACAGCGCAACGCTCCATTACGATCAGAATAAAGAGCTGACCGATACCGCAACCGTGCTCAGCGGCTATGTCACCTTCCACAAGAAGGACGGCAAGACCGGTTCCGCTCTGGCCGGCGCACAGTTCGTTCTGACCAAGACCGTTGAAGAAAAGACCTACTATGCCAAGCTCGAAGAAAACGGCGGTGCCTACAACTTCGTAGAGTGGTCGGAGAACGAGGCCGACGCGTTCGTCATCACCACGAACGGCTCCACCACGGCGCACATTGTCCGCGGCCTTGCCGCCGGCAGCTACACGCTCGTTGAGGTCGCCGCACCGAAGGATTACATCAAGGGTGAGGACACCACCGTCATGATCGCCGAGACCCGCAAGGAACCGGATAATGTGCTGGTCGGTCTGACGACGCAGGTCGCAGAGATCGTCAACATGCCCGGCTCCACGCTGCCGGAGACCGGCGGCATCGGCACAACGATCTTCTACATCGGCGGTGCCGTGCTGGTCGTTGCCGCACTTGTGCTGCTTCTGCTGAAGCGCCGCACCGGTGCCAAGGACTGATTTGAGCTGAACGAATCATGCCGCCACGGGGAGCAACCTCTCCCCGTGGCCGGCAAGGAGAATGCCGCGTGAAGAACAAGAAAACATGGATCACCGCAGTCCTTGTCGCACTGCTGCTTCTTGCGGGATTGTCCCTGCTGCTGTATCCCACTGCAAGTAATTACTGGAACACAATTCGCCAGGCAAGGTCGATCCTGTCCTACGATGACGAAATTGCCAGGCTGGAGGAGACGGAAAACCGCCGCCTTCTGCAAGAGGCTGAGGACTACAATCGCTCTCTGCTTGAGCGACCGAGCGCCTATTCTCTGACCGAGGCCCAGCAGACGGTCTACCCCTCGACCCTTCTGGCCGGAAGCAGCGACGTTATGGCGTATCTGGAGATTCCGTCCATCGATGTCAAGCTGCCGATCCTGCATGGAGTCGAGGCCGATACCCTGCAAAGGGCCGTCGGCCATTTGGAATGGAGCAGCCTTCCGGTCGGCGGAGAAAGCACGCATTGCGTGCTCTCCGGGCATCGCGGCCTGCCGTCCTCCGAGCTGCTGACCAATATCGACCGTCTGACCTATGGCGACGTGTTTTACATCCATGTGCTTGGCCGGCGACTGGAATACCGCGTTGAGCGCATCACGGTCGTTGAGCCGGGCGATCTGTCGCAGCTGGCGATCGTGCCCGGGGTGGACTGCGTGACGCTGCTTACCTGCACGCCCTACGGTATCAATTCGCACCGGTTGCTCGTGACCGGGGTTCGCATCCAGACCGACCGGAGCGGCGGCGCGGCTCTTGAGATGACCAATGAAACGAAAACCATCACCCTGCCGTGGCTCATGCCGGTGCTGATGGGCGCACTGGGAATTACGGTTTTGTTCCTGATCCTGCCCCTTGACGGAAAGAAGAAAAAGAAAGGAGATACGCCATGACGAGCCGTTTGCACCGCGCCCCTCGCGCGCTTGCTTTGTTGATGCTGCTGGCAGCGCTCTTTTGCGCGGCGGTGCAGGCGGAGAGTGCCGCAGGCAGTCTCCACATTCTTCTGACCGGTCAGGACGGCACGCCGACACAGAAAATCACCGTGCTTGTCTACCGCGTGGCGGACACGGATGGTACGTTGACTGAGGACTTTGCTGCCGCCGGTATCGATGCGGGCACGCTTTTCGAGGCTGAGCAGGAAGCGAAAGCCGCACGAAGCCTTGCTGCTTTTGCCGCAGAGCACGGCTGTTCGGCGGCAGAACAGCCGACCGATGCCACGGGGGAAGCAACCTTCGCACCGCTGACGGAGGGAATTTATCTTGTCCGATGTGCGGACGGGCAATCGGTCGTTTTTCCGGCGTTCCTTGTGCACCTGCCCTTGGAGCTTGAGGGAAAGCTCTATTACGATGTAGATGCGTTCCCCAAATCGGAACCTGCGCCGACGCCGCCGATGCCGCCGACGCCGAAGCCCGGCGATGACCCGAATCTGCCGCAGACCGGATGGGATCCGCTGCCGACGCTGCTTCTGGCGTTCGCAGGTCTCGCAATTTTATCTCTCGGTGTGGTCGAACTGATCCGCGCCGGAAAGGCAAACCATGGCTAAGCGCACGCGGGGACTGCTTTTGGTGGCGGTCGGCGCGGCGCTGCTGCTTGGCGCGGCAGTGATGCTTGCTGCGCAGGGGCACCGTGACAAGCTGGCAGGGGAGACCTCCTCCGCACTTGTGCACGCGCTGCAAAGCGGGCAGTGCACCGTTCGGGTCGAGCCGATCCCGCAGCAGACCGATGCAGAAGCCGGGGTCGATGCCCCCGATGTGCCGGAGGAACCGATTGCCTACACGCCGAGCGGCTACGCGATGATCGCTACACTGCGCATTGATGCGCTGTCGATCGAGCTGCCGGTGCTTTCCGAATGGAACGATGCGCTTTTGGATGTTGCGCCCTGCCGTTATTCCGGCTCGCTGACCACCGGCAATCTGGTCGTGCTGGGGCACAGCTATCGCAGCCATCTGCGCGCTTTGTGGCACGCGGAGCCGGGCATGCAGGTGGAGCTGACCGACGGGGCAGGCTATATCCATCGGTTTGTTGTCGCTGAAATTGAGACGGTTTCGGGCAATGACGGCGAGGCGCTGCCGTCGGAGTATCCGCTTACAATTTTCACATGCACGGCCGATAGCCGCCACCGCGTGCTGGTACTCTGTATGGCGGCAGACGCCGACGAACGAAGTTCTCAATAGCGGTGCTATATTTAGCGGGGTCAGACAGAGCGTCTGACCCCGTTATTTCGTACGCCGGGAAGGTTATTTCGGCACCTGCGTTATGCCCTCCCGTTGGGAACGCGCTTGCCAAGCGACGCGATACATCGAGAAACTGACAGTAGAAAAAGTCGCAGAATCATGCTAAAATTTATTTGTAATGAAATGGAAAATCGGAAGCTGCAAATGCGGAGGTGCACAGAATATGGTTGATAAAAGATACTACGAAAAACTCGGCGGTTTTTCTTATCTCCTGGGCGAACTGAAAAAAAGCTCGGCGAGGAGCAAACGGATGTCTTGGTAAATGACGCAGTGACCCTTTGCAACGAGCTGTGCGGCAAATATAGGGGACTTCCCCAAAAAGAAAAGGTACATACCGACCGGATGATCTTCCCGCGGGCTGCGATTTATCTGCAAATGATCCAATATATCTCGCGTGAAGAAGCCATAGCCTTGCTAGAAGCGTCGGTAAGAATCGGTGTAGAGCCTGACCGGAAGCGACTGCATATCGCAACGAGCCTCCCCTTTATCCGGCCGCTGTTCTTTAAAATCTTCCGCAAGATGATCGGCACGATGTTCAACGGAGAGGCGGGGTTCAAATTCGAAGAAATCGAAGCCGACAGCAGGCATTACAGAGTTGATGTTCTGCAATGCCCGTATATGAAATATTGTGAGCTGCTGGGCTGCAAAGAGCTAACAGGCACGTTCTGCCTGAGCGATGACCGTGTATACGGAGATATGTGCGGCATCACCTTTGAGCGGCACGGCACGATAGGCCGAGGCAGTGATAAATGCGATTTTTTACAGGGATTAGCGGTGACAGGCCTCTAAGGTCCTTCTTCCGGAATCCCTGCGTAACACGGAGCCGCCGAATGTTTTGCCCTAACGTCTTATAGTCCACTGTACAAATATATTTTAGTGTCCCCTGCGGCGAAATGCGTTGCAGTATTTGTGCAGTAACCGCGCGGTCGTGTCCTTCAGTGGGATTTCCCGATACCGGGCATTCAGCTCTCGGCGTGTATATTCCTCCGGAAGCTCGATGTGTTGTTCCTGACTCATGTTTTCCTTCCCTTAGTTTCATCGGTTTTGGTTCTTAAGCTCTATCAGAACTACTTCTGGCCGGTTATTGAATCGAAACGGAATAATGCTGTTTCCAAGGCCCCGGCTTACAATCATGTTCGTGTCTCTCTCGGAATATAAACCAGCGTCGTACCTTGGAAACAGTCCCTGGTTCGGTGCAATCAATCCGCCGATTAGTGGCAGCCGAAATTGACCGCCATGCGCGTGTCCGCTGAGAACCAGATCCATATCATGACGGACATAGGTATTAAACAGCTCCGGCCTGTGAGAAAGAAGAATCGTAAAACCGGAAGCTTCCGCAGTAAGCGCTGAAAGCTTCTGATCGATCACGGCAGCGTCACCCGTCAAATAGTCTGCGCTGAAGCTTGGATCGTTGACGCCCATAACGGTAATGTCAATCTTTACATACGCATCGTCCAGAACTGTTACTCCGGCAGCCTCCAGACCGGCCTTCAAATCCTGATATTCCAAAACTCTCGCTTCATGATTACCGGAGACATAGTAGCACGGAGCAATCTGCGCTGCTTCTTCTGCAAAGGTCAATGCAACTGCGAGATTGGTCCTGCGCGAGTCGATCAAATCTCCGGTCATTGCAATCACATCTGGCTCAGCCTCCCGCAGCATATCCAAAAGCCGTTGATTACCCTCACCGAACTCCGCATTGTGCAGATCTGAAATATGCGCAATGCGATAACCGTCAAATGCGCCCGGCAGTTTATCGCTGCGGATGGTGCAGGGGTTCAATTCCAGCGCCGTGTTTCCCCATGCAGTCCAAATAACCAGAATGAAGAATATACCGGAGAGAACACCGATTATCTTCTTTTTCGTGGACATCTGCTTAAACATCGTACGGAACGACATTTTTCACCTCTGCTTTCTCACTTCAGCAATTTCAGCATGGATCTCAACCAATGCCCTATCGGCTATACGACCGGTAGATTTCATTGCCCTGGCAGCTTTGTTATCCCGCAGATCGCCATCGCCTTGATTCGGAATACCTTTTGAGCGCGAAACTGAATTAAAAAATTTGCCATAGTAAGTCGCCCCTTTCTTACTTATAGCATACACCGTTTTGCCATCAAGTGCAAGCATTTGCTTGCAAAGCCAGCACTCCCGAAGGGCTTTTTTGACATGCTGAGGGAGCCTCTCCGACACAGACGGAGAAGCTCCCTGATTTATGCCGCTTTCTGCTGCTCCTGCGCCGCAGCGAGCATGTTTTCAATGAAAATGCCGTAGCCGCGTGTCGGGTCGTTCACCAGAACATGCGTCACCGCGCCGACAAGCTTTCCGTTCTGTATAATCGGGCTGCCGGACATGGCTGTGTCAAGATAGGGACAACAATTTTTTGAAATATTTTTTATATGGCTTGCTTTTCAAAACAGATTTCGGGGAATTCCACCAATCCGGAAAGTTCGTCCGAGAAATTCCATTCAATGCGAATGCTTTTGCCCGGTCGAACAATAATCCTTTTGATGAGTTCCTTTGCAAGCTCCGGTGTCAATTTTGTTAGGCTCTGATACGGTGTAACCTTTTCGGCAGCCGAAATTCGGTCGGCACTCATGCGGATTTTTTCTTTCAGCAATGCCTGTTTCTGCTCAGCCATTACATACTGTGCTTTTAGTTTTTCCTCTTTTGCGGACAGTGTGTCCTTTTCCGAGACATATACCTCTTTTGTAATATTCCCACAAGCGTATCTTTCGTAGAGAGTCATCTTATCGGCTTGGATTCGGTCTATTTGCCTGTATAAAGATTGACATTCATTCCGAAGTATCTGATCGCTTGATTTTGCGGAGTAACTCTCTCTTTTGATGGGTTGTACCTTCGCATCCAACAGGCGGCACTGCATTGAGATAGCTCGTAAAACAATCTGTTCAAGTTGATCGTTATCTATACGCACGCTTTTACAATCCGTTTTGGGATTATAACGGTGCATGGAGCAAAGCCAGGTCTTGTTTTTTTCTTTTCCTTTGCTTAATCGGTTTCCGCAGCAGCCGCATATGAGCAATGAAGTGAAGGGATTATCTGATCGTATGCCTCGACCCTTTTTTACCGATTTTATGACGGTTAACGCATGATAATACTGTTCCCGACTGATAATCGCCTCATGCGTGTTGGGGATTACCTGCTGTAGTTCTGGCGGCACTTGCTTTACATGATTGCTGCCGACACGTACAACATGTGACTTAAACGGCACGGTATCCCCAGTGTAAATGCGATTGGACAATATATTCCGAACTGATTCATAGCTCCACGAGGAGCGAGTCTTATATTTCCCCCTAATATCGGCAAGGTAAACGGATGGCGTCGGTATTGATGCCGCATTTAGCCTCTGCGCGATATTGCTTACGGTAATCCCTGCTGCGGCCCATTCAAATATTTGTCTGACTACCTGCGCAGCCGGCTCGTCAATCACAATCGTATTTCGCACGTCACCCTTTTTATAGCCGTAAGGAGCCGTTCCGTAAACAAACTCACCGCTCAGCTTTTTCAAATCAACAGCACTTTTAATTTTTCTTGAAATGTCTTTGGAGTACATTTGGTTGATTAGGTTGCGTATTGCCAGTTCAAGTCCGCCGGTTGATTCTCCGAGTTCCATACTATCAAACTGATCGTTTATGGATATGAATCGAACATTGTAAACCGGAAAAATAAATTCGAGATAATGTCCGGCTTCCAAATAGTTACGAGCAAATCGAGAAAGATCACGCACAATAATCGTCCGCACTTTCCCTGATTCGACCAACTTTATCAGTCGATTCATTCCGGGACGGTTCATCGTTGTTCCGCTGTAGCCGTCATCTACGATTTCCAAAAGACAATCAACTGAGAACCCATTGCTGCGCAGATACTGTTTGATGCATGTACGCTGCGATTGAATGCTGCAGCTTTCATCTATGCTACCGTCTTCGACATCGCCGTCTTCTTTTGATAATCTCACATACGAAATATCTATTAGCTCATCCAACCTGACGCACCTCCTCCACACAGTTCTGCAGTTCGGAAATCGACTTATACGGATCACTGAAATTGAAAACAATGGTGATGATCCGGTTACTATGAACCTGAATCTCCTTTATAAGCAGTTTCAGAATTTCCGGTGTAAGAGTCGGCAGAGATTGATACTCCTTCATATTACATATCCACTCCTGCGTAACAGATAATTTTTTCTGCACTGCATTTTTTCTTGCTGCTGCCTCTTCTTCCGCATCCAGTAGGTCCTTCAATTGCTGAGAATACTTTGCCGTCATATACTCATACTCATTCCGGTCAATAATCCGCTCGGTTAAATCAGTAAGAAGGCGTTCAATTCTATTTTCTACCTTTTGCCGTTTCGCAGATATGCTTTCAGAGGTTTCTGTCACTTCAGTAAAGACCCGCTTGATTTTCGGGGAATTCTTGATACTTACAACAAGCTGCTCAATATCCACAGCCACCTTTATTTGCTGATCAATTGCATCCTTGACCACAGCATAGATTTGTTCCTGCCTAACATAGTGGCTTGTACAGTGTGTGTGCTCAGAATACCGATAGGTATTGCAATCATAAAAAATGCGGCTCGGAGTATCCGCACCTGCCCGTGCGCAGCCTTTGCCTGCTGACATGAGGCTGTGACAATCGGCACAATAAACCAATCCCCGAAACAAATCTCTGTAATCTTCTTCTGCACCATTCCGTTGAACATAGTGCTTTCGCTTTTCAAGCTCCTCAAAGTTTGCTTTCTGAACCTGTTCAAATAATTCTTTAGACACAAGTGCCGGATGTGCATTCTCAATGATTTTCCATTCTTCCTCGGGACGCCGTTTTTTATCGAGGCCAACTTTGCTCCGCATTACCTTGCCATGAATACGACAGCCGATATACACTGCATCTTGCGTGATTTTTCGTACAGTACCTCGTATCCACAATGCGTCCTTATACTTTTCCGCCATGGTAACACCACGCTCATAACGAATTTTTCCGGGACATGGAATCCCCTCTAAGTTCAATTCTCGGCATATGCCGTTAAAGCTGACCCTCTCAGCCCGCATTTGAAAAATCCGTAGAACAATCGGTGCTGCCTCCTCGTCGACCTTAAATGTATTGTTTTCCGGATCTCTGATGTATCCGTATGGGATGCTGCCTGCAGAAGGTAGGTATTCACCACTGTCCATTTTTGCGTGTATAGACGAGCGGATTTTTTGGGAGATGTCCTTGACATAGTAGTCATTCATCACCATTTTCAGTGGAAGTGTCAAGGCCGACGAATCGGCGTTCGGCTCGGAACTATCATACCCGTCGTTAATACAAATCAGCCGTATCCCCATTTCCGGGAATATGCGTTCCACGAAATTGCTCGTCATTACAAAATGGCGTCCCAATCTGGAAATGTCCTTAACAATGACGCAGTTGATCCTGCCGGACAGTATATCCTCAAACATTCTCTTGAAGTCGGGACGTTCAAAATTCATTCCCGTGTACCCATTGTCCGAGTATGTGTCAACAAGTACAATATCCACCTTGGTCGCAAGAAAATGATTTCCGATTTTCTTTTGGTTGCCGATCGAATTTTGTTCCGGGTCATCACCATCCACTACAGAATGACGACCGTAAAGTCCGGCATTCCACATCCTATTTTTTGTGTCGGATATTATCAGAGCGTTATTGGCCCGACTTTTTCGTGCCATTTCAGCTCACCTCCTTCGGCTGAAGAATTTCCTTATAATAAGCCAGTTCATTCCTAAAATTAAAATCAATTCGGATATGCTTATCCTCATAAACATAGATTCTATCTACAAGGGTAATAACAACCTCTCTTGAAAGCTCTGTAATGCCTTTGAATTTTGCAATAGATGCCATCCAATCCCGTGGAGTGGTATTTGTCAACGATTTCTCTCTGTCGGCAGATAACTGTCGGATTACATCCTCAGTTTCCTCAATCATCCCAGCATATTTGCTCCGCATTTTCTCATATTCATCCCGATCGATTAAATCGTCGCTGAGGGCCTCGTATAATTTCATGCGGAAATCACAATACCGGTCGAGTTCGCTGTTTTTCTGAGCAATCGCCAAGTCCAAGCGCTTAATATGGGCATTTTCAATTTTACTTTTTCCCATTGCGTTCAGCAACTCATCGGTGTCTAAAATGATATCAATCTGTTTTGTAATCGCCCGCAAAACTGTCTGCTCCAATTTGCTCTGCTCAAAACTATGGCTGCTACAGCCGTTTCCTCTTTTGTTGGCCGAGCAAACATAATAGCGGAATGTTTTGTTTCCGCGCCTTACTGTCCTGCGCAGCATAGCAGCCCTACAATCAGCACAGAACACCATACCGGACAGCGGATATACGATATCGTTTTGAGGTGCTGTCCGAGTATCCCGTTCCAGCATACGCTGCACAATCATGAAAGTCAGAGGATCAATGATCGGGTCATGGTTATTCTCCACGACAACCCAATCCTTTTCTTCGCGCATCCGCATTGTTTTGATTTTATAATTCGGCGTTCCACGTTTGCCTTGAACCAGTTTCCCAATGTAAATGGAATTTGTCAGTATCCTGCTAACTGTCACGGCAGACCAATACGATTTGGAAGAAGTTTTAAAGCCTGTTTTGTACTTCAGTCCCTGACTCTTTTTATAGTCCGCCGGCGAAAGAACCTTTTCGTTATTCAGAAAGTCTGCAATTGCCTGCTGATTATATCCTTGAAACTTCAATGAAAAAATGCCTCTGACAACCTCGGCTGCATAATCGTCCACGACAAGCTTATGCTTATCATCAGGAGATTTACAATACCCATAGTTGGCAAAGGCACCTAAAAATTCGCCATTGCCACGCTGAATCTGAAATTGCTTTCGCAGTTTCTTTGATAACTCGCGGCAATAGGCCTCATTCATTATATTTTTTACCGGAATAATAATATCGTCGCCGGCACGACTGTTTTCGCTGTCTACATCATCATTGATGGCAATAAAACGTACACCCAAAGATGGGAAAATCATCTCAAGATACTTTCCCGTTTCAATATACTCTCTTCCAAGTCTGGAGAGATCTTTAACAATAACGCAGTTTACTCTTTTTGATTGAATCGCATCCAGCACATGACGAAACCCGGGGCGGTCGTAGTTCGTCCCGGTGTAACCATCGTCCTGAGCTTCCTCGATCAAGTGAATATTGGGGTGTTTCTGAAGATACGCCCGCACCAGCTTGCGCTGATTCGCAATGCTGTCACTCTCATGCTTTGCACCATCATCCTTTGATAGACGATAGTATGAAATTGCATCATACTCTTCTAAATCGAGCGTCATTTGCTCGTCAAAATAAAGCGCCATAACAAACCTCCTAAGTATTACAGGAAATTTGTTTTCGGTGCCTGTCCGGATGGATGACCGTCCATCCTCATTGACCACATTTATTATGCATTAAAACCGCGCATTTGTCAATGAGAACACATACACTACCACAACTTTCCTGATGTGCGGTCCATACTGTTTGCGTAAGCTAAAAGCCGATCTTGCAGGCTTATTTCAGTATCTGTATAACCGATTTCCACCACAATACCATCGTCTAAATAGCGGTACGGATTGCCGATTTGAGCAACATAGTCCTGTATTCTCTCCTTGCGAGGAATTGAAGTGTCGATTACCACATTCTTTATCTCTCTGAGTGAAGAACATTCCGCATTGGAATCCGCAAACTCATTCATCTGTCTACTCCTTTCTTTCGTAAGTAATTATTGCCATTTTAGCCTTTCCTATTCAACTATTGAGATTTTAACGTCCACCGCCGCCTGCAGCGAACAGGTCCACAGAAATTTCATCTCCCCGCCTTCCTTGTGGCCGGGCCGCGAGTTACGGGCGTATCATTGTCCCAACTGCACTTCATGGCGAAATGCAGGAGCCACCCGCATATTATTACTCACGGTTCTGACTGCCGATCAGACGGATAGGCGCTCGACGAAGCTGGAATGTACCGGTTCCGGACTATTCATTTTTCAAGGTACGGGTAAGCACGGGGTGCCTTACATAAGTAAATACGGACAGTTTTTTGCTTCATACACTCGCGGACAAAAAAATTCAAAAAATGCCGGCTTCAGATATCCTGAAACCGGCATTCGCCTCAAATCTTAAATTTTGAGATATTGAGAGCAATATGTATGACCGCAATCTCACCACGACCTCCGGCGACGTCACGCTCCATATGCCCCGGCTCAAGGGCGTGTCTTTCGAGACGGCCATCATCGAGCGGTATCGCCGCCGGGAGAGCAGCGTGGAGGAGG
>ERZ779840.1310-NODE-1310-length-24613-cov-6.429269_pt1 | contig 24613 bp, 23 predicted proteins | sample MGYA00511561_ERZ779840 | MGnify/ENA primary metagenome ERZ779840 (study PRJEB29588, sample SAMEA2162036) | human gut metagenome | biome: human gut; feature: human-associated habitat; material: faeces | place: Denmark | collected 2008/2010 ...
TCCTGCTGCCGCTCCTTCTGCCCCAGAGCCAGCGACGGATCCCGTGCCGGGTGAACCCATATATTCAGGATCGCCGCCAGACCCGGTAAAATTGCCGTCTGAGCCTCCTGGTGCATTGGATTGGTTTACAGTACCCCCAGGATCAAACGAGCCTCCAGGGCTATTCTGCGGGGAATCTGAATGTCCTGCGTCCGTGTTCCCGGGTGAATCGGAACCCGATGGCCCCTCACTGTCAGAAGACGGGCTATCCTGCGGCGCGGAGGAAGGACCGCTGGGTGCAGCAGCTGGATCCCCTCCAGAATGCCGCCTGGAGGGAAGGCCTTTGATCGCGCGGCCAGCAAGGTCTGCCCCTGTATTAAGGCCGTCCTCCATTTCATCGGAGGTTCTTCTCTCATCGTCGCTCATCTACTCTCTCCCTTCTCCAGTTGTATAGCCATGGTCATTTCCGGCGCTTTCCGCGAGGCGTGGAAGTCCTGGCCTCACGCCGCATCTGATCAACACGGCTGCTGGACGTGGTGGAAACGTCCTTCTCTACCGGATTGCTGACATCGACAAAGCGGGCCAGGTTTTCTCGGGCCTGCTTGACCTGAGCGGAATTGTTCGGATCCACTGTGGCGCCCATCTGAGCATAGGTCTGGGTATGGCCATAAGGAACAGTTGTAGCGTCGGTCGGGCCGGCTGTCTTCGGGATAACATAGAAGCCAGTTTCGCCGCTTCCATCGCCGATCCTGCCAACCGACTGGCTGGTATCGAATTCCATTGCCCCAGGGACTCCAGCTGCAACGGCCTGTTTCTGGGATTCTACAGCGTTGTCATGTACCATCTGGAAAGCGGTGGAATTGCCGTCTGCATCCGTATAGACGCCGGTAGCAACGCCGCCTTCCACGCTGTCAAAGGTGACAGAGGAGCCGTCCGTGAAGTTCTGGCCGGAAATGAAGGAGGCGCCATCCGGCTCCTCGGCATAGTTGAAGTCCTTCAGATTCTCGTTGCCAAAGGCAGTGACGCCATTCATAGCGGCAGCGGCCTCAGCTCCCTTGTAAGAGGAGATAGGCATACTCTTGCCATCCGGTGTGGTAAACCGCTCTGCGCTGGTCGCGGCGGCTCTGACACCATTTGCGGTATTGGAATACTGATGGATGGCGCCCATCGGCTTCCCGCTGCCGTGGAATTTGTCCGCAAACTCGTTCTGTTGGCCTGCAGAAGCCAGAACGCCGCCATCCACAAAGTCCATTTTGGATCCGGTGCCCTTGATGCCATTGGTCCCACCAATGCCGTTTTCGCTGTTTGGATTGGTCTTATGCCGCAGCGCATCGTCGATCTCCTGTTGTCCCTTCATCACCTGGGAAGAAGGGCTGCCCTCCTGACGAAGCAGATCGCCGGATTTGAGCGGCGTCTCGGCGTTCACACGGCGCCCAGGGGCGTCCTGATCGGCCTTTGTGCCGTCCTTGCGGCGGTTGGTTTCCATGCCGCCTATAGTAGAATCCCCGGTGTTCCTGGCCTGGCCGGTAAGGTCGGAAAATGCAGTGGCAGCCGCCGCCTTCATCCCGGCGAAAGTGCCAAGTCCCCCCGCCGCCTTGCCGGCCGCTGCCGCATGGCCGATTGCGCTTCCTACGGTCTGCATAGACCGTGCGCTGTTGATGAGCCGGCTGATACCGCCAATGGCGCCGTCCAGTAAGCCGGAGCCTGTGTGTGCGGTATTTAAGCCAAGAATGCGCAGCAGCGTATCGACTCGGGAAGCAAAGTTGAGAAAAGCAAAGCCAAAGAACAGCATGGAGATGGTCGGGACAAATGTGCCGTTTGCGTTAATCCCCAGCAGGTTTTGCGTAAATACCTGGCAATAGCTCAGGAAAGCGCGGGCGCAGAAAGTATTCAGCAAGATGAGGAAGCTCTGGCCAAAGAACGCACGGAACCAGGTCCCGGCAATATCCCGGGAAGATTTGAAAGCCGCTGTAGAAATGAAACAGGGCCCGACCAGGCAGATAAAGCAGAAAACGATGTAACGCTCCACCATTTCTACCAGCAGCTTGATAAACTTCCAGCCCAGCAGGATTACGCAGATGATATAAACGATGATGAGCAGCCCCGAGGTCGCTGTCAGATCCGCAATCAGACCTGTCACCAGGTTGGAGGCAAATCCCTCAACAGAAAACTCTCCAGTACCCAGGGGCAGGTCGTTCATGTAATCCAAAGCGATCTGGAAAAACCGGATGATCAGATCCAGGATTTCTGTCAGGTTGACAACTGCGATCCATGTGATCGCCACTTTCCCGATAATGTGCAGCGGGTTCTCATATTCCACCCCAAAGGGTGCTGCAACCCCCTTTATTCCGTTCCAGATCAGCCCGCCTGTGAGGAAGGCGAGTCCCAGGGCTACGAAAACATCCATGGCGTTTTCCGCAAATGGGAATACTGCCAAAAAGGTGCTCATGTCATAGCCGACGGAATTCAGCATACTTGTCACAGCTGAATCCACCAGGTTGATGGCAAAGCCCAGCACGAAACTGACGATGCCCATCAAAATTCCCATGTAATTTCTCCTTTCTGTGCGCATATAACAAGGTATGTGCGCACAGAAAGGGCCTTGTGCGTACAGGTCGGAATTTATACGCACAAGGCCAAAGTTATGCGCACATATTGTGGCATAGTGCCGGTTGAAGCCAGCAAAAGGCTGCGGTTAAATCTTGCTTCCTCTGCCCATCCGATGGCTGTCCTTGTAGTCCGAGCCTGTGGTATAGGAGCCGAGGAACTGGGAGCGGATACCGGGCACCAGCGCAATCGTTGCGATAATGGCGATCAGGCAGCACTTCATGCCAAAGTGCATTGGGGTCCGGCCCAGCAGGGCGGCGATCACGCCCTCTTTTGGCAGGATCTCCCCCAGACCAGCCGAAAAGGCGACAGCGCCGATCAGCAGCGCCGCAACGCCCACGGCAATGACGATGAGAACCGACTTTTTCATATCCTTCATAGAGATGACCTCTTTCTTTGTAAAATAACACCCTTGGGAGGAAGGGTGCGAAAAGCAGGGAAGCGCAGCGAGAGCAGGCTCTATTGGCGCCCCCGTTACGGCTTGCTTTTAGGGATTGGTGCCGGATGTGCCAGTGCCGCCAGTGCCGAATACCTGAGCAATCGTATCCAGGACAACAGGCATCAGCTGGAAGAAGATGAAGGCGATGATGACAGCCTTCAGTGCGGATACCATCGTCGAGGTGGCCTTGGGACCCATCAGGGAGCCCAGAAGGATGCCGAGGATACAGATGACGACCGCAAAGGTAGCGACCGTCAGGACCAGATCCTGGGCGTCGGTGAGCAGCGTGCTGAACGCCTGGCTCAGCCGCTGGAACAGCGGGGTCGCCGCAAAGACGACGCTCATATTCATGAGGACGGCAAATGCGGAAACAGCCCCGACAGCACCTGCGACCCCAGGGCGGGAAACAGGCTGGATGGTGGCGCCGATAAAAGTGCGCAGATCGGCTCTGGCATCAGCCATATACTGCTTTACAGCAGCAGGTTTAACCATTGTGGATTCCTCCTTTGCATTTCAGTGTGGTTATGTGAACTTGGGGGTGTGGTTCATCGCCCTCCCACCGCGTATGAGCAATCATACCCCTATGCAGGAACGCTTCTGATTTGAGAAGCGCCCCTGCATAGGGACACAATCGTGTCCCTATGGAAAAACCGGCAGGGTTTCCCCTACCGGTTCAGATGATGGGTTATATGAGGTTTAGGTTTTTCGATCAGTCTTCCAGGTACTTGAGGTACTCGGGATACTGCTCGAAGAAGTTCGGGCCGCCGGTCTGAGGCAGCTTCTTGCCGCCATGACCGCCGTCGCTGGAACCGCTGCCCTTATAGACTACGGTGATCCAGCTGTCGCGGTCGTAGGTCCACTCATGGCCCTTGCGGCCGCCGACATCGGTGGTGTTGACGATCTGGGTGCCAGCATCGAGATCATCGTTGACCTTGACTTTGATATACGGGTCGGTGTCAGCGGCAAAGCCGGCGTCAACCGTACCGAACTCCAGCTTGAAGTCGGTAACGTATTCATTCGAGGCAAGGCCCAGGGCATCGCCGGTCAGGTCAATCGTGTACTCTACGTTGGTATGCAGGCCGCGCTCAATACGCCGCCAGCCGGACTTCTTATTGGTCTTGATGTAAACATCATAGGTGCCGCGCTGGTTCCAGGTGCCGGTGTTCAGCGACTGGATGCGAACCTCTTCCGGCAGGTTGTCACGCCAGTAGAAGTCGTCCAGCGAGCAGTTGGACTTGTTGGCGATGTCGCTGAAGGTGTAACGGATCACTTCGTTGGACATGGTTTCAGCAACGCCGCGCTTCTCCACGGAAACCTCAATGTCGATGGGGGTATTCTCTACCCGGAATCTTACGAGGTCGCCGTGGGTCTTGATTTCAGCGTAGAAGGGTTTGCCGTCGGTGAAGTAATACCGCGGGGCCTCGACCTCCTTGATGATGTACTTGCCCAGAGGCAGGTCATCGGAGGTGGCGATGCCGCGGCCGTCAGTCTCGATCTTATCGACCAGGTTCAGATCCTCATCGTAGATCTCGAAGACAGCGCCGCTCAGGCCGTCGCCCTTCTTGTCGCCAGTTACTTCATTCTTGCCATTGGAAACCTTGACGATCTGGATGTTGCCGACCTGCAGCTCATTCTCGATCTCGATCTCGGTAGTAGTACCGCTCTTGACCGTGATGGTGCGGACTGTCTCATCCAGCACATACCCCTCGGGCGCCTTGATTTCTTTCAGTTTGTATTTTCCTGCCTGCAGGCTGGTGCCAAAGACGATCAAACCGTTCTGGTCGGTGGTGTACTCGCCCAGGAGGTTGTCGCGGCTGTCATACAGCAGGAAGGTTGCGCCATACAGCGGCTTGCCGGTGTCGGCATCCACCTTGATGATGCGCAGCGTACCAAGGGCGGTGTTCTTCCACTCAACGGTGGTGGTCTTGCCGCCTACCAGTTCGATCTCACGCACGGTGTTGTCCAGCACATATCCGGCCGGCGCCTTCTGCTCCTGCAGATAGTAGGTGCCGCTGGGCAGACCCTGAACAAAGATCTCGCCCAGGTTGTTGGTGGTATAGGTGCCGATCTCCAGGCGGTCATGGTCATACAGCTTGAAGACCGCGCCCTCCAGGGGATCGCGGGTCTCGGAGTCAATCTTCAGCAGCCGCAGGTCGCTGTACGGGGTATTGAAGACTTCCAGCGTGTTGAGCTTTCCGCCCTCGACCTCGATGTACCGCGGGGTAGAATCCAGGATATAGCCGTCGGCCGCCTTGGTTTCTGTGATGACGTAATGGCCAGGGGTCAGGTCAGCAATGAAGAAGGTTCCGTTCTCACTGGTCGTATAGGTGCCAAGATCCTTCTTCCCGCCGTTCTCCAGCAGGGTGACATTGAATCTGGCGCCGCCGACCGGCAGGCCGGTGATCTCATCCTTCTTGATGAGCTGGAGGCCGGGCTTCGAGGTGTTGAACAGCTCGATCTGGGTCAGCTCACCAGGCTTCAGGGTGACATTGTGCGGGGTTACATCCAGCACATAGCCATCCGGCGCCTGGATCTCAGTGACTACGACGGTTCCTTCTGTCAGGCCGTCATCGGAATCAAGGGTAATCAGGCCGTTGACGTTGGTTGTGTACTCCCCGATGAACTCGCCGTTGGCGTAGGCAATCTTGAAACGGGCGCCTACCAGCGGTTCGCGGGTGTCGGCATCCAGCTTGAGAATCTGCAGGCCAGGCCGTGCGTAGTTGACAAACTCGACGGTGGCCGGCTTGCCGGATTTGACCTCGATGTTGACAGGAGTTTCAGACAGGATGTACCCATCCGGGGCCTGGATCTCCTCGACGACGTACCAGCCGGGTTCAGCATAAGGGATGATGGCATAGCCAGTGCGTCCAGTCTCGACCTCACCGACCATTGCGCCGTTCATGGTCGTAACCTTGAACTTGGCGCCGGCCAGCGGGTTGCCGTCCTGGTCTACCTTGGCAATGTAGATGGGGCTCTTGGGCGTATCCGTGAAGGTTACTTCATAAGCCTCACCATACTCAATGGTGACTTCCTGGGTGGGTGCATCAATGTTGTACCCATCCGGGGCCTTGATCTCTGTGATGAGATACCGGCCCGGGTCGATCTGCTCCAGCCGGACGATACCATCTGCATCGGAGGTATACTCACCGATGAACTCGGTGCCGTTATCGGTTTTCTTCTCGATACGGAAGGTGGCGTTGGCCAGAGGGGTCTGGGTTACGCTGTCCAGTTTGTAAATCGTCAGCGAAGGTTTGGCCTCGTTGAAAAGCTCGACAACGGCGGTTTTGCCTTCCTCCAGCATCACATTATGTGGTGTGGTGTCGAGTAGGTAGCCCTCCGGCGCCTTGGTCTCAACGATGGTGTACCAGCCGGCGTTCAGGCCCGTCACCAGGGCGGTGCCGTCTTCACCGGTGGTCACATCCCGGTACTGTTGGCCGTCCTCCCACGAAATGCGGAAGGTAGCTCCGGGGAGGGGATCGCCGGTCTGCTTGTCCTTTTTGACGATCTGGATACCGGGATGCTCGAAGTTCTCGACAGTGATCGTATGGGTGCGGCATTCCTTCAGGACGATCTCCTGGCGGTAGCCGGAGTTGATATAGCCTTCAGGCGGGTCTATTTCCTCTACGATATATGTCGTGTCGATTTCCAGGTTTTCCAGCAGCGCTGTACCGTCTTCACCGGTGGTGATGTCCCAATACTGGCCGGTACGGCTGTTGGTAATGCGGAAGCTCGCACCTTCCAGCTTGAGGGTCGGATCAAGGCCATCCACCTTGATGATCTCAATGGCGGGCTTCTTCTTGTTGACAAAGGTAACGGTGTACTCCTTGTTGTCATCCGTCTCATAGATCCGGATCTGCTTGATGGGATTTTCGTCCAGCAGATACCCCTCCGGGGCCTGGATTTCCTCGATCACGTAAGTATCATCCGTCAGATTGCCGCGGTAGATCAGGCCGTTTTCATCGGTGGTTTCAGAGAGCAGCACCTCGCCGGAGCCACGGCGCAGTTCAAAGACTGCACCAGCCAGCGGCTGCCCGTTCTCGTCTACCTTCTTGATGAAGAGGCCGTCCTTCTTATAGTCGTTGACCTCAATGGTCACGACCTCGCCGGACTGCAGGGTAACAGGCTGAACCTCATCATTGAGGTTGTATCCGGCCGGCGCACGGGTTTCCTGCACGGCATAGCTGCCGGCGGGAAGGTTCTCAAATCGGGCTTCGCCGTTTTCGTCCGTGATCTTTACAAGGTCAACGTCGGTTGCGCCTTCATCGACGCCGCCGAGGTCGGTGCTCCACAGATGGATGGACGCACCGGCGAGGGCAGCACCGGTATTGGCGTCGCGCTTGATAACGATGATGTCGCCAGTAACGCGGTCGTTCACAAAGGTCACTGTGACCTCGCGATCACCCTCAACGAAATCAGCGAACTCCTCTACCTGCGGATCACTGGTAGTGGTCGCGGTGGAGGTATTCTCCTCGATCGTGCCGTCCTCATGTACGACTGTGACGGTTGTGGTTGTGACCGTAACCGTCCAGGTCTCCACATGGGTGACGCGGGTGTAGGTAGGATGAACGGTAACAGTCTGAGGAGTGGGGTCCAGCTCGTAATAACGAGGGGCCTTTGTTTCCTCGACCGTTACCTTAACGGGGCCGTGATCATCCTGGGGGTTGGTCCAGGTGAAGACCTTGGCGCCATTGTCGATCTCAACGCCTTCATGAACCTCTGTATCACCATTGGAGAATTCAAGTGTTACCTTGAATTCAGCGCCGTCCAGGCTGTTGCCGTCCTGGTCTTCCTTGCGGATGGTGATCTGGCCGATGGCGTCCGAATACTCGTAGGTCTTGGACTGATGAACCTCAGTCTCTGTTTCGGTTTCTGTGGTTTCCTCGCCTTCATCGCCGCCTCCAGGGCTATCGCCCTTGGTGTTGCGGAATTCGACTTCGGCGGGATTTTGCTGATCGTTATCTTCCGTCACGGTTACTGTTTGGCTACTAGGATCCGCAAGCTCATATCCTGCGGGCGGAGCAGTTTCAGTTACGGTATATTCGCCGGTAGCTGGAACGCCAACAACGATTTCACCTTGGCCATTAGTTTTAAGGCCAGTTTGGCTGAATCCATCAGGTCCGCTGACGCTGAAAGTTGCGCCGGAAAGGACAGCACTTCCATCCTCGTTTTTCTTAACGATTTTGAGGTAGTATGGCTGATCAGGAGTGATGCCATCTGTTATATACACAAAGATATTCTGCGTATGGTCAAGGCTGGTATAGGTCCAGTACCGGATGCCGCTGGTATCAATACCAGGAACCAGCAAATTTTCATTTGCCCCGGACGAACCCCAGTATGTGACCGTTGTGCCCTTCAGATGAGCCCAAATCAGTGCCTGTGCGGCAATATAGTCACCGGAGGATTTACCGGACTGCTCATAGCTGGCAATGACTTGTTTAACATATTCGTCATTACCTTCAGCACCTCGGACATATTCGCCTCCGGGTTGCTGACCGTTAAATTCAGCGCAGAAAGCAGTATCACCATCGTAGGTAATCCGATGCACGGTTGCGAAATAGTGACCGCCGCCATTGGGCTGGGAACCCATCCAAATTGCGTTGGTGCCATCTCCGCCAGGTACACCCCAGTCATAGGAGGTGAACTCTACAACGCCGCCGCCTTCATCGCCGGCCGCGAAGGGGGTAATCATATTTTTTTGTGCTTCCGCGGCTGCAGCCAGATTGACAGCCCAGGACAGTTCCGTACCGTTGATGACGCCATCGACAGGAGTTTCTTCAGGAACGCTGTCATCTACACCTTCAAGGTCGCCGGCATCGACAGAACCGCTCCCATCAGGATCTTGTTCTTCTCCTGGGGTTTCATCATCCGGCTGTTCGCCGTCACCAGGCTGAGGATCTGGATCTTCTGTATTTTCGTCATCCTCACTGCCTTCAGATCCCTCCTCATCTGGCGGGGTTTCGGAATCCCCATCTCCAGGCTGCTCACCGTCTGGGATTTCGCCATCCGGTGTGTCATCTGAATCGGGGATCTCTCCATCCTCAGACGGTGGCGTTTCTGGCTCCCCATCATCTTCCGATGGGGTTTCGGTTGGAGTATTGGAACCACCAAGACCGATGTTGTCCCAGCCACTGCCGGTTTCGCCGGAAACCGGGTCATCAATCAACGATGCGCTGGTAAGCGAATCGTTGATTCCTGTTCCTGCAGCGTAGGTAGTTACCGGGAATGACCCAAGCGTCATGATTGCAGCAAGCAAGAGCGCAAGCGCTCTGCTTGCTGTTTTCGGCTTTCTAGCCATCTGCAATTTCCTCCTTTTCTGTTTTTGGGCATAAAAAAAGAAGGGGGCTCTCGGCAAGGAACCCCCTTCACAAACATCCCACCTTGGCGGTGGGCGGCACCAAATCATATTGCATCACACCTTCATTTATTTACAAAAAAATCGGGCAGAGATTTCTCTCTGCCCGATGTGGAAATGAAACCAATTACACAATCATTTGGAAACTGCATCCTTCAATGCCTTGCCAGCATGGAAGGTAGGCAATTTTGAAGCAGGAACTCTCATAGGTTCCTTCGTGCGAGGATTGATTCCCATTTTTTCATCTCTATACCGCACTTCAAATTTACCAAACCCTACAAGAGATACAAAATCCCCAGCTGCCAAAGCCCCAGTGATAGTATCGAATGCAGCGGAAATAGCCTTCTCGCTATCTTTCTTAGTCAGTCCAGTTTTTAGAGCAACTGTACTGACGAGTTCATTCTTCGTCATTCTTCATTCCTCATCTCGTAGCTATTTTTAAGCATTGGCATCCCAAATGATAAATTCTGCAACCCAATAGAGAGTTCCGTTTTCATAGTGAACACCTACTCCCATTTGATTGTCATAACTTGAATAGTCTCCCATAACTGTAGAGCGATGGCCGGGAGAATTCATCCAACTATTTACGGCATCTTCAGGAGTTCTCCCGCCTTTTGCAATAATTTCTCCAAAGTTATAATGACTATATGTCATCGAAGAACCGTCAGGTCTTACATGAGAATATTTTTCAGGCAACTCTTCTGCACGAATTTGTGCAAATTTCATTGCTGTATCTTGCATTGACAACGAAGGGAGGCCCTCCGCCTCGCGTTCATCATTGATCAGACGAAATACTTCTTCACGGAATTCATCAATGTCAATCTCGCTGGAACTCGACCCAGTGGAGCTAGAATTGGAAGAATTGGAACCAGAGGAGCCAGAGCCTGTAGAACTACTGCTACCTTCCACACCGCGCAGCACATTGAATTGCTCTACATACCAGGCCTTATGCTCTTCGTCCGTCTTCTGGATCATCTTGTAATCACGGTTGATCTGAGACACGACGTTGCTGGCAATATAACCAAGAATATCGTCGTCCGCAGAATAGAAGTAATAGCCGCTTTTACCATCAATACTTCTTCCAGAAACGGAAACCGCCGGGGTACTGTTATCCTGAACGCTTACGGTGTAGTTGGCCAGAGGCCCCTTGCCGCTGCTGGTATTACTCGTCTGGGTAGCAGGTGGGGTAGAGGTGCTTTGGCCCTGTGTCTGGCTTTGGCTGCTAGTCTGGCCCTGGCCGCTGGTGGCCGGCTGCTGTGCCTGGCTGCTGCCCTGATCTGCCGCAGGCTGGCTGGCGGTGGAGCTGCCGGCATCAGCGGCGCTACTGCTAACATCGGCGGCTGGTTCAGAGGTCTCGCTTTCTGCCTCGGCATCACTGCTAGTGTCGTCTTCTACTTCCAGATCAGAAGTTTCCGGTTCACTGACCTGCTCGCTCACACTGCTCTCCGACTCGCTGGAACTGGTATCCTCGGCCGGTTCCTCGGAACAAGCGGTCATGCTCAGCGCCATTGCCATAGCCAGCATGGCGACCAGCATCCTCTTGTTGTTCTTTTTCATTTCTCATCCCTCTTTCTATGGATTTAAAGGCTTATTGCTCTATCATAAGGGTTTCAACCCCTTACACTCCCTATATAGTAGCTTTTTTGAAAATTACGACCGTAATTTTTCCACAAAAAAGCCCACAAACGCGCATCACAAAGCCATTTTCCGAGAATTTCAAATTTTTTTATGCGCAGATAATCGGACTCTTTTGCAGATACTTCACAAGCCTCTACCTTCGCTGCACACCCTTATGACACCGGCAACGCAAGAAAGGTTTTATCGTATTGGAAATTTGTGCAAATACCCAATACGATACTACCACACGCTTGCTTTCTTGTCTATATTCTACGGGCACTCCTTCAAACAGGCCCTGTGCGGCGCCTCTGAGGGCCGTGGACTCCTGAGAAGGGAAGGGGGCTTGCCTACAAGCCTGCGAAGCAGGAGCGGCCTTCTGGCGGCCTCAGCGTTGAATTCCGAAAGAAAGCAAAAAGCACTTCGCAAGAAGTGCTTTTCAGAAGGCGCTGTTAAGTTTCTGTTGGGGAAGCGGAAGCATAGCCTTTCAGAAGGCTGTCCCATTCCCGGCGCCCGTATAAAACCCGGACAACCGTAACGGCTGGGCTGGACGGATCCATCACATAGAAGATCAGGTAGTGATCAACCGGGATCATCCGCAGCCCCATATTCGCCAGCTGCTGATCGGAAAGCAACGGATGCCTTTCCGGCATGACTTGCAGAGATTCTACTGCTTTTCTGATCCGGCGGATCTGGCTTAACGCTGTTGCCGGTTCGCGCAGCCGGAAAGCAATGTGCTCAGCAATCGCTGTCAGGTCGGCTTCGGCAGCGTCAGAAATTTGCAGCTTATACTCCTTCATTGGACAACCTGCTTTCTATCCGGTCAAAGACGTTATCCGCCGGCTTTACCCGCCCGGCTGCAGCGTCTTTCAGCCCCTGCTCCAGCAAAGAATACAGTTCGAACTTTCCGACCAGCCTTTCATAAGTTTCTATGCTCATGACGGCCAGATCGCCGGTTCCATTCTTGGTGATATACACCGGCTCGCTGTATTTATGGCAAAACTCGGAAATCTCATTGTAGTTGTTCCGCAGGTCGGAACTCGGTCGAATGTTGGGCATTCCGCTCACCTCCTGAATTTAATATCAATATTATATCATAATTTCGATATTTGTCAATTTGCAGGGGGCAGCACGAGGGCGAAATGCTTCTTCACGACACCACCTGAAGCTGCCGCTGAGTAGTTACGCCCAGCAGATAGTCGGTACTGCAGCCAAAGTGCTTCGCCAGCTTGATGACCGACTTGATGTCGGGATTGGAGCGGCGGCTCTTCCAGGCGTAGATGGAAGCGGGGCTTTTCTGGGTAACGAGGGCGATGGCGTTTACATCCTCGTTGTTGTATGCCATCAGGCGGGTCAACCGCACCACAAAATCATCGTCTTCCTTGTCGTTGATGCAGTAGTCAGCGTCGTCTTCTGTGAGATCCATCCCCATGAGATAGTCCGTGGTGACATTAAAGATTTTCGCCATCCGCAGGACTTCAGCACAGCTGGGCGGTAGCTTGCCGGCCTCGATCTGCTCGTATTTGTTGCGGCTGATCTTCAGGAGATAAGCGCAATCCTGCGAAGAATAATGGAATTTCTTTCTCAGCTCTTCCAACCTTTTGCATACAAACATAGTCTATTGACTCCTTTCATTGACCCCCGCGCTATGTTAGGCTACCAGGTTCATAATGGACTTCCGCACATAGGAAGGCAAAATCCGAATGTTCGACAGGTTATCCGCCATCTGTGTGACCATTTCGAACAACACCTGGGGATTCCGGCCGATGGCAGCCTCCAGTTTCAGGCGGAGAGCGGTACGCTCGTAAGCCTGTGCGCCCACCTTGACATAATCCGATTCGCCGTAGAGGAGGGAAACCAACTGGCGCACCACTTCATTGACGATTTTCCGGCAGCCGTCCAGATAGGCAGTCTCTTCCTCTTGGGTAAGGCCAGGGTTCAGGATCCTCTTGAGGATCAGCGTGCCCTGGCAGCCGCTCCAGATTCGCTCGTACTGGATCAGTTCCATAACCGCTTCTTTCGGAGTGGCGGGGTGTGGGATTTCAGAAACCTCGCGCGCGCGTGCGCAGATGTTACTTATCCTATCCCTATCTTCGTTAGAAGATAGGATTTGTTTATTATGTAGATTGTTATTGTTAATAGGATGTCGCAAATATCCGTGTACGGATTTTTGCGACATCGGTCCGTGTAGTGATTTTTGCGACATGGCTTCACCACCGTGTAGTGATTTTTGCGACATAGCGGTGGAAAAGTCTGTGGAATCTGTGCTTTCCTCCGTGTAGTGATTTTTGCGACATGGGGTGTTTTTTCGGCTTACTGACGTGCTTTTCCGAATCTCTTCCGGGTCGATTCTCGGGTCTATGCCGAGGATCTCATTGAGCACATAGGTCGAAGAGGAAAACTGTCCGTTCCTGCCGGTTTCTTGGGTTGGGGTGACATATCCCAGTTCTACCAACAGCTTGTAGTGCTGGTAGTATTTCTGAGAACTGATCCCCAGCTCGTGCAGAATAGTGCTGCGCTTCGGATAGGCCAAGTTTCCAGCCCCAGCATAGGAGCACAGATAGGCGTAAATCGCTTTGGCCGTTACCGTGAGCCGTGCATCCAGCATGGCAAATTTCGGGACCGTCCCGTATCCCTCCGATTTAATCTCCACCGTCCGGCCGTCTTTACTTTTGACGGTGAGCAAAATCTCGTACACATTGCCTGCCGCCGTCCGATGACGGGCGAGGTAATTCGTCTCCAACAGGCAGTTCAGGTATTTTGTGAACGTATTTTTTGCCAGATGAAGATCTTCCATGATTTTGTCACGGCTGGGGAAGGAAGTGGTTCCGGAGCCGGTGTAGGAGCAAAAATACGCATACAGGGCCTTGGCCGTCAAAGGCAGGTCAGGATCCCGCATGATATATTTATAGACCTTCCCGTACCCTTTTTCATCAACTCCTACTACGATTAACTTGTCGCTCATTTGGGGTTCCTCCGTCTTTGTCCGTTTCTGGCGGAACAATTTCGAGGATGCTGGTTGGCAATGAGATGACCGTCCCATCGACGCGCAGCACCGTAATTGTCCCTTTTTTGGTTTCTCTAAGCACTTCTCCGCAGCGGCCTTTTTCAATGGCCATCAAGCCACCCCCCGTAGTGACCAGTACATCTTCACACATACGAGCCATTATCTTCCCACGAGCCATAAAGCCGCCTCCTTTTCGGTGTTTGTTTTCCTTTTATGCAACAAAAAAGCCCCACTGAGTTTATCTGTGAGGACAAAATAGGGGGAAGCGGAGGAATCGAACCTCCGGTGATGCTCCAGCCTTCCCATATATGCCGGGTGAATATCCCGGCATTTTGAAGAAAGTTGCCGTCTTCGTTTATAAATTTTATTCCGCTTCTTGGGTCTCTACTTCGATGCCCTGTACGCACAGCCGCTTGGTAAGGTCGTGGTTGACGCAGGTGATCAGGGTGATCCGGTTGTCCTCCGTGCGGTCCAGCATACTCCAGTCGGTTTCATCAATCTCCTTGCTGATAGAAACCTCATAAGTGCGGGTGCCGAGGGCGGTGGTCAGGATGATCTCATCGCCGGGCTGGAGCTTATAGAGATCCTGGAAGTAGGTATTGACGCCGGTGTTATGGCCAGCCAGGCCAACATTTCCATCCCAACTGGAGGTTTCAGCGAAGTGGGCGACGCCGTTGACCATTGCCTCCAGCTCATTGTTTTCCGCCTCATAGATCGGTACGGTCAGGCCGATGGCCGGGATCGAAAGCTGCCCCAGGCTGCCGTCCTCCAGCTGGACAGCGGAGGGCAGCGTAAAGTTATCCGATCCTGTAACCTCGTTGTCAGCCCAGACTTCATCCGGCGACAGCTCCGTGCGGATGCCGTCCGCACTGCCGTCTCCCTGCGCGGACATGCCGATCGTTACTTCACCATCTTCGGCGGTGACAAAATCCGCTTCATCCAGATTGATCTCCTTTTCCAGTTCTTCCTGGGTGACGGAAGGCGTCATATCCAGCGTATCGGAGCCCTCCTCATCAGTGGAGCAGCCCGTCAGGGCAACTAACATGGAAAAAGCCAGAATCAGGATCAGGCCGGCTGAAAGCGGCATCCAGGCCCGTTTTGTTTCCATAAGCGTTCCTCCTTTTTATGGGATTTCTACCGGCGGCTTGGAGTCGTCAGCTTTGCGGCGGCTCCGCCAGGCGGCAAGTGCCGGGATGACGATGATCCCGCGCATCACCAGAACCGCAGCCGCAGCTGCCAGCGCCAATAGACCCAGGCCGGCAAAGACGCCCGCCCAGGGGAATGTGCCAACGCCGCGATAGACGATAGAGCAAATCATGTCGCCGTCCGTGACCTTCTTGACGGTTCCGGTATAGTAGGCGGTGCTGGTATAGCTGGTGGCCCGGGTGCCATAGCCGGTTCCGGTGTAGGTAGCATAGGCGGTGTACGATCCGGGGATCAGGTCATCCGCACGCTGTACAGGGCTCTGAAGCTCCCATTCGGCACCCTGCAGTGTCAGGCCGTTCATCTCCTTATCGAGGTAGGCGTAGTCGTTATCAGACAGGTTGTTGACCTCGATCGTTTTGCGGATGGGGTAGGAATAGCTCTCGGTGTCGGTGGCCTCGGTGGAAATGGAATCATAATCCAGAGTCAGGGTGCCGGAGAAACCGCCTTCGTTATAGTCCATCAGCGGTTCCAGGGCGGCGCGGATAGATTCCTCATCGTCATCCTCGGTGGTGACGGTGATCGGCTCGGCGATTGTCTTTTCCTCTACGATCTGCTCCGGCTCGTCCATCAAGATTTCGGTCTTGGTATACTTATAGCCATTCTCCTCCCAGTCTGTTTCCACCAGAACAGATGGGTCTACATTGACCGGAATGCGGAAAGACTTGATAACAATGGGGTCGCCGTTCTGCTCATCATATTGGATCTGGAATGGGTAATAGCCGGTCCGTGATACAGTGGTGTTTTCATCGGAGCTGCTTTCCTCCGTTTCTTCAGGCACCGACTCCGATTCCTCATTCTCGGTATCCTCCGCCGTGTACCCCATCACTCCGTCTGTGACCGTCACGGCCACGCTTGAATCCTCGGAGTCCGCTGCATACGAAACGAGCTGTGTTGGGCTGGAAATGGGGGAGACAGGCTGGGCGCTGGCTGGTACTGTCATAGATGCCGCGATCACCGCGGCACACAGCACCTTGAGCGTATAGCTTTTCATGCTCTCAAACCTCCTTACTGTTTTCTGTGCTTCATTTTCATCTGCTGGCTATGGGCCGCGGCAGATCGTGAGAACCATCTTCGACGCCTCCTTTTATTCTCAAAATTGATGCAACTTCGTAACAAAATTGTTGTTTATCTGCATGGGCTTGGTGGCTATAATAAAAAAAGCAGCAAAGCAAAATGCTCTGCTGCTTACCCGTTTACCTTTCTTATGTTGCGTGGCGGGATTAAAAAAAATACCATGTTCAATCACTGAAAGACTGTGGTTGCGGTGAAACAACGGGCTTTTTTTGTGCTAAACGGTGAATACAAAACCTGTTATTTGCACTAAAGCATGTGAAAAATAGACAAAACACATGCCTCATAACCCGGAGGTCGGAGGTTCAAATCCTCCCTCCGCAACCAGAAATAATCCCTCGACCATTTGGTCGGGGGATTGTTTTTTGCTGTAAAATGGGGTTTGAACCTTCGACCGGAGGGTTAACCCGGGGCAAATTCTTCGACCGCCGCCAGTGGCGGATGTAGGGAGAAGAATTTGGCGCAGCGGTCGGCGAGTGCGACGCATAAGCGAGCAATGAGACGGGCACCGCAAGAGGGCCTTCGGAGGTTCAAATCCTCTCTCCGCAACCAGAGGCCCCCACTCGAAAGAGAGGGGGCCTTTTTTTGTTGTATTCAAGCGGGTTTGCGGGCATTATCCCTGCCGCATAAGCTCCAGCACTTCCTGCTCCTCCGGGATACTGTTGATGCCGCCGTGGTGGCGGGTGGAGAGGCTGGCGGCGCAGCAGGCGAAGCGGGTGATGGCGGACATCTCCTCTGCCGACAGCGCTTCCGGGGCTTTGTCGAGCTTCAACAGCCGGCTCATGGCACTGCCGCCGAAGATATCCCCGGCTCCCGTGGTATCCAACACATGGATGCCGGTGGGGCAGGCGGTCGTGCCACTGCCGCTGTGGTTGGCAAAATAGCAGCCCCGGGGGCCCATGGTGACATAAACAAGGCGGACGCCGTACTCCCGCAGCAGCTTTTGCGCCGCTGCCGCCGGAGTGGTGTGCCACAGGAAATCCACTTCTTCATCGCTGATTTTGACGATATCCGCTTGATGCAGTCCCCACTCCATCTGCGTTGCTGCCGCGTCGTCGTCCGGCCAAAGCAGTTTGCGCAGGTTGGGGTCAAAGCTGATGAGCTTGCCCCGCGCTTTGGCGTATGCCACCGCCTTTTGGGTCGCGGTTCGCGCGGGATCATCCGTTAGACTTAATGTGCCGAAATGGAACACCCGGCAGGCGTTGATCAGGCTGTAATCCACCTCGTGCTCGGTCAGGCAGGTATCGGCGCCGGGCTTGCGGGCAAAGCTGAATTCCCGGTTTCCCTCGGCATCCAGCGTGACGAACGCCATGGTGGTGAAGGCAGCGGCGTCTTTTATGATGCCGCGGGTCTCAATGCCGCAATCGGCGGCGGTTTTAACGAGCAGGCGGCCAAAGCGGTCGTCCCCGACCTTCCCGATCATTGCGGTGGAGCAGCCGTATTTTTGCAATGCGGCGAGGAAATTGCAGGGCGCACCGCCCGGCTGGGCCTTTAGCGTTGGGTATCCGGCGGCGTCGGCAGCCACCGGGGCAAAGTCAATGAGCATTTCGCCCAGGGCAACAATGGTGGGCACGAGAACCCCCCTTTCTATTTTACACAGTAGTGCTATGCGAATGATTGCGCTTCACAAGAACGGCCTCGATGTCTTTTCCGCCCTATGCTATTTCTTTGCAATGATTTTACCCGCTTTGCAGGCCATCGTGGAGCAGCAGCTTTTTTACGGCAAAGTTGTCACACCATGCTGTGCTTCGATAAATAGTCGCGCATTCTGTATGTTTTCTCCTTATATTCCAGTACCTTTTGCAGGATCATTCGTTTGCTTTTTGCCCGGATGAGTACCATATCCCCATTTTGGAGCACGAAGCTGTCATTGGCCTCGCTGACATAATTCATATTGACCAGGTAGCTTTGGTGGCAGCGCAAAAACCGTGCGTCATTAAGCTCTGCCTCTATTTCATTCAGCTTTTTATACACATGGTAGGTGCGGCCATCCGCCCGGTGCAGGATGCACTTTGTATTGCTGCTTTCTACATACATGATCTCATTGACCGGGATAAATTTGATCGAGGATTTTTGCACAAGCCCATAGCTGCCGCTTTGGTATTCCTGCAGAAGCCAATCCAGCGTGTGCCGGATATCCTTAATCCGGTACGGCTTTACGATATATCCGGAGGCATAGACGCTGTAGCTTTCCAGTGCATAATCGGCGCTGGCGGTGCAGAATACGATTCTGCCACGGTAGAAGAGCTCCCGCAGACTTTTCGCGATTGTCAGGCCGAAGGAATCCTCCATGAACAGGTCGAGGAAGATGATATCAAACTCCATTCCATCCATAATATCATAGTAAAGTGTTGTTCCGCGGTCATATAAGGTGAATTCGCAGTTGATGGATGCTTCGGAAAAGTATTTTTTAAGCAGGCTGTGCAAGATTCTCCGTTCCAGCTCATTGTCATCACAAATTGCCAAACGCATAAAAACAGGTCCTTCCCGGATGAGAGGGCACAGTCAATGCGCCCTCATGTACAGTTCATCCGCTATAATATCGCCGAGATGCACCGGGTCCACCTCGCCGTCATTCAGTTTACCCCGCAGCGTCTTTAGCCAGGCCAGATCACCGGATATGCCGTAGATGCAGTTCTGCACTTCCATAACGCCATCGTGCAGGGTGCAGGCACATACCCCGTACAGGGTTTCTCCGCCCTGGCCGACCGCTTTCTCGTTCTTGCTGATCACATAATAGTTTACCATAGTTCTTTCCTCCTCAATACTCTCTAAAAAAACACCTGGTTCGGTGCTTTCCACTTTGGTGTCTTGATTGTAGCAGAATAAGGGGAGAAAATGGGCCAAACATTGATTTTGGCGCGCTTTACCGAGAAATTGGAAGAGAAAACCCTTGATCATTTGAATTACTACTTAAATTTCGCTTTTCAGCTCATGGATCGCATCGATCACACAGCAGTATTCCTCTGTCAACTGCCGCAGTAATTCCGGTGCGGGGACGCTCCCAGTATGCAGTACTTCACAAAGGGCTGCTGCGCGGTTCCCCAGCCGGTTCAGGCCCAAATTATAACCGATGCCCTTTAGTGTGTGCGCCGCACGGAAGGCGCTTTGCAGGTCGCCATTCTTCAGACTCTGCATCAGCCCCTCGTAGGTGGGATCATTCTCAAATTCCGGTAAATAAAATTTGACAATGTCTAGATCCTCCAGCCGCTCCAGCACATCGGAAAGGTCTCCCCCGACTGCCGCGTAGAATTTCGACATTGTCATTTCTTCCGTATTTGGTTCGCGCACAAAAATTACCCTTTCTATATAAGATTTATTGTTAATTCTGTAATATAGCATTTTTGACTGAAAATCAAGAAATCTTTGTCGAAAAATAACGCTTTATGATGAATAATCTGAATGGAAAATTATTAAATTATTTTCTTTTGTAATATCAGGGCATATAAGTGTCTCATTAGGGGCACCAATGATTGAATGCCTAATGCAAGCAGTCCCCGGCCATGACGGCCGGGGACTGCTGTGCTGTATAGAGGTTATTTGAGGAGGTCAGAAGGGAAGATCAAATCATACAAGGTCAGCCTTGAGACCGGGGATACGGGCAGAAGCTTTAGTGAGCAGTTCACGGCCCACAGCGGCAGCGTAGTCCCGTTTTTCTTCCTCGTTCACTTTGGTCAGGCGGCCGTTCTTTACAACGGTTTCGCCATTGACCACGACGGTTTCTATCATTCTGGCGTCGCCGCTGAGAACGATGCAGTCTACGGGGTCATTGCAACCGCCGGCATACTGCAGCTGGTTCCAGTTCATTAGGGTGAAATCCGCCGCCATGCCGGGGGCGAGATGACCGATGTCATCACGACCCAGTGTCGCGGCACCGCCGGCAGTGGCCAGGTACAGGATATCCTCGCAGCCGATGGAGTCATCGCCCCAGCTAAGACGGTTGAGCAGATAGCTGACGCGAATCTCCTCCATCATGCTGGCGGAGTTGCTGCTGGCAGCGCCGTCCACACCGATGCCGAAGCGTTTAACGCCGGCACGCAGCAGGTCGGGGATCCGGCAGGAGCCGGAGCTGAGGTACATATTGGAGATGGGGCAGGTGGAGATGCCGGTGTTGGTATCCGCCATCAGCTGTACCTCCTCATCGTTAAGGTGAATGCAGTGGGCGTAGTAGAAGCGGTCGCCCAGCAGGTCGTGACGGCGGAACCATTCGGCGGGCCGGCAGCCGTAGTGCTCCTCCACAAAAGCCACCTCGCCGCGGCTTTCCGCCAGGTGTCCATGCACTTTGATGTCCAGCTTTTCCGCCAGATCGATGGTGGCGCGGACGATCTCCTCGGTCTCGTAGTAGGCGATGCTGGGTCCGATGCCGACCTGACACATCGAGAAACGGGAAGGATCGTGGTACTTCTTTACCAGGCGCTCGGCATCGCCCATAACGCCTTCAATGCTGTCCACCACCTCGGGAGGGACAATATCGCTGGTGACGGAGTGATAACTGCGCACCGGATGGAAGCGGATGCCCAGCTCCTTAGCCGCTTCAATCTCGGCATCCACCAGGCAGGTAACGCCGACGGGGTGGGGATACCACAGGTCATTGGAGGTGGTGATACCGGTTTTCAGTCCCTCGCCCAGCGCCACATACACACCGGCACGGGCTACATCAGTGTTCAGGTCCTTATAGATCTCGTACATGGTGGTGAGCCATGGCTCCAGGCGCAGGCCTTGAGTGGCCTTGATATTGCGGATAAGAGTCTGCCAGGTGTGATGATGTGTATTGACAAAGCCGGGCAGGATCACTCGGCCGCTGGCATCTACTACTTCATCGATGGTGACGGTATCGCCAAGGGTGTCCTTGAGGTTTTTGCCGATGGCCTTGATCTCTTTGCCGCTGATGAGCAGATCCGCATGACGGTAGCGGCGGCGCTCCTCATCCATGGTGATGATCCAATCGGCATTTTGGTACAGTACAGTTTTCATAATGTTTTCTCCTTTCGCCGGGATCAGGCGGCCTTTTCTTCCTTTTTCTCAGGCAGGATAAGGCTGAGAACAACAGCGGTGATGGCGGTGCCGGGTACGCCGCTGAGCAGGCTGGAGGCCCAGAAGGGCAGAGCCGCAAGAGCATCGGAGGCAGCGCTGAAGCCAACGCCGACAGCCAGAGAAATGGCCACGATGGTGGTGGTACGGGCCGTGAGCGGGCCGCCATTATGGATGACATTCATACCGGAAACCAGGATGGTGCCGAAAGCGGAGAGGGCCACGCCGCCCAAAACAGCGGAGGGAATGCAGGAGAATACAGCGCACAGCTTGGGACAGAGACCGCAGAGACCTACTACACCGCCGGCGATGGCAGTGACATAGCGGCTGGTAACACCGGAAAGACCGCACAGACCGATATTGGCGCTGCCGCTGATGACGGGAACCATATTGAACATGGAAGAGATAACGCTGCCAACGCCCTGGGCCAGTACGCCGCCCTTGGTCTCATGGCTGGTGGGCAGGCTGTTCTTTGCCAGCATGGAAGCGGTGGTCTGGTCGCCCATCAGTTCAACCAGGGCAATGAAGCACAGGATGGAGATGGAGATGATCGGGCCAAGCTCAAACTTGATGCCGAAGTGCAGGGGCTGGGGGATACGGATCCATGCCTCCTCGCCAATGGGGGAAAGATCCAGCTTGCCAAAGGCGGCTGCCGCGGCGCTCATAACCAGAATGGCAATGAGGGGAGAAGCCTTGGAAAGGAAGTTTTTGCTGCAGAAGTGGTTGAGCAGGACCATGATAATGATGGTGCCGGCAGCCAGCAGCAGGTTAATGGGATCGCCGTAATCAGCGGAGCCTACACCGCCCGCACAGTAGCCAATGCCAACGCTGCAAAGGCTGAGGCCCAGGGCCATAACGACCGCGCCGGTGATATAGGGCTTGAACAGGATAGAGAGCTGCTTATGCAGGCCGGTCCACAGAATGGTGGTGATAATGCTGCCGACGAGGCAGGCACCAGTGAACGCCGCCAAACCGTACTGGGCGCCCAGCGCAATGCCGGGGGCAACGAAGACAAAGCTGCACTCCAGCGGGATGGGCAGGCGCGCGCCAATGGGGCCAACGCCGATGGTCTGCAGCAGGGTGGCGATGCCGGTGACGAGCAGACAGCCGGCCACCAAAATGGTGATCTCGCTGGCGGAAAGGCCGATGCCGGCGCCAATAAGCAGCGGAACGGGCAGAACATTAAAAACGAGAACGACGATTTGCTGGATACTCAGCGGGACCGTTTCTTTGATGGGCGGGCAGTCATTCAGACCGTAGCCGACGGGGATCTTTGACATAGGGGACAACTCCTTCCAAAACATCAGATCTTTTTGTAACATCAAGCGCTTGCTTCTTAATGTAACATTGATTATATGTTACATCTGCATCTTAGCAAGGATTCGTCAAGATTTCAATAGTTTTTTGCGTTTCCGCCAATATTTCAGCGGAATGGACAACATTTTGATGTAACATTTGTTTATTGTTACATTCATATCAAACAAAAGCCGGAGAGCTGCGGCCCTCCGGCTGGAATTTACTTCATAATGAAGAGCTTTTTGGGGCAGAGGGAGACGCATAGGCCGCAGCCGCTGCAGGCGGCGGCATCGACGGTGATGCCCTCCGTCCCCTGAGAAATGGCATCGTACAGGCAGGCGCCGACACAGCGTGCTCGGCAGCCATCGGGGCAGGTGCCATCGCAGGGAGCGGCCATTTTGACCCGCAGCAGGCGCTCTGGCAGCTCCTCAAAAGCGGTAAGAGAGGAGAGTGCGTTGCCGCGCAGCTCATCTAGGGAAGAATAGCCCTTTTCCCGCAGCCAATCCTCCAGCTTGCGCAGTGTTTCGGTGATGTGCCCATAGCCCCGCAGCATGATGGCGGAGCCCATCTCCACCGCAGTGGCGCCCATCATCAGGAACTCGATGACGCTGTGCCAGTCCTCCACACCGCACATCGCGGCGATCTCACAATCGGCCAGCTGATGCAGTACCGCCGTTGCCGCCAGCGAGAGCGGACGCAGATGGCTGCCGGTGCAGCCGCCGATGGCCGCCATTTCGCAGCGGGCGTTTTCAATATCCACGCCGTTGATGCCCTCCAGCGATTCAATGGCACTGATGGCACGGGCGCCGTTCTGGGTGATTTGACGGGCAAAAGCGGGATTGAGCGCCGCATGGTGCGGCAGTCGCACCATAACGGGGATTTCCACCGCCGAAGTGACGCTGCGCACCATTTCCCCGACCTCCTCCGGCCGAATACTGATATCCTCCAGCTTGGTGCCGATGGGGGTAAAGCAGCACAGCTCCAGCGCATCTGCACCTAGGCGCTGCATGCGGCTGGCCAGGTACCGCAGCTCGGAAGGGGTCGTTCCCCGAATATTGCAGATGAGGAAGGCGTTGCCCTTTTGCAGGCGCTCTACCTCCTGCTCCACATCCTCCAGCGTCATGGTGCTGTACAGGGTGGTATTGTAAACTTCGCCCTGACGGTAAAAAATACGCGGACTGACGACATGGCTTTTCTCCAGCGTGATGGTCTCGGTGACGACAGCCGCCGCACCGGCGTCAATGGCCTTCTGCATGGCGGCGGCATCACGACACCAGGGACCGGCTGCCGCTATAATAGGATTTTTGAGCGGCAGGCCCATAAAATTGACGGATAACAACGACATTTTGTACCCTCCTTACTCAAACAACTCGTAGATCTCTTTGCGGTTGCCGCAGCTGCGGCGGATCTTGAGCTTGGATTTCAATACGATCTCGTGGGTCTCCACCTGGTACAGCGCGCTGTCCTCGATGAGCTCGATGAGGCGGCGGGCTGCCACGGCACCCAAACGCTCCAGCGGGTGCTCCATGGTGGTCAGCGCCGGGTTAATGACAGCGGCAGCCTCACTGCCGGTAAAACCAGCAACAGCCAGCCCCTCTGGCAGGGGAATATTTTCCTCCCGTGCAGCCTTGATGACACCCATGGCCAGCTCATCACTGACAGCGAAGACGGCCTGCGGCGGCTCCTCGGTCAGTATTTCCTCGCGGCAGATGCGGTAGCCGCCCACTACGCTGTCCTCCGCCTCCAGCACACGGCACTGGCGGTCGGTCAGCCCCAGCGCCTGCACCTTTGCTTCCAGCACTTCCCGGTAAGGGCCGTCCCCCACCAGGAGATACCGGTACTGCTGTCCCCGCGCGTCTGCCAGCAATTCCAGAATTTCTTCGATATTCACATCAAGGCCTCCTTCCCAAGTTTTGCCATATCCGCATTGCCCAGACGGGTTACTACTTCATCATGGATCGCACGGGGCACCAGATCACTGATGTCGCCGCCGAATGTTGCCACATTCTTT